>ERZ1034917.550-NODE-550-length-33493-cov-9.371464_pt1 | contig 33493 bp, 41 predicted proteins | sample MGYA00520605_ERZ1034917 | MGnify/ENA primary metagenome ERZ1034917 (study PRJEB33766, sample SAMN09781784) | gut metagenome | biome: gut microbiome | host: Homo sapiens | place: Madagascar | study: EMG produced TPA metagenomics assembly of the PRJNA485056 data set... | reverse complement strand
CCAAGGGTGCTGCGATATGAAAATTGGATTTGCAAAAGCCCCTTGCCTCTCCCGCTGGGAGAGGTGGCAGCCGCAAGGCTGACGGAGAGGGCGGGGAGGAAAGAATGGCATTCAAGCAGCCGAGAGTGCCGCAGGAGAGCGGCAGACTGGCGGAATACGTCAGGAATCTGGGGATGTTTCTGCGCGACTTCTGCATGGCGAGCTGGAACGCGGACAGGCTGAAGGACGCGGAGATCGAGAAAATCAAGAAGAGACTGGACGCACTCGAAGGGAAGTGAAGACATGGCAAGAAGCAGCACGACGGAGACCCACCAAAGCTCGAGTAGCACGAGCAAGGAACACAGCAAAACGGACAGCCGGCAGGACACGACCAGCCAAAGCACATCAAGCAGCCGGCAGGACAGCACCAGTCAGAGCAGCTCGACATCGCAAAGCACAACGAAAAATGTGCTGGACAAGGAGATGATGAACCAGATCCTGTCCGGGCTGATGAGCAACATGACGGACGAGCAGATTACGCAGTTTGCGGAAAACCTGCTCAGACCGCAGCTCAACGCGGGGCTGGAGGCATCGCAGCAGAACTACGAAACGACGAAGCTGAGCAAGGAGCAGGAGATCGCGAACATCGCCGCCAACCTGAACCGGAGCATCGACGCGCAGAACGAGGCATACCGCAAGGGCGCGGCGAACGTGGAGACGGCGGCGCTGAACCGGGGCATGGGGCGGAGCAGCTACACGATGCAGACGCTCGCCAACCAGAGCGACGCGCTGGCAAAAGCCGTACAGCAGCTTACGGAGGACAGCGGACGGCAGAGCCAGCAGATTCAAAACCAGATCACGCAGGCGGCACAGCAGAACAGCCAGACGCAAGGACGGCTGAACAACGACTACGCCAGCCAGCTCGCGGCGAAGGTGCAGGAGCTGAAAGAGAACCAGCGCAAGGAATGGAACAGCAACTATCTGACGGCGATTTCCTCGGCGATGGGACAGCAGACGACGGGCAGCCAGCAGACAACGGGCAACCAGACGAGCATCGGAAGCCAGCAGACGACAGGCAACCAGACGACGCTTGGAACGAGCGAAACGACGGGCGAAAGCAGCACGGAGAGCAGCGGATCGAGCGTATCGACGACGACGAGCGGGGGCGGGGGAGGTTCGAGCAAGAAGAAGGCGGCGACGACGACGGTGAACGTGCGCCAGATAAACGGACGATACAGCCCGAACAACACGAGCAAGATCAGGTAAAGGAGAAAGCAGATGGCATGGCTTGACGACAAGCGCAAACGCGACGAGGAAGAGGCACAGCGCCAAAGAGCCGCCCAGGAAGCGGCAAGGGAACAAAGGACGCAGGAGCAGCGGCTCAAAGCCGAAGAGAGAGCGCACAGGGCGGCACAGGAGAGCCTGCGCCCTGCCAGTGAGCAGAAGGTGAAGACGGCGCCGCTTGTGGTCAACATGGACACGCAGACCAACCGGAGCGCGGCGAGGATTGCAAGCCGAATCCCGGACGAGACGGAACGCGACGGCTTTCTGACGGAATACATCGCCCATGTGAAAAAACAGAGCAGCCCGAACCATCAGAAATACGCGCCGACGATCGGCACGATGCGCGAAATGACGGACGCGGTTATGACGGGCGGCGTATATGCCGACACGCGGAAGAAATACGACAAGCAGGTTCAGTCGCGAAACGAAGCGATGCAGACGCTTGCCGGAACGAAGCTGATGGGCTTTGACGGGAAAACCATCGACGTGAACACGGCAGACCCGCAGACGGTCATGCGCGGAATCAACATGATCGCGGACGACGAGGAACGCGCATCGGCGGCGAAGGCATACAAGACGCTGGCAGGGCTGGAGGGCAGCCGCTTTTACGGGAGCAACACGGACGGCGTGGGAACGTTCCTTGAGAGCGGGAACATGAAGGCGGACAAATACAGGAGCGCCGTCAAGGGCTATCGGGCGAGTTTCTACGGCGACGGGAAGCACGACGAGGAAGACGCGGCGGCATACTGGGCGAAAACGGCGGAAATCGCGGGGAGAAACTACACGGATTACGCCAAGGCGCAGTATCAGGCGGCGCTGGACAAGACATACAGGAGCATCACGGGGAAGGAGATCCCCACACGCCGGGAAGACGCGGAAAGCCCGGAAGCGCAGAACCTGCCGGACGCCGGACAGGGGGACGAGACGCCCGCGGAAAATGGCACACAGACGCAGAAAAAAGGGCTGCTGGAGGCTGCCGCCGATGCGGTGGCGGGATTCTTCGGCGGAGAGCCGCAGGCGGCGGAGGAAGCCGGGAAAGGGCAGGAGAAGGGGGAAAACGCACCGGAAGCGCCTTTGCCCGGCACGCCGCCAGCCCCGGCTGCGACGCCGAACCCGACGACCGAACCCGAACCGGCTGCGACGCCTGAACCGACGCCTGAGCCGAAACCGACACTCGCACCGACGCAGACGGCTGCGGCGGAAACGCACGAACCTGCGATGGAAACGCCCGAACCTGCGGCGGATGAACCGGAAGAAGGCGACAGGACGGAACAGGGGGAGGCAAACGAGCCTGCCCGGCAGGCGGAAACGGCTGCGGACAAGCCCACAGAAGGCGCGGGCGAAGCGGCGGGCCCGATTCAGCAGAAGAAAAGAGGCGCGGAAGAGGAGATCATCGCCCGGGGCGGGATGAGCTTTGCGGAATGGGCAAAAGAGCATCCGCAGACGGTCGAAGACGCCGGGGGGCATGCCGAGGAAGAAAAGAAGCAGGCGGGGACGCTTTCAGCCGCGCTTGGCGCGATGATGCGCGGTGAGCTGGGCGAGTATGAAGGCGAAGGCGTGGAGGAATTAAACCGCCTGTACGAGGGGCATGAGCTTGTGCGCAGGGTGATCGGCACATTCGGCGAGGAGGACAGCAAGCAGATCCGGCTGGGCAACGAGGGCGCGGAGCATGTCGCCGCACGGGCGATGGCGAACATGGGAACAAGCTTTCGGACGCTTGAGGGCGCCCTTGAAAGCAGCGCATACCCGGAAGAGGTCAAGACCGACATTTTGGCGCAGATAGTACGCTGGGCGGCTCGGGCGGAAGAGATGGAGCTTGCCGGGACGCTGCCGGGCGGAGAAGCACCTGATGGCACGGCGGGGGACGCCCGATACGACACGCCGCTGCTTGAGCGCTACCTGACACAGACGGACGAGGGAAAGCGGGAGTATCAGGCGACGCTTGAGGCGCTGCGGGCGCTTGACGACCAAAAGGCGCAGATGCGCAGACAGCAGGAAGAGGACGAGCGGAAGGCGCTGGAGGAAGCACGGCAAGCCGTCAGAAGCGGATATTACAGCGACGAGCAGCTGGCGCTGGTGACGGAAAGCGCGAAGGACGTAGGCTATGAGCAGCTGATGGAAAACGGAAGCTGGGGAGAGCTGAAGGAGCGCAGAAGCGAGATCGACGGCTATCTGGCGGGAGACGGGTTTGAAAAAAGCGCGGTATACAGCAGGATGGCGGCGGACGGCGTGCGGGATGCGGACGCGGAATTCGCCTACAAAACGCTGCTGGGCGACCAGATGAACGTCATCTTACAGGAAGAGGCGACAACCGCCTATACGCTGGGCATGACGCTGGAGGAATACCTGAGCGCACAGGGCGGCATGAGCATGGAGCAGCTGGGCACGCTCGCATCGGCGCGGATCGAGAAGATGGGCGCAAGCCTGACGGAAGAGGACGAGGCGGCGCTTGACAAGCTGGAAAAGCCGACATACGGCGAAGGCGTCGGCGCGGCGGCGGTGGTCGCGGGCGGCGTCAAGACAGGCGCGGAGCAATACTACTACGACTTCAAAAACAGCCTGTACGAGGGGCTGACGCTCGGCGAGGTCGAACGCACCGGGGCGCGGATGCAGGAGCAGTATCAGCGGGAATACGGCTTATACGGGCGGGATAAATATGTCAGCGACCTGACGGAAGCAGCGCTGAGCGGCGTATGGGACGAAAGCTTTTCAAATGCTGTCATGAAAGCGCTGGCGACGTCGGCAGACCCGTACACCATCGGCATTGACCCGGGCGACGTGGAAGAGAGGCTGCTGCTGAGAGGCAATCAGGCGATCAAGGCGGATCTGGCGGAAACGGAACGCTATATCGCCCAGAACGGCACGGAAGGCGAAAACCTGTGGTTCGGGCGCGTGAAGAGCATGACCTACAACACGGTATCCGCAGGGGTATCGACGGGCGCGGGCATGGCGACGGGTTCGGGTGCGCTGGGCTTTATCGCGGGATACAGCGTGGTCGGATACAAGAACAATCTGGATGAAGCGCTGGAGGAAGGATTCAGCCTGAAAACCGGAAAGACGATGGCGGCGCTGAACACGGCGAAGGACTACGCGGTCAATGTCGGGGTATTTAACAAGATCTTCGGGCAGATCACGGGCGCCGGTGCGCCGATCGAGGCGGCGCAGGACATCATCACGAGGAACCCGACGGGCGCGGCGAAGTTTCTGGGACGGCTTGCGGCATTCAGCGAAGCGGCACTGGAAAACGAGCTGGACGAGGTCTTCCACGATGAATTCTATGAAACCATCGGCTCAAACGCCATCGACGCGACATTCGGCGAGCTTTTGCGCAAGGCGGACGCGGGCGAGAGCATCGGAATGAGCGACTGGCTTGACATGATGATGGCAGCGGCGAACCCGGCAAGCTACGACCTATACGGCACGGCGAAGCACGTCAAGGAGACGGCAATCGAGAACGCGATCGGAAGCATCCTGTTTAGCGTGGCGGGCGGATACGGCGCGGCGACGCACGCCTACCCAAGCACGCAGAAGGCGGCGGACGTGGTCAGCGGAAAGAGCGAGGACATTGCCGGCACGCTGAAAGCCATCCGAGAGGACTTGAAGGACGCCGAATTCAGAAAAGCGATGGACGAGGGCGCCGCACAGCAGCAGCTTGACCGGGAAACGGCTCGGCAGCTGATTTACGGCGCGGACAGGAACGGGACGATGGCAGCGGCGCGGGAAGCGCAGGCACAGGCGGACGGATACGACCGACAGGCGCAAAGCAGCCGTCAGGCGATGGACGAGGCGGCGCAGACTCTGGAAGCGGCGCAGACAGCCCTTGAAAGCGGCACGGCAGAGCCGATGACGGCGCAGGAGCTGGCAGACGCCGCCATGGACTACGCGAAGGCGAAACAGAGAAACGGCGAGGCGGAGAGCAGACAGGAGCAAAAGCGGCAGGAAACGGAGGAGCTTCTGGGACTGCGGACGCGGGAAGCGAGAAAGGCGGCGCGGGCAGCCGTTAAAGCGCAGGCAGAGAGCGCAAAAGCCGCGCTGCTGGAGGATGGACAGATCGAAAACCGCTGGATCAGCGAACAGATCGAGCAGACGCGGGCGCAGATTGACCGGGCGGAAGCGGAATTCAACGACGCGATGGATCGCTTCGAAGAAGCCGAGGACATGGGGCTTGACTACGACGGCATGTTTGAGGCTTTTGAAGAGCAGGCAGACCAGTACGCCGAGAAGCTGGAAGCGCTGGAGGCACGGGCAGCAGTCCGATCGGGCGCGGCAGGGCAGGAAAAGACGGAAGAAGGCGCACCGCAAGCCGAACAGACGACAAAAAAGCCGCCCGAACAGGCGGCGGAAAACGGCGGGGAAGACGCTCAGGCGGTTGACATGGGGGACGGCGGACAATACAGCCTCGGCGAGGTTGGCGCGGACGCGGGACAGGAAGGCGCGGACATCGGCGGACTGAAGAACCCGATCTTCCAGAAATTCCAGAGCGTCATCAAGAAGCGGCACGGAACGGACGTCGTGGTCGCAGAGCTGGGCAAGGGCGTTCGAAGCTATTACGACGGAAAGCTGAACCGGCTCTTCATATCCAGCAAGATCGGCACGGGCGAGGCGATGCGCGTGACGCTATGCCACGAGCTGACGCACAGCATCGAGGGAAGCCGGGGCTATGAAGCCTACAAAGAAGCGGCGCTGCAGGCGGCATACGGCGGAGACGAGGCGAGGATGGCGCACGACAAGGAGCGCATCCGAGAGGTCTATGAGCCGATCTATGAGCGGGACGTGCGCACATTCACCGACGCGGACGCGGAAAACGAGTTGGTTGCCAGAGCGACGGAGACGGTGATCGAGAGGCTGGCGGACTGGACGAAGACGGGCGGAGAGACGCAGATCTACGACCTGCTGGGCGAAAAGCAGAGATTCGGCATACGGCTGTACAACCGCCTGACGCAGTTTATCGCCAGACAGAAGGCGAAGCGGGAAGGCACGCTGGAGGCGTATGACGACCTCATCCGGGCGCGGGACGCGCTCAAAGACGCGCTGCGGGAAGCCAGAGAGAACGAGAACCGGAACGTGGACGGGAAGCAGTACGCCATTCAATGGCGCGATGGAAAGCCGGTTGTTGTCGTTGAAGAAGATATCCTTCGCGGTGTTCCCGAAAAAGAATGGGCAAGAACGGTCAAACAGGCACTGAAAGAAAAATTCCCGAACGGCGTAACCGTTGGGAATAATCAGATTCAGATTACGGGAAAATCAAGAAACGAAATCATCCATTCCAAGGACACAATGTGGCTTAAGCGAAACCAGTCAGAAGCCTATGCGGATAAAATGCGTGCGGCAAACCAGGCGGATGAGTTGCTGAAAGCATCGGCGGATTATGTCAGTCAAGGATTGGTACACAGCAGAAAGGATGACATTACTGATTTTGGACATGGAAAAGTTGAAATAGAAATCAATGGGAAAAGGTATGCGGCTGATGTGGTGGTTGGAACGAAAGATAATGGCAGAATGCTGCTTTATGATTTTGTTAGAATGACAAAAAAAGAGATGCAGCGTACCGCCGAACGTCAAAGCGTCCCGCACGATATCCGTGCTGCATCTCTTTCTGACCCCAGTATAGCGCAAAGCGATGCCGGTGTCAATACCCATAATACGCAAAACGGGAAAAAATATGCGCTTGACCTGAACCAATTCGGAGGCGAGAGCGCGGCGAGGACGGACAGCCTAGTGGACGCCATCCGGCGGGAGCTGTTGGGCGGCAACCGCGCCGAGAAGAAAATCGACCGCGAGATGGTCAGCCAGGCGGATCGGCGATATGACGAAATCGGCGGGGACGAGGTGGCGGCACGGCTGCGGGCGAAGGAATACTGGACGGACGAGGACATCACGCAGGCGCAGGTCGCCATGGTGCGTGCGCTGGAGGAAAAGCACGACGTCGAGGCGGCGGTGCTGGGCAAGCTCTATACGCTGCGGCTGGGGCAGATGGGCATGAAGACGCAGATCGAGAACGCGCTCAAGCCGCTGAGCACCATCTATGCGCTGGCGGAAGCCGTCAACCGGGCAAACCGGATCAACCTGCGGAACGGGCTGAACGTTCATATCCCTGCCGGAGACGAAGCGCCGATGAGCAACCCGACGAAGGCGGGACAGAGGATCGTCAACGGGGACGCGAATTTCAGACCGATCACAGACGAAAGCAGCATCGTCATCCTCAAAGGCGACGGGAAGGGCGAGGTGACAAGCCTGTATGAGCGGGCGGAAAGATTCAAAAGGGCGGCGGAACTGGCGAAACCGACATACGGCACGGACAACCCGTGGCATATCCCGATGCCGGAATGGAAGATGGAGCTGATCGACCGATACAGGCTGCGCGGAGAGAAGCTGCCCGGATACGACTATTTCAAAGCCAGCACGAAGGAGCGCATGCTCGCTGCCATCATCGCCACGGACGACAACCGACGCGGCGACGGACTGCTGACGCTCTGCCAACAGCTCGAATTCATGAAGAAGGGCTATGCGGTCGTGACGGAAGCGGACATGAACTACATCACGGGCGAGATGGCGACGTATCAGCTGCTGGAGGGCGAGAACCCGACGCCTCAGACGCCGGAAGGAAAGACGATCATACAGCGCATATACAGCGCACAGGCGAACACCACGCCGAACAACCTCTGGAACAAATTCAACAATTTCGGCTATGACAACATGCTCTCTTCCAGCAAGACGTGGAACAAGAACATCATGAGCAACGTGCTGACGCGCCCGCTGGAGATGGGAAGCGAGCTGATCGGCGCGGGCATAGACCGACTGGTGGCGAAAAAGACGGGCAACCGGACGACGGGGCTGCCGCAGATGGAGGCGATCGGAGAGGGACACCGGGCGTTTGCGCAGGAAATCGCCAACACACTGACGGACTACATCATCCGCGGGGTGGACACGGGACACTCGTCGAGCTTCGACTTTAACCACAACAACCGGACATACAACAGCGCCTTTATGCAGGCGTATCACGACTTCATCGGGCTGGCGATGCAGCTGGGCGACAGACCCTTCTGGGAGCAATGCTACACGGAAGAGATGGACGTGCTGAACCGACTGGGGACGATGATACAGGATACCTACGAGGACGAAAACGGAGACCTGCAAACCTATCTGCGCGAGATGACGGACGAAGAGCGGCACGCGGAGGCGGAGAGGCGGGCGACCGAGCGGGTATTTCAGGAGGACAACCGGCTCATCGACGCCATCAACACCATACGCAGGACGAGCAAGGCGGCGGACTTCTGCATCACGACCCTGATCCCCTTCCTGAAGACGCCGACGAATGTCGCGATACGCGCCATGCAGTACAGCCCGATCGGGCTGGCGTGGACGGCGCTCAAGAACGGCGTTTACGACGCGATGACCGAGAACGGGACGAAGTTTGACCAGCGCAAGTTCGTCATGAACATGGGACGCGGACTGACGGGAACGGGCATGATGGTCATCGGCATGGCGCTGGCGGGAATGGGCGTCATCAAATTCGGACGGGAGGACGAGGACGACGCACGCCTGGCTGCCATCCAGAAGAGCGAAGGAAAGAGCTACGGCATGTATTTTGACATCCTCGGGGAACAGATTCCGCTGGATTTCGCCTTCCCGGCTGTCAGCCCGCTGGTCATCGGGGCAGAGCTGTACAGCGCGATGGACGGCTACGACCGGGACGAGGACGGCGCGGCGCTGGCGGCGAACGCGACCCGGGCAATCTACACGGCTACGCTTGACCAGCTGTTCAACAACTCGATGCTCTCCGGACTGTCAAACCTTTTGCGCGGCTATCAAAGCAACGAGCAAAAGGTGACGACGTTCGTTGAGAGCATGATGGAAAACACGGCAAGCAGACTGACGCCCGCCATCATTCGCGCCGTTGCGAAATACACAGATCCCTATGTGCGCGACACGAAGAGCCAAAACGCGCTCAGGGAGATGATCAACGCGAACATCATTCAGAACTGGCCTCTTCTGCGGCAGACGCTGCCGACGGCAAAGACACTCAAGGGAGAGGACATGCTGCAAAACGGCGCGAACAACTGGGGCAAGGCAGAACAAAACGCGGCGCTGCACTTCCTGAACACGTTTATCACGCCATGGACGGCGGGAAGCGAGATCCGGGACGCTCAGCTGGATGAGCTGGCGGACATCGCATACAGGACGGGAGAGACGAGCTGGCTGCCGGGTGAGCTGATCGCGGGGAACAAGTACAAGGTGACCATCCCCAAGACGATGGCGGAAGAGATGGGCGTAGGCGACGGGCAGGGGTTCACCCTACAGCTCACGGACGAGGAGAAGAGATGGGCAAACGACACTTACAAGGACGTGCTTTGGAACGGAAGCCTGTACACGGAGAGCGACATCCGCTCGGAGATGGAATCCCTCGGCTGGGCATACATGCCGGATGAGGAGCGGATCGAGGCGGTCAAGGCATGCCAGAAGGAAGCAAAGCGGGTTGTGCTGGAGGAACTGGTGAGAAGAAAGAAGCAGCCGTAAAGCGGCGGGGCGGGCTGGACAGCCCGCCTTTTTGCGTGGCTTGGGGGAACGAGCCTTTTGCAGACGGCGGAGGCGAAGATGGAAAATGGGACTATGGGGCAATAGAAATGTGATACAACAGGGGAGAGGTGAAGAGGATGATTCACGCGAGTTTTGACGACAAGAGCCACAAGAGCGCGGCAATCGCGGGCATTTACCAATACGACACGGGACAGCGGCTGAAGATGCACGGGCTGCCGTCGCCCAAGGAGCTGGCGGAGAAGGACGACTTTCTATCCGGCGACGTGGTGACGGTGCAGGCGCAGTACGGCTTCATTGGGGACAGCCAGACGGAAACACGGCTGGCGAGTTACGACGAGGCAAGCGGATGCTGGACGGCGGACATTCCGGACATATACCTGACCCGAAGCAGCACGGTGAAGGTGTTCGTATACGTCGGCTACGGCGCGGCGGAGGGCGCGGGACGGTCGAAGACCTGCTACGAGGGGAGTTTCACGCCCATCAGCCGCCCTGCGCCGGGTACGCAGGTCACGCCGGGACAAGCGAACGCGTGGGACGAGCTGGTTGCGGAAGTGAACCTGACGCTGGCGAAGATGAACACGGCGACGAGCGGCGCGAACGCAGCGACGGAAACCGCGAACGTGGCGACGAGCGGCGCAAATCAGGCGGCGGAAGCGGCGAACAAGGCGGCAGAAGCGGCGAACGGCGCGGCAGGAGCGGCGAACACGGCTGCGGGAAGCGCAAGCAGCGCGGCGGAAGCCGCGAATCAGGCGGCAAAAGCAGCGAACACAGCGGCGGGAAGCGCGAACACGCAGGCGGAACACCTGCAAAACATGGTCGTGCAGGCGGCGACGCGGGAATACGGCAGCGGAAGCACGGTGAGCCTGACGGACGACGGAGTAAAGAAGATCCTTTTGCTGGGGCTTGAGCGCGGCATGCCGGGCAGGGACGGCGAAAAGGGCGCAAAGGGCGACAAGGGCGACCCCGGCGATCCCGGACCGGCGGGCGTGACCTTTGAGCTTGTCGGCACGGTGCTGACCATCACGACGGTATGAGGGTAAAGGCATGGCAAAGAAAATTCCTGCATTCAGCTACACGGGCGCATACCGGACGCAGAGCGACGGGAACTACTGGTACATTCTGCTGCTGACAAGCGGCACGCTGACCCTTCAGTACGCCAAGAGCGGCGTGGACGTGGGCTGCGTAGGCGGCGGCGGGTCGAGCGCATGCCACCTGCAAAAGGCGAACCCGGCGGGCGGAAGCGGCGGAGGCGGCGGGTACATCGCAACCGGCACGGCGGCGATTGCGGCGGGACAGGGCTACGCGGTGAGCATCGGCGAAGGCGGAGCTGTTCCGGCGGCATGGCATTCCGGAAACGACGGCGGGGCGACGTCGGCTTTCGGCATTACCGCACAGGGCGGCAAGGGCGCGGGCACGCCGGGCTGGAAGGAAAGCGGCACACCCGGCGCGGGCACTGGCGCAGGCGGAACGGGCGGCAAAGACATGCACATCGCAGGCAAGCAAGGTGAAAATGGACAAGACCTCTTCGGGCTGGGTTTATACGGCGCTGGCGGCGGAGGAGGAGGCGGCGGCTGGGCAGCAGGCGGAAGCGGAGGTGCAGACGGAGGCGGCGCGGGAGGCGCTGGAGGCTCGCCTGGCTATGACGGCGCAAACGGTACGGCTGGAGCGGCGAACACGGGCGGCGGCGCAGGCGGCCCGGGCGGCGGATATGTGGACGAGGACAGCCGCTACAACAGAAAGGGCGGTCAGGCGGCGGCAGGCGGAAGCGGCGTCGTCATTCTGCGGGGAACGCAGGACGATTTGATTCCGGCGGTCTTTAACGGAACACAACTGAGCGAGCTGTACTTTAACGGCGTAAAGGTGACGAGCCTGATTTTCAACGGAACGAAGCTGTTTGCAAGGAGGATGTTTGGGGAGGTGGAGCGATGTTTAGCGTAAACGGCGGGCAGATCCTGCTGACGGCAGGGGATACGGGGCTGCTGGCGGTGATTCCGGACGAGGAAGGATATGTGCCCACGCAGAAGGACAGGGCAATCTTCACAGTGCGGGAGAGAGCGGGACGCCGGACGGTGATCGAGAAGACATTGACGCCGGAAGAGGACGGACGCGTGCTGCTGCGATTTGCGCACGAGGACACGGAGAAGCTGGCACAGGCGGAATACGCATGGGACATACGGTTTGCGCTTGACGCGGCGGTGGACGGCGAGGGGAATGTGACGGATTTTTCGGAACTGATTACGCCGTGCGCACCGGGCACGCTGCTGATCCTCGGCGCGATCGGCGAGGTGTGAGCATGGAAGAAAAGCGGATGAAGGTGCGGCTCAGCGCGGAACAGAAGAAGATCGGCTTGCGGCTTGAAAACAAGACCCGGGAGATGGAAACGAGCCTGGAACGGGCAAAGGGCGTATTTACACTGACGTTTGACGACCTGAGCGCGGCGCAGAAGGAGCAGCTGCGCGGCGCAAAGGGAGAGAGAGGCGAACCGGGCAGGGACGGCGCGAAAGGCGAGAAGGGCGAACCGGGCAGGGACGGCGCGAAGGGCGAACCGGGCGAACCGGGCAGAGACGGCGCGAAAGGCGCACCGGGCGAACCGGGAAAGGACGCGCCGCAGGAGGCGGTGCTGTACATCGAGCAGACACTCAGCGAGGCGCAGAAAACGCGGGCGCGGGGCAATATCGGAGCGGCAGACGACGCGGCGCTCAGCCGGATCGAGAGCGGCAAGCTCGACAAGACCGCTGCGGCGGCGAACAGCGCGAAGCTGGGCGGAAAAGCGCCGGCGTATTACATCCAGCCGAGAAACCTGCTGGACAACGGCAACTTTACCGATCCGGTCAACCAGCGCGGACAGACGACATACGAGGGCGGCTGGAGCTGGTCAATCGACCGCTGGTATCTGGGGCATTCGGCGATCGGCGCGGGCGGCACGGCTTCCATGACGCTCACGTCGGGCGGCATACTCATCAAAAATGTGAAGGCGGCGGGAGAGGGCTATCCCTATATACAGACGCGCATAGCCGGGCAGAGAATCGCGGAAGGAAAGGCATACACGTTTGCCTACAAGCGCAATGGCGAGATCGTCATCGCGGTGCTTGCGGCGGACTATATCGCCGGGCAGGTGAGCCAATACGGCTTTCTGCCTCTGTCCATTGAAAGCAGCGGCGTGAACGAGGCGACGTTTGAGTGGGCGGCGCTCTACGAGGGGACGTATAGCGCGGATACCCTGCCGCCGTATGTGGCGAAGGAATATGCCGCGGAGTGGATGGAATGCCGGAGATACACGCAGAAAATCACGCTGGGCGGCGTGGCGAAAGCCGCCTATATCGGGTGCGTCGTGCCGCTGTCGCCGCCGATGAGAATCGCGCCGACGATCACGCCGGATGGGGGCGTCAAGGCGACGGGCGGAGAAACCGTAGAGATCGCAACCGGAGGCGCTTCGGCCACGGCGGACTATATCCAGATGGACGCCACGCTGAAGCGGAATGATGTCAGCGGGTGGAGAGCGGACTATTGGCTCACCGCCGAACTGTAAAGCGAGGGGCGAACGGATGAAGATTGAAAAGGATCGGGCGCTGATTCGGGCGGATGGGAAAGACCGCGTGACGGCGATCGATGGCGGCGTAAGAAAGGAACAAGATATGGATAACAAGGTTATTGAGATCGTAAGAAGCTACATTGTTGACCATCTGGACAAGTCCGACAAGATGCCGGAGTTTGATGTGTTCGTGGTCTGGAAGTGCAGGGCGCTCCAGAACTGGAAGTATCTGCTGTCATCCACATTGTTTGACGGCATGTATTACGAGATGACCTATAACGGCGACAAGAAGGAATGGTATCTTGACGCTTATAAGAAGTTTGAGAACAGGTGCATCCCGGATTAAAGGGAGCTAATGTCAACTAACTTGATTCTCAAATGCGGCGCTTTTTGCACGCTTTTGAGAGCCAAGTTAAACATTTCGACGCAAAAAAGTTTGACTTGATCGGGAAGGAAGGCGGTCGCAATGATTCAGGCGGAAGAAGCCATCCGCACGGCGCGGGGGATGATCGGGACAAGCTATGATGAGCTGGACTGCATCAACCTCATCAAGAAGGTCATCCGCACGGCGCCGGGCGGGGAGAAAAGCTACACGACGGCGGGAACGAACGCGCTCTGGAACAGCTATGATAAAGCCGGGAAATACCGGGATTTAATCTGGCGTCAGACGGGCGTTTCCGGCGCGAAGGCGGGAATGCTGGCGTTCATGGGCGTGGGCACGGGCGACGTGAGCCACACCGGGCTGGTGACGGAGAAGGGGACGGTCATCCACTCAAGCAAGAGCCGGGGCGGTGTGGTCGAAACCGAGCTGACGGAAAAGAACGGCTGGAACGGGCTGGGAAAGCACAGGATGATTGAGGTGAATGAAATGGAAAAGGAATTCGGCAACGCGACGGTATCGGTCACGAGCGGCTACCTGAACATCCGCGAGGGCGCGGGAACGGCGGCGAAGATCATCGCCAAAGCCGAGAATGGGACGCGGGTGAACGTGATCCGCGAGGCAGGCGGCACGGGCTGGGTGTTCGGCAAGCTGGAAAACGGCGTGGCGGGGTACATGGCGGGGGCGTATCTGGTCAGGAATGATGCCCTCTCAGCCCCTTCGGGGCAGCTCTCCCAAGGGGAGAGCCAAGAAGAAGACGAAGAAACAACTTCCCTGCGCAGAAGCGACGGCGTGTACATCACGCTGGCGGGGAAATGGGAAATTGCGGAAGACTGAAAGGAGGATGACCATGAACAACTGGTCGGGAATCTGGGATAAGGTACTCAAGATGGCGGCACTTGCGGGCGGAGCAATCGCGGGTGCAATGGGAGGTTGGGACACGTTGCTGATCGTGCTGTGCTACATGATGGGCATTGACTACGCGACAGGGTGCATTTGCGGGATGATGGGCAAAAGCCCGAAGACGGACGGCGGGAAGCTGGACAGCAAGACGGGCTGGCACGGCTTGCTCAAGAAGGCAGTCATGCTGGTGGTGGTCTTTATGGCGGCACAGCTTGACCGCGTGATGCCGGAAGGGACGCAGATTTTCAGGGATGCGATGGCGATGTTTTACATCGCGAACGAGGGACTGAGCATCACGGAGAATCTGGCAATCATCGGCGTGCCGTTCCCTGCGTTTGTTAAGAAGGCACTTGAGCAGATTAAGCAGCAGAACGACGAAAAGGCGGAGTGAAGCGGGGCAAGGATTTGCGTGATGGAAGAAGACCTCGAAAGGGGTCTTTTTTCTATTATTTTTTAGAAAAGTGCTTGACAATATACCTGAATAGGTATATAATAATGATGTCAGGAGGGAAAGCCACTGACAGAAAGGCGGTGGATACGATGGATGAAATGAAAGAGGTGGTCGGGATGACCGACAAGCAGTTTCAAACGACACTGGAACAAATTCTGCTGTATGCAGAAAAAGCGGAGAATAAACAAGAAATCATCGAGTACCTTCAAAAGCTCATCGAGGCAAACAAAAAAGCCTAACCTGATAGCGCAGGCTAGGCCAAACTAAAACGGAGAGAGGGCGGAACGACACCGCCGCCGCTCTCTTTCCATTTCATTTTATCATGGCGGCGGGGTTTTGACAAGAGGAGCTGACGAAATATGACTGATGGAAGAAAAGCACCGAGAGAACGGGGAAGCGGATCGCCGATTGCAAGGCAGAGGCTTGCGGCAGGCATGACGCAGGGTCAGCTCGCCGAGAAGATCGGTTGTCTGCAAAAAGACGTGAGCCGATGGGAGAACGGGCGTGCGCCGCGCATTGAGACGCTTGTGAAAATCGCGGGCGTGCTTGGATGCAGGATCGAAGATTTGATTTGAAAAGGGAAAATGGGGACGGATGAATGAGGGGGATTTGCGGGTATCAAGCGGGGTGGGATGAATCGTTACGGGCATGATACCCTTAATACCTTCGGGGATAGCAGTGGATGGAGAGCGCGACCGCTGGGTTTTCGTTTCGGAAACAGCGGCGCGTTTTTATATATTCGATGCGGGTAAAGACGGATTTTAGCAGGAGATTGCGCTGCTGCGGGTCGGAAGTGGTATGATAAGATTCAAGCACGTTTTGAATACGCGGGTAGTTGGCGCGGATGATTTCATCATCGGTGGGTTCGCTGGAGGTTTGGAGAGCGTGCAGCGCGGATTCGGCGTCGGCAATCTCTCTGTCCTTTTCGGCGCGTCGAGAGACGAAGACGGTGGAATCGTAGACGCCTTCCTCGTACGCGGAGAAGATGCGGGTTCTTTGCTGGCGCAGGCGGTCAAGATTGGATTGGATAGCGGCGATCTGTTCGGCATGGGGATTCTGCGAGGGAGAAGACGGAGAGCCGGAGCCGATCAGCGCCCAGTCTGACAGCGTGGAGAGGATGGATTCTTCGACCAGGGAGAGCGCGGTTGCGGTGGTTGGGCAGCCTGGCGTTTTGCACTTGAGCATATCATAGCGGGAGCCGCGTGCGTATCCGTTATCCTTGCGAACCATGGACTTACCGCAGATGGAGCAATAAACCAGACCGGCAAGCGGATTGCGGACAGGGGTATTGACATGGCAGCGGGTCAGATCGTGAGAAGCGCGGATGGCTTGGGCGGCGTCAAAGGTTGACTGGTCGATGAGAGGCGGGTGCTTACCCAGCGCGAGGATCGGCGCGGAGTTGGCAACGCGGGAAGTGGAAAGAGAGCCGTCGGGCGACAAGCGGGTGACGGAGGTACGCTTCCCCCAAGTGACATAGCCGGCATAGACGGGATTTTTACTGATGCACAGGACGGAGCTGTCCGTCCACGGTTTACCGAGATTCGTGCGCAGTCCCAAGTCATTCAGATGTTTAGCGATGGTGGAGCAGCCGACGCGGTCTTTGGCATACATATCAAAAATCATGCGGACGATGGGCGCCTGATCCGGATCGGGCTGGAGGGTGAAGCCTTTGCCGGGGCGAACCTTGACCTGCTGATAGCCATAGGGAACGCGCCCCTGCCACAGCCCTTCGGAAGCGGACGCCTGACGGCCGCGCTGCATACGGCGTTTGATATACTTATACTCGCGCCGCGCCATCATCAGATCGGACTGAAGAACATCTTCGTCCCAGTCTTCGGAGAGGTCATAGGTATGCTCGGGCGTGATGATCTTGGTGCCGGAGTATTTGAAGGTTTGCATAATACGCGCCTGATCCATGAGGTCGCCGCGGGTCAGACGGGAAACCTCGACGGTCAGCACGCCGTCATACTTGCCACCGGCGACGTCGGAGAGAAGACGCTGCATCTCGGGACGGTCGGACAGGCGGTCGCCGGAGATGATTTCGCTATATTCGGCGACGATGGGCAGCCCTGCACGCTCGGCGAAAGCCAGCAGACGAGCGCGATGGCGGGCAAGGCTTTCGCCTTCGCCGCGGGCTTCGGCTTCCAGATCGGCGCGGGACTTGCGCAGGTGGATGGCGTAGGACATGGGGCTTCCTCCAATCTTTTATCGGATATTACGTTGGCGTTACAAGTTCCATGAAGATAAAGAGAACAAAAGTTTGCATTTTTTGAGAACATTTTCTTCACTGCTCTTGACCTTGAGGCTGTTTTAGAATATGATACAAGTGGAGACGATGAAGAGGAGGTGTTTGATATGGCAAAAGTGCAGGATGTAGCAAAGTTCTTCATCGGGCTTGCGAACGAGCAGGCTGAACAAAATCAGGGCGATCTGATGACGAATCTGCGGTTGCAGAAGCTGTTGTATTTTGCTCAGGGCTGGTATCTTGCCAGATACGGGAAACCGCTGTTTTCGAACGAGATCGAAGCGTGGACATACGGGCCTGTCGTACCGGAAGTTTACCAAACCTATAAGGCAAAAGGGAAAGACGGCATCGAGGGGGCTCTGCCGGATGCGGGAGCATTTACGGAAGATGAGTTTTCGCTTCTGCTTGACGTTGTGCGGGAGTATGATACATTTGCGACTTCCAGCCTTGTCAGCATGACACACAAGCCAGGCTCGCCGTGGAGCTGTGTAAAGGGTCACGGAGTCATCCCGAAGGATATGATACGCGATTACTTCAGGGCAGAACAGCCGATGCCGTCCTTTTCCGAGCTGGAAAAGTCGGCAGATGTTTACATCCCGAAGCGGGATGAGAACGGAACGGCTGTCATTTCAAGAGCGTTCGCGGAGGACTGGGATGATGACGATTAACCCGTGGGAAGTATGGTTTGCGGCGGTTCGATATGAGGATTCGCCGCAAATCAAAAACCGTCCGGTCGTTGTGACTAGTTCGGGAGAAATCTATGTGCTGGCACTCAAGGTGACTTCCCACGCGCCGCGCAAGGAGTGGGGAGAATACGCCTTGCAGAAGTGGCAGGCAGCGGGATTGCAGAAGCCATCGACCGTGCGGATTGGAAAGCGATTACAGCTTCAATACAGCGATATGATTCACAAAATCGGGCGGCTGCATCCGCTGGATATCATCAACATTGCAAATATGCTTGAAGAACATCAGTAAAAGGGAATAGTCTGTTGCGTCGGGAAGATTTCCGGCGTTTTTTTGATGACCATTTTGCCGAGGTTGGCAAAATGCATGATACATAGTAGAATAAAAAGGCAAGGAGGTCAAAACGATGGCTTATGTTTATCCGGCAATCCTGTATCCTGAACCGGATGGTCGATACAGCGTTGTTTTTCCCGATCTGAACGACTTATCCACGTTTGGAGATGACGAGGCTGATGCGCTGAGCATGGCGCAGGACGCATGCTGCATGAACCTTTTCAACATGCTCAAGGATGGCGAGAAGCTGCCCAAGCCGTCCGAGCCGCAGTCGATCCACCCGGAAGACGGCGGATTCGTCACGCTGGTACTGTGTGACCTTGACGAATACGCCAGGAAGTACAATGACAAAGCGGTAAAAAAGACGTTAAGCATCCCCGCGTGGCTGAACACGGCTTGCGAGGCGGCGAACATCAACTACTCCAAGGTGCTTCAGGAAGCACTGATCGCGAAGATTCAGGCGTAACCCTGCGCGGAAATGAGCGAAAAGCCCTACCTGCTTATGCGGGCAGGGCTTTTTAGTTGTCGGAAACATCTTTCCGCATGGCGGGATTGCCGGCAACCATGCGGGCGGCGGAGAGGATATATGCCTGACCGCCGGCATTGACAGAGCGGTAAAGCTGGAGGAGTTCGGATTCAGTCGTAGAAGGTGGGAAACTGTCCTTATCTTCAATGATATCAGACTTGAGAATATGAAAGTAGTCAGCCATTCTTTGAATAGCACCCATACGTGGAGTTTTAATGTCATTTTCCCATGTAGATACAGCTTTATCGGTGACGCCGGCGATTTGAGCAAGCTCTGCTTGACTTAAGCCGTGAGCTTCTCGGATGCGTTTGATGTTTTGACCAATTGACATTATTTCGCCTCCTTTCGATATGAGTATAAACCGAAAGTAGAGAAAAATCAACATCAGAATTACAATAATCTACTTTTAGGACTTGACAATCTACTTTGAGTAGAATAAAATGAAGCATGAAAGGAGGAAAACAGCATGGCAAGTATTCGACAGATTAGACGGATGAAAGAGATTCGCCAGAAAGAAATGGCAGAGTATCTTGGAATTCACATTCAGACATACAGAAAGCTTGAAGAGCATCCGGAAAAAGCAACCGTGGAACAGGCAAAGAAGATTGCAAAGAAGCTCGGGGTTTCATACGACGATTTGTTTTTTGCCGATGATTCTACTTTAAGTAGAGAACTTGTATCTGCATGAGCAGGTGCTAGAGGTAAGTACAATCCGGATTATCTTTTTGCGACGGAATGAAGGGGATAAAAATGGAAACCAACTACGACGAGATCATCGTGCGGAATATTCGTCGAAAAATCAACGAAAAAGGTCTCAAGCAAACAAAGGTTGCAGAAGCCCTCGGCATGACGAAAAGCACTTTCAGCGGAATGATGAACGGTCGAAAAGTCATTCAGGCGCGATACATCCCCATCATCGCCAAGATGCTGGGCTGTACCTGCGACGACATCTTCCGGCTGCCGGAGGGCAACGAAAAAGCCGCGCAGTGATGCGCGGCGGGAAGGAGAAGCAAAATGTCGCCTATGGAGAGACTGGGGCTGGCGTTTTGCAGGCTTGAGAATCTTTGCTGGGATGAAGCCGCCGGAGAGAAACCGAAGGAATTCGACGAAGCGAATGATTCAGTCAAGCGTGCACTCGTAAGAGAGCCGATGCGGAGAATCAAAGCGATGCTTGGCGCACCATACATCAACCGCTGTCGGTGGGTATTTGACCAGCACAGGAGCGAAGAAAGCTGGCTGGAAATCCAAGGTCGTTTATACGACATGGATTTACTTCAACCCGATTATGGCGGAGACGATTTCGGAAGCTATACCAAAGCGTTCTTTCACCATCATTTCACGGTATTCTTCGAGAAGATGCAGCGTTTCCTGCGGTAAATAGAAGGAGGACAGACCTTCCGGAAAAACCGCTTCCTTATCAGGTGGAACGAGCGTTCCGCGAACGAGGTAATTCAAGGCGAGCATCCGAGAGATATCTTGAATTGAGATATCTTCGGGCAGAGCATTTGCGCGGATACATTTGCCTGGCAGCTTTTCTATCTTGGAAAGGATTTTGTATTCAGACTTGGTCAGCATAGCAATTCTCCTTGTTGTGTAGGCTACGAATACTTTTGTATTCACATTATACGACAAGAAGGCGGGAATTTGCAACAGCACCGGATGGGAAGAAGGCACGCGGGTATCAGGAAACATCAAACAAGATAAAAGACGTCGCTTTCAGGGCGGCGCGAGTGCTGGAGGTGAGTAAATGACTGAGCAGCCGAAACCCATGACCACGCGCAGAATCTGCATCGCGCTCACGCCGGAAGTTGACCGGAAGATTGTTCAGCTTCGCAAGAAGCCCGAATATGAGCGCAAGTCGCTCTCGGAAGTGGCACGGATTATGATGCTTCGCGGGATGGAGATGGAAAAATAAGAAAAGCCCATTGAGGAACGGGCGAGTTCCACAACGGGCTTGCAGGAGCGTCACTTCCTGCGATTGGACAGCACCATTTCAATCCACTCCCCTCGCATGAAGGGAGACGGCGGACGACAGGGGCGGACGACAGGGTTGTAGGAAAAACCTACAACCTCATTATACGCTGAATCGGTGTATAAGGCAACATCAGAAAAAGGAGGGCGAAAAGGTGCTGGAGGTGAGGAAAGAACGAGTTCGGAATGGACGAGGGTCAATCATCTTTGGGAATGTTACGATCTCGAACCGTCAGAGCGGTGCAGATACTTCGACCGCAGGAGAAAAAGGAAAGATAAACGACCCAGCGGTTTTCTGATTTGGATTTCTGCCGGTTATAGAATCTGTACGGACTGTTGGGTAAGCGAGAGGAAAGGAAACGAGAGCAGTAGTTTCCGATCAATGTATTTGAAGGCGGGGCTTGAAACCATAGCTGCATTCTCTGTGCCGAATAGGGCGGCAGAATTGCTGGAAGCACTGTTATCTGAGCAGACGGAGAGCCATAACGCGCCGGATTATAAGCTGGGGTATCATCTGGAATGGGCGGACACAAAGAGCAGTCAAACCAATGTATTTTATCCTCCGAAACTCGAACATGGGCAACGGATATTGGTATTGGAGAATGGTTTTCCACGGTCAGATCAAAGCAGAGAGCAGCCTGTCCGGTCTGTATGGAATAGTAGACCAGCGGATCCAGAACCCGAATGCGCTTGCGACGCTGCACACGATCGTGGAGAGCCAGGGCGAGGTTGACGATGGAGAGAAACAAAGCGGCGGATGAAATGAGATTGGCGGTGTTAAAGAGAGAAAAGTCGAACTGCAAGAGAAGCACCTTCCTATCATTTTATTGCGGTGAAGAGCCGACTGCTTTCAGGGCAGAACGGGGCTGGAGGTGAGGGAAGACGAAAAAAGAAACGCTATTCGCCGTTCGCGCAGAATTGAGCCATTTGCGCACAGTGCTTAATCTGATTGACAAGCAGGCGTTGGTTGATGCGCTGGAATGTATGGAAGCAACGCAAAGCGAAAAGAGAAACGGGGCAAAAATGTTTGTCGCAAATGCAAACTTCAGCCTTGGAACAGCCGATGAAGCAATCAAAAGGCTACTTGAACAAAGCAATCAAAGAAACGATGAATGTAGCAACAAGAAGAAGGTTATTCAACATCTGCTGACGTTTTTCTTTGGCTTCGCGCTCGGCGTCACGGGCGCATTGATATTCAAACTGTAACATGGCGGCATTGCCAAGGTCAGTTACAACCCAGAAAAAACGATTTTCGAGATACTGCACCCAATGAGAGGAACAGCAGTTTTTCAAATAAAGATGTTCTTCTCTCGTCAGGTCATCATCGGAACATCTCGGTGTGGACGCAATCTTTATCAAGAGATCATATTCAGGCTGAATCATAGAAAACACATCCTTTCAGTTTTAATCCGGAATATCGTACCACGAGGAGAGCCGGAACGCGAGGGGAACGGATGTTCCGGATTCAGGACAGTGAAGAGAATTCGCCTGCATAGGGACAAGCGGCGGGCGCATGAGATACGGAGGAGGTGAAAGAAACATGGTGGAATACAGGGCGGAAGATTGGGTCGAGGTGCCATGCTCGACGGGAGCGCGGGTTTTCATGCACAGGGATTTTTTTGACCCGAAGGTACGGGCGGACATCACGCGGCACGCGAGCCAGATCGCAGAGGAGATCGGGCGGAAATGCGGATATCGGCTGATGACGCAGGAGGAATGGGACGAGGAAAACCGGACAAAAGAAAAAGCCCCCTGCGCGGCGGCAACCGCACAAGGGGAAGACAGATAAAAAACCACTATGATTATACCAGAGAAAGGAACGAAAGACAATGCTGCTGGCAATCAAAATCTTCATTATGTTCTTCTTCGTCGTACCGCTGACGGGCGCGATCCTGTTTCTCATCGTGGCAGCGGAGCTGATGAAGCGGGACGAAGAGACGGGAAGGGCGCAGATCAGGGAGAGGCGCAAGCGGCTGGAGGAGCGCAGGAAGAAGGCATGCGCCGACGGGCTTCTGATGCTGCCGGAAGGCAGGGACTGAGATGTACAGATACAGAATATGCGCGGGATGCAGGCAGAGGTGGAACGTGAGCGCGGTCGGGAAATCCGAAAAGAAGTACATCTGTCCGAAATGCGAATACAGGCAAAACAAAAAGCGTTCCGAGAAGGAACGCCTGCGGAGAAAGAGTTAGAACAGGTCGCTATGTGTACCAGTGCGAGCAAGAACGAGGATCAGCTCACCTTGATCGACTTTGTACACGAGCAGCCAGTCTGGTGAAAGATGGCATTCTCGATAGCCTTCATAGTTTCCGGAAAGCTCATGGTCGCGATTCTTTGAGGGAAGGGGAAGCTGCTGGCGCAGAAGATCGATGACTTCTTCTAAAAGAATCGGGTTACAGCCACGCTTGACCATCTTCTTATAGTCCTTTTTAAATCTGGTTGAGAAGTACAGGTCAAGCATCATTTCTCCAACGCCTCCATGAGCGAATGGGTATCATGGAAGGGTCCGGAGAGGTTACGGCGATTCTCGACGTCATCCATGGCGGCGAGGGTTTCCGCATTTGGTTTATCGAGCTTGACGGGAAAAGGGATACCATCGGAACGGACGGTCTGACGCAAAAAGATATTGATAGCGGTCGAGAGATTCATACCCAATTCCTGACAAATCTGGTCGGCTTTACGCTTCACATCGGCATCGACGCGGACATTGATATTGACGGTTTCCACAAATATCACTCCTTTCATGACAATTATAGCATATTATACGACAATAGTAAAGAAATATGCGCACAACGTAAAACTTTATTCGAGCAGAACAGCGGGCGGGATGCCCGCTGCTCCGGCTTGAATGGGTGTATGAACAACTCGACGACGGGAGAAAGAGCGGCATGGACACGAGCGCGAAGGACTGCCTGGCGCTGTTTGACACGAGCGTCGAGGGGCGGATGGAAAACGGATGGGCAAGCGGGGTGCTGCACCAGCGGACGAAGACGGTGAAGGCGGGCCCGATGGTATACATGGACTGCTATCCGGTATGGGACACGAAAGGAGCAAGCCAGGCACGCCGGGAAGCGAAGAAGGAAGCACACGCGAAGGCACAGGCGAGGCTGGACGCCAGGAGGCGTGCGCGTCGGGTGGAGCAGCTGGTGAACGCGAACTTTGGAGCGGGGGACATGCTGCTGACGTGCGAGTATGCGCAGGGGCATCAGCCGGAGGACGGAGCGCAGGCGAAGCGGGACATCGTGAACTTCCTGCGCAGGGTGAACGGGCTTTGCGCAAAGCGCGGGCTGGCGATGCGCCGATACATCTACATCACGGAGTGGACGAAAAGCGAGAAATACGGCATCCGGTGGCACCATCACGTGATCCTCTCGGGCGAAGGACTGACGCGGGAGGACGTGGAGGGCAAATGGACAGACAGGCACGGCGGATACTGCAACACGCGCAGGGCGCAGCCAAACGAGAAGCATTTATCCGGATTTGCCCAGTACATGATGCAGAACAAGGCATTCCGCGAGGGGAAGAACCCGCAGGGCAAGGCCGGAGGCAGGAGCTGGGGACACAGCATGGGGCTTATACAGCCGACGCAGAGCGTAGCGGACAAGAAGGTCAGCATACGGAAAGCGGGACGCATTGCGGAGACGATCGAGGACATGACCAGGGCGAAGGAGATTTTTGCAAGGCTTTATCCCCAGTGCGAGCTGCTGGAGGTTACGGCGAAGAGAAGCGAATGGGCGGCGGGCGTATACATACGGGCGCTGCTCAGGAAAACAGAGAAACGGAGGGACAGGCATGGAGCTGGAAGAAGCGATTGAGCGGGTACGGGAACTGGAATGGGCGTATACGGGCTTCGAGGCGCAGGGAGAGAACGTGCGCAGGTATGCCCAGGCACTGAGAATCGTTTGCGACGCGGTGGAAAAGACGCAGGAGGGACAGAAAGCATGAGCAGCGGGCAGGATGCAGGAGGAAGACGATACGGGCTGACGCCCGGAAGGGCGATCAAGGCGCGGGACGTGCTGGAGAAGATCCTGGATGACTCAAGGTGTCTGGATATGCTGGGCGTTGGAGAAACACTTGCGTTTGGCATCGGGGCGGAGCTGCTGGAGGACAGCGCCAAGAGGAACGTGCATTTTCAAAGAGCGGCGATCATCATGCGCTATCACGCCACCTATCCGCTGGCGGTCGTGATGCAGGACGCATACACGCGGGAGGCGATCTCGCGTGCAATCCACTGCATCACGCTGTTTATCGAGCGAAGCTGCGAAGGGACGGGGAGGGAATGACGAGCATGGCAGCATGGATCAACGTGACCTGGCTTGAGCCGCATCTGGGCGAACGCGTTTTGCTGACGGACGGAAAAACGGTTGCGGAAGGATATCGGGCAGACGACGGATACAGGCGGCACTACGGCGAAAAGTGGGAAGAGAGCCTGAACAAGTACGGGGAGACGTTTATGCGTGTGACGCACTGGATGCCTCTGCCCAGACCGCCGAGGGGATGACGGCGCACGCCATAAGGGGCTGAAAGGGGGAAAAAACATGGGGAGGTATGACATCCGGGGGCTTAGCAAGTGGCGTTACAGGGAGCTCAAGGCGGTATGCAGGCAATACGACGAGATGCGCAGGGCGCAGAAGCCGGATCGGGCGCGGATGATCGAAGAAGCGGCGCGGCAGGCAGCGCAGGACGAGGCGCAGGCGATCCTGCTGAACGTGACGCAGGACGTCCGATACGAATACTGCGGGAGCAGGGCAAGCAAGAGCAGCTTTTACCGCATGCGGGGACGGTTTTTTATCCTGCTGGACAGAGCGCTGCGGGAAAAGGGCTGAACATGCGCATGGGAAGGAACGCGCTTCGGTTTTGACGACCGGGGCGCGTTTTTGCGCTATGGCGTGCCGGAGAAGGGCTATCCGATAGACGGCGGGAAAAAATGCGCGAAAAATGCGCTAAGCGATTTCGCGGGGACAGACGTGAAAAAGCGCAAAGTGGGACTATGGGGCAATACTTTTGTGCTACAACAGTATCGAGAACATCTGCACAGGAGGGCAAGTATGGACGAAGAAATGATCGCGGCGGCGGGCGAAGCACTCGCGGAAGGAGCAGCGGACGAGGCGCCGGAGGCGGAGGAGACGAACGCGCAGGAGCTGGCGGAAGAGCTGGCGCAGGGACAGGCGGAGGAAACCGGAGAGGACGAAAGCCCCGAGCAGAAGGAGGACGAAGGGGAAGAGGGCGCGGCGGACGAGCGGATCGAGCAGTACAAGAAGGGCCTGATGACGCTGCTGGAGGACGGCTGGACGAGCGAAGAGCTGGAGGCATTCGCCGGGGACGCGGGCGTGGCGGAGAACATGGCGAAGGGCATGACCGTGCGCCAGGCGGCTCGGGCATACCTGAAGGCGGGCGGAGAAGCGAAGGAAAAACCGCAGGAGACCCCCAAGCGCCACCGCGGCGTGCCGACGAGCAAGGCGACCTCGATGGGCGCGGGCGCGTCGGAGAACATGATCGAAAAGATGACGGACGCGCAGTTTGCGGAGTTCTCGAAGCGGGTTGAGCGGGAAATGATGGCAGGCAAGAAGGTACGGTTTGACTGAGAGGGCAGGAAGCCTTTAGCGGCGCAGATCGGGAACACGGGAGGAGAAGCGAAAAATGGCAAACACATACACGGACACGAACACGAACATGACAACCAGCACCGGCTTGACGCCGGGCATGCAGACCTACTACAACCGACTGCTGCTTCAGACGTTTGAGCCGCATCTGGTGCATTTGCAGTTCGGCGAAGAATACAAAATGCCGCCCAACAGCGGTCTGATCATGAACATGCGCAAGATGGTGCCGCTGAGCGCGAAGACGACGCCGCTGGCAGAGGGCAACCCGGGCGACGGCGCGATGGTCAGCCAGACGGAAGTGACGGTGAAGATGGAGCAGTACGGCGACTATGCGCGATTCACCGACAAGCTGATGATGACGCACATGGACGAGAACATCAACCGTGAGGTCAAGCGATTCGGCGACGGCGGCGCACGCAGCATGGATGCGGTTGTGCGCGAAGAGCTGGCGAAATGCACGAACGTCATTTATGCCGGAGGCAAAACGAGCCGCGCCGCGCTGACCCCCGCGGACAAGCTGACCAGCACGGAACTGCGCAGAGCGGTGAAGGCGCTCAAGAAGAACCTCGCACAGCCTTTCGGCGGCTACTATGTCGCCATTGTGGGCCCGGAGACCATCTACGACCTGCAGGATGACGAAAAGTTCCTCGCGGTGAGCAAGTATCAGGACAAGGAAAACATCTACAAGGGCGAAGTCGGCAGACTGTTCGGCGTGCGCCTGGTCGAAACGACGGAAGCGAAGATCTTCGAGAAGGCGGGCGCATCGAGCGCGGACGTGGCAAGCGTTGTCGTACTCGGTCAGTACGCCTACGGCTACACCAGCATCAACGGAGCGAAGCCGCATGTCATCGTCAAGCCGGCGGGCAGCGCGGGCACGTCTGACCCGCTTGACCAGATCAGCACGGTGGCATGGAAGATGGACGGCTTCGGCGCGAAGCTGCTTCAGCCGGAATACGCGGTGCGCATCGAGTGCGGATTCAGCGCGTAAAGCACGAAAGGAGAAGGGAACATGGGCAACCTGAACACGACGGAGAGCATGAAAAAGCTCAGCATTGCGCTGGCGGACAAGCTCGACTATACGCGGGAGAACATGGACAGACTGCTTGAAAAGGCGGGATGCGACAAGGACACCAAGAAGGTCAGAACGCGCATTCCGCTCAACCCGTTCAACAAGAACGACGATGTGCTGTACATGGGCGTCAACGGCGTGAGCTTTTACTTTAAGCGCGGCGAGACGGTGATGCTCGCCGAGCCGCTGGTCGAGCAGCTGGAAAACTGCGAGGAGCTGTAAGCCATGGCAGAAGGGAAGAGCCTGACGGGAGACATCCGGATCGACCCTTTTGAGGTCATGCAAACCGAGCAGAGACTGACGAGCGAAGAGAAGGCGCTTTTGCGGCGCGGATATGACCTGTTTGAATTCTTTGACCGCCACATGAGGGAAGAACACGGGCAGATGCGCCTTGCCCGCGCCATACGCCGCAAGAAGCAGAGCGCCAGAAGCGAAACCTCGCCGGCAAGCAACACGCTGTGCAGCTGCATAGACAACGCCATCGCCGACCAGATGGACAACCGCCCCGAGGCGCTGATGATCCCCGAAAGGGAGGAGACGGCGAAGAGCGCGGAAGAGATGACGGACGTGGTGAGCTATGTGCTGTACCAGACGAAATGGGACGAAATCTACCATGCGCTGATGGAAGATGCCATCGTGACGGGAACGGGCGTGGCGCAGGTTTTCTGGGACGAGGACGCGGAAAACGGAGAAGGCATGGTTTCCGTGCTGGCGTGGCACCCGGAGGACTTTTACCCTGACCCGATGTATGAGGACATCCAGCAGGGGCGCGGATGCTTCAAGGCGACGAGAACGAGCGTGGCATGGGTGGAGGATCACTATCCGCAGGCAAAGGGCTGCGTGAAAGCGGACAGAGCGACGCGGTCGGAGGCGGAGGACGATCCGGACATGGATGTGCCGGACGGGGACGAGGTGACCACGCTTCTTGAATTCTGGTACAAGCGATACGACGCGAAGAACCGCAGGAACATCGTTCACATGGCGCAGTTCGCTGGAGGAGCGCTGCTGTACAGCACGGAAACCGGATTCGGAACGGAAGACGGGGTTTACGAAGAAGGGGTATATGCGCACGGGCAATACCCCTTTACGCTATACAAATACCGGGATGTATGGAGAAAAGCGTTCGGGACGGGCATGGTATACGACTATCGGGAAAGCCAGGAAGCCATCGACCGATACTACAAGTACCTCGACGACAACGCGAGGGAATCGAGCGTGCAGCGAATCTTTATCCGCAAGGGGAGCGGCATCAACGCGAACGACGTGGCGGACATGCGCAAGACCATCGTCGAGTGGGAGGGCAACGACATACGCGAAGTGATGCAGACGGTACAGGCGGCGCCCATCAACGCGCAGGTTTACCAGATCATCAATCTCTTGGCGGACGGCATGAAGGAAGACAGCGGACAGAACCAGTTTGTGCGCGGCGAAGGCGGCAAGGGCGTCACCGCGGCGAGCGCGATTCAGGCGCTTCAGGAAGCCGGAGGCAAGATTGCGCGAATGCACACGGAGAAATTCAAGTCCGCTTTCCGGCAGATGATCGAGCAGATCCTATGGGTGCTGAGCGAGTACATGCCGCCGGAACGCAAGCTGCGCATCGTCGGCGGATGGGACTCAAGCGGGAACATGAAAGAGCGCATGATCGAGCTGATTGCGCCGAGAAACGCAAACGGCAGACTGCCCAAGCCCGCGTATACGGTGCGCGTGCAGGTTCAGAAGAACAACCCGCTCCAGATTCAGGCGGACAACGAGTTTCTGACGCAGGTTGCGACGATATGCGCACAGAGCGGAAACCCGCTGCCGCCGGAGACGATCGTCACGCTGATGGAAGGCGTGCGGACGAAGGGAACGGTGCTCAAGGCTTTGCAGGAAAACAGCCGGGTGAACGCACAGATCAGTGCGCTGGAGGCAGAGCTTGCTCAGGCGAACCAGAAGGCGCAGAACATGCAGAGCGCAAGCCGGGGCATGCAGAAAGCGCTGATGAGCATGGGCACGACAGAGCAGGAGGGGGCGAACAGTGTTTGAGGCGAAGCTGACGACGACGCAGAAGAACGAAATCTTTGAACGCGCCATCTTTGAGGGCGAGAGCGACGCGGCGCTGGCAGAGGCATACGGCGTGAGCCGGAAGACCATATGGCGCATCACGCACGACAAAAAGCGCATCGAGCGAAAGCGAAGCACGGTGGAAACGATGCGCGATTTGGCTCAGATGCGCATAGACGCGCAGGCAGAGAGAGCAGCAGCCAGACAGATCGAGCTGATGAACATGGAGGTATCCGAAAAAGCGCTGCACATCAACCAAAACGCGGCGCAGGATATCCTCGACAGGGCGGGCGTGCGCAGGAAGAACGACGAGAGCGGCGAGATCAACGTCACGCTTACGGGCGGGTTCAAGACGAACCTGCCGAAGGAGCGGTAAATGGACATCACACTGACCTATGCGCCGACAGCCAAGCAAAAGCTCTTTCACGAGACGGACGCGGACGAAGTCTTATACGGCGGCGCTGCCGGAGGCGGGAAAAGCTACGCGATATGCTGGGACGCTTTGGCGCGGTGCATCCGCTATCCGCACACGCACGCCTACCTGTTCAGGCGCACCTATCCGGAGCTGGAGCAGACGCTGATTCAGACGATGCTCTCCATTGTGCCAGCCAAACTGGGCAGATACAAAGCCAGCACACACAGGATGCGGCTCGCCAACGGGAGCGAGCTGCATTTTTGCCATTTAAACAACGAAGGCGCGGGGCTGCTCGAATACCAGGGCGCACAGATCCAGTGGCTATACTTCGACGAGCTGACGCATTTCACCAAGCCGATGTATGACTTTATCAGAACGCGCCTGCGTGCCAATGTGGAATTGGGAATCGTGCCCTGCGTACGCTGCGCAAGCAACCCGGGAGGCCCGGGACACGGATGGGTGAAGAGCTATTTCGTGGATTCGACGAACGTGGGACGGGACATCGTCGAGCGGGAAATTCAGCTGGAGGGCGATGACAAGCCGATCCGGCGCACCGTACAGTACATTCCGGCGACCGTCAGGGACAACCCGCATCTGCCGCGGACATACGAAGCGGAACTGATGCTCAAGCCGCCCAAGCTGCGCGACGCGCTGCTTTACGGAAAATGGGACGCATTCGACGGACAGGCTTTTCCGGAATTCATCGACGATCCGGATCACTACGAGGACAGGCAGTGGACGCACGTCATCGCGCCGTTCCGAATCCCGGACTGGTGGACGCGGTTCGTCAGCTTCGACCACGGATACACGCGCCCGTATTCCTTCGGGGCGTGGGCTGTGGACGAGGACGGGCGGGTTTACCGATACAAGGAGCTATACGGCTGCAAAGCCGGAGAGCCGAACACGGGCGTTTGCCAGACGCCGGGGGAAATCGCGCTGGCGTTGGCGGAGTTCATGGAGCCGGAGTTCAAGGAAGACATACACATTTACGGCATCGCCGACCCTGCCATATGGGACAGAAGCCGCGGAACGAGCGTAGAAGAGCAGATCCGTAAGGGATTCAGCGGTATCACGTTCGTCAAGGGCGACAACACGCGGCTGGCGGGCAAGATGCAGATCCACGAGCGGCTGAAATTCGACGCGGACGGACAGCCGATGATGTACATCTTTGAAAACTGCCGGGATTTCAGAAGGACGCTGCCGACGCTTTGCTATGACCCGAGAAAGCCGGAGGACATCGACACGGCGGCAGAAGACCACATTTACGACGAAACGCGATACTTCCTGATGTCAAGACCCATTGCGCCGAGGAAGGCTGTGACGCCGAAGAAGAGGGGTTTCAACCCGCTGGAGGCATGAGGAAAGGAGAACACACATGACGCTGAGCCAGATCATCGCGCAGGCGCTGCGGCAGCTCGGGGAAGACCCGCAGGACGTGAGCGAGTACGAGGAGACATTCAAAATCTACGCGAACATGGGCTATGACATCGCGGTGAGAGAATATCTCAAGCCCAAGAGGATGATGTGCCTGACTATCTGCGAGGACGGATGCGCCCCGGTGCTGGGATATGTCGTCAACCGGGTGATTCGGCTGACGGACGAGGACGGGCGGGACGTCGCCTTTGACCTGGCGGGGGACGGAAGAAGCCTTACCGTATGGCGGGACGACCTGAAGGGAAAGACGCTGCGGGCGCTCTGCGAGGTCAGCTTCCCGCCGCTGGAGGACGGAGAGGACGTGCCGCAGATTCCGGAATTCGCGCACGCGGCGCTGGCGGACTACATCTGTTACCGCCATCTATCCAGCGGCAACCTCGCCAAGCAGAGCCGGGCGCAGTTTTTCCAGAACTGCTTCTATCAGGAGATGAACCGGATCCGTCCGCAGGGCATGGGCAGCGTGACGAGGCGGCGCAACCTGTATGAAGTGACGGACGTGAGGTATCACAGATGAGCATCAGCGACAGCCAGTACGAGGGAAAATTCACCATCCCCACGCCCAAGGGCATCTATCAGGCGGCGGGCGACACGAACATCAACGCGGACTACGCCTACCGGGCGCAGAACATCCGGACGGAGCGCGGGCTTCTGGCGTCGGCATACGGCACGAGCCGCGCCTTTCCGTCGCTGGGCGAACAGATCAAGACGCTGACGCGGTTTTACAGGCGGTCAAGACCGGACGACGCGGACGTATACGTCGCGGCTGCCGGGGGCGCGATTTACACCTACACGCTGGGAACAGAGGGCTGGATCAAGCGGTCGGAGGGGTACAAGAGCGACGAATGGAGCAGCGTCACCTATGAGGCGGCGGACGGCGGGGAGACGGTGGACATCCTGATCCTTTCCAACGAAAAGGACGGGATGATCGCGGTATACGGCAACGACCTGCGGGTAGAAAAGAAGACGCTGACGATCGGCGACGCATACAGCGAAGTGAAGTTTGCCGTACTGGGGCGGCACGCGGAGCGCATATGGGGAACGGGCGCGGAGGGCTATCCGGACAGCATCTTCTATTCGCGCCCGTACGACCCGTTCAACTGGACGGACGTGCCGGAAACGCCCGAGCTGGGCGGCGGCGTCATCAACCAGCCGACGTGGGACGGCGACAGGTTCATATCGCTTGAGCCGTTCGGCGGGTATCTGCTGGCGGTCAAGGAACGGACAATCTTCGAGATACGCGGGACAGACCCGGGCAGCTTCACGATTACGGAGGCATACGGCACAGACGGGCCTGTCGAGGAGCGCACCATCTGCACGGACAGGACGAGCATGCTGTACCTGTCGCAGAGCGGCATCGGCTTATACGACGGAAGCACGCTGCGGCTGCTCAGCCGGGACGCGCTGTATGAGACGATGCGGATGCGGATGGACGGGATGGACGGCGCGGCGCGGGCGTGCATATGCGACCACGTCTACTATCTGGCGATGTGCATCAGGGAAAACGACGGCGACGTGCTGACGGAAAACAACGCGGTCATCGAATACGACACGGAACGCGGGACATTCATGCTCAGAAAGGGCATTCGCGTCAAGGACTTTTTCGCGATGGGCGGCAGGGTGTACTACACGCAGGCGGAAAGCCCGTACGAGGTGCTGCTGTACAACGCGAGGGAGAACGAGGGAAGCTATCTGGATGAGCCGATGGAGTGTATCTGGGAGACGCCGTGGCTGGACTTGGGCAAGGCATACATGAAGCGGGATTACCTGCTGCGCTTTACGGCAGACGCGGACGCAAACGACCTACCGCTTGAAATCACGATCCAGACTGAGAAGCGGGAAAAGACGCGGACGGTGCTTTTGCAAGAGGACAGGCGGGACTACCGGGTCAAGATTCAGATCGCGGGCGTTCGGATGAAGCTGAAGCTTCGCAGTTACGCGAAACCCGCCGGATGGCGAATCTACGGCGGGGTTCAGGTGGAATATTCGCTGGACGAGGTGTAGCCCTCTCAGACGCTACGCGCCAGCTCCCCAAAGGGGGAGCCAAGGGTGCCGCGATATGAAAATTGGATTTGCAAAAGCCCCTTGCCTCTCCCGCCGGGAGAGGTG
>ERZ1034917.549-NODE-549-length-33507-cov-12.825601_pt1 | contig 33507 bp, 31 predicted proteins | sample MGYA00520605_ERZ1034917 | MGnify/ENA primary metagenome ERZ1034917 (study PRJEB33766, sample SAMN09781784) | gut metagenome | biome: gut microbiome | host: Homo sapiens | place: Madagascar | study: EMG produced TPA metagenomics assembly of the PRJNA485056 data... | reverse complement strand
AAGAGAGGAAAAGAGAAGATGAACGGTCTAAATAATGTATCGTGTTTTATTATTGGGATTGCATTGGAAGCGGCCTGTGGAGTTGGCCTGCCGCTGTGGATTTGCCGGGCCATATTTAACAGCAAGGGCAAACAGGTCAAATGGCCGATTGTTTTATTCTTCCTTATCAACTGGGTTTTGGTCGCTTATATTCAAGTCAAATTTTTCCCATACATCACAAGCCGCGCGGTCTCTACGATCATCGATATCGGAGTATTTGCCTGCCCGTTCATTGCGTTCGGTTTCCGCGAAGACGTTTGCAAAAAACGGTGAAGAGCACCGGGGAATAGATATGGATTGCATCAAATGTAAAAAGGGCATCCCGGAGGATGCCCTTTTCTGCCCCTATTGTGGGAAAAAGCAGATACAAGAGAGGAAAAAACGGAAACGCGCCAACGGGCAGGGGTCGGTCAGCAAAAGGCCGGACCTAAAAACCAAGCCGTGGCGGGCACGGAAGAACGGGGTGTTTGTCGGATATTACGCCACCCGCTACGAAGCGGAGCGGGCCATTATGGAAATTGGCGACCGGCGGGTATTGAACGCGATCAACGCCACGTTTGCCCAGGTATACGCCCGTTGGCTGCCGGAGCACAGCCGGGAACTGACACCCAGCGGCATCGCAGGGTACGAGGGCGCATACAAGCGCTGCACTGCCATCCACGATTCAGTGTTCCGCAATCTGCGGACCAGCGATTTTCAGGCGGTCATCATAGAGCTGGAGGCAGCCGGGAAAGCAAAGTCCACCTGTGAAAAGGTGGTGCAGCTGTTCAGCCAGCTGTCCAAATGGGCCATCCGAGAGGGCATCGCGTCCACCAACTACGCACAGTTTGTCTCCGTCAAAGCAAAACAAAAAAAGACCCGGACGCCGTTCTCTGCGGAACAGGTCCGGGCCATTGAAGCCGCCAAGCATCCGGCGGCACAGGTGGCGGTTCTGCTGCTGGCCACCGGCTGCCGGCCGAACGAATTATTTTCCGCCAAGCTGGAAGATTGCCACGACGGATATTTTATTTCCGGGTCCAAGACGGAAGCGGGGCGGAATCGCGTGATCCCGGTCAGCCCGTTTGGGCTTGATGCTTACAATCGGCTCAGGGAGGCCGCAGTGGCCGCAGGCGGGAAGAAATTGATAGACGGGTATTCCGGAAAACGGTCGCAGGAGAGCTATGCCAAACGCGACTGGAAAGAACTGATGAAGGAAATAGGCATAGCAGGTATGACTCCCTATAGCTGCCGCCACACCTACGCCACCATGGCCGTACAGGCTGGCGTCAAGCCGGAAATTTTGCAGAAAATTCTAGGCCACGCCGATTATAGCACCACCGTCGACGTCTACACACATATGGGCATCGCTGAAATACTGGACGGAGGTAGGCATGTCACGGTTGGGACAGAATTGGGACAACACGAAAAATAGTCCAAAATTTAGGAAATAAAATTTCACTTGAAAGTTCAAAAAATCACAATATAATACTAAAAAATAGATAATTTAATCGCTTATTCTACAACTTGCCGGAGAATAGAACGTCGCGCTAAATGCCCGGTGGGCGTTTCTATGGCTAGATAGCTATATATAATATTAGATATACGCGCATATTATAAAGAATTCAGTTTAGAAATCTTTATAAAAATGCAAATATATTGATTTGCGTCAAAAGTATTTGGACAGCTATTGGGACAGGCTACTGCTTATACATCCCCTGCAGCACGCCAACCTCCGCCGCGTCATCGATCATCCGGCGGTGTAAATAATCGTACAGGGCCAGCATTTCCGCCGGAGGTTCGCCGTGCATCCGCCGGTGATTTTCGATCCGGCGCACGACGTCTTTGTGCAGCATGTTCATGTGGTTCATTTCCTCCCCGGACAGCCGGTAAAACATCTCCGCCGTCTCCGGGTCCTTGGTCTTGTATTCGATGGCCAGCTTTGCATAGGTCCGGGCGTCCTCCACCTCGTCCTCGACGTGCTCCATCAGCATTTTGATCTCGTTCATAGTTACGCCTCCTTGATGTAACGGTATAGCTTATCAACCTCGGCACGGTCTAGCGACAGTGCGCCGACAAACGGGATGGCAAATTCCAGCGGCCCGGTGACCTTCGGCGCAAAGGCGTTGTACAGTGCGTCGATGTCAATCTGACCGTCATCGGTCAGCACACCCAGCATCTGCACAGCCGGGATAGATTTTATCTTGTCTATGATTTTCGGGGCCTGTGCGGCGTACAGAGCCGCCACACCGGACACGGCAACAGCTTTCCATCCGGGAAGATGAGGCACCAGCTCCCGGTCTAGATACGCCGTCGCGCCGTTGATGGCCCGCTCGATCGTTACCATAGGATTCCCTCCGTTCCGTTAAATGGCGGGGCAGCGATTGCCGCCCCGCCGGGTGGTGTTTAGCCGCCGGTGCTGGGGGTAGTCGTGGGAGCCGTCCACGAGTTGTATCGGGCCATCGGCTCCGGGCACACGTTGTTGATGGGGATGACGGTCTTGGTCAGGCCGGACAGCGTGGCCAGCTCCTGCTGCATGCAAGAGATGTTAGCGGTGATCTGGCTGTTGACTACGGCCTGGGCGGAAATCTGCCCTTCCACGCCGCGCAGCCGTCCATCGACGTACTGGTACAGTTGGAGCATTTTCTGGTCGGTGTAGGTGTTGGCGTCCCGGAACTTGACTTCCGCCTGAAGTTCCGCGATCTTCGCGTCCTTGCTGGCATCATACCGGGTGATAGCGTGGTCGCCCTCGCAATTGCCGTTGACCGCCAGAGGGTTGCCGTTGCCCAGCATTCCCAGCAGGGACGTGATACCGCCGATGTAGCCGCCGATTCCGCCGACGCGATCCGCTGCGGTAAAGTTAAGAGCCATGAGTTTGTCCTCCGTTTATAAAATTTAAGGTGGCCACCTCATGGCTTTATAATAGCAAAAATCCCGGCCAGCAGATTCTCATCTACTGACCGGGATTTTGTCAAAAAATGCTCACGCGGAATCAGAATTCAATATTCTTCGGCAGAATTTTGCTGTATTTCTGCACAGAAACATATTGATTCTTCAACTTTTTTATCCGTCTGTTAAGCGTGGCGAGGGAGATATTGCAGGCGTCACATTGCCTGATCTGACTCCATCCTGCGGCCCGGGTGCGGAGGATTTTCTCATCCTCCGGCGTGACAATCGCCAGCCGGAGGAATTCCTCCACATAGACCCGGTTCCACGGGATGCGGTTCATTATGTCGTTACTTACCCAGCAGCTTTGCCCAGGTTTTCGGGCCGCAGATGCCGTCGGCATCCAGACCGTTGTCCTGCTGGAACTTCCGGATGGCCTTCACGGTGGCGTCGCCGCAAATGCCATCGGTGCCGTACCAGCCGATGTCGTAGCCCCGGTCCTTCAGGGCCGCCTGAAGGGTCCGGACGGCGTTTCCTTCGCTGTATTTTTCGACCATGATCGTTTCTACCATGATGGTTTCCTCCTTGTTCTGTGCGGGCGTAGGCTTTGCAGTGCCGCCCTTGATGCGGTCAAACGGGAAATTTTTGCCCGGGCAAGCGGTGCCCTCTACAGATACCAGATTGTGGGTGGTTACGACGGCCTTGGGATACTTGGCCTTGAGATAGGCCACCAGTTCTGCACCGGCCGTGATCTGGGCCTCCGGCATGGTGTCCATCTCAAAATTGCCTTCAAAGCAGACGCCAATGCTGTTCCAGTTCTGCCCCTGCACATGGGCACCAATGGTGTCTTCCGGTCGGCCACGGTAGACGCTGCCGTCCTTGCGGACAAAAAAGTGATACCCGATGCCCGCCCAGCCGTTGGCAACGTGCCAGCGGTGGACGTCGTCAGCAGTACAGCTGGACGCCGCCGCATGGTGCAGGATGATCTTGTCGGTGGCCTGCCGTTTGCTCAGGCTGCCGTGCCACTGGTAAGTTTTTTCGATGATGTGCATGCTCAGCCCTCCTTTGGACACTTGATACACAGATTTTCCCACTTTTTGTAGGCGTCAAAATACAGTTCATGCTTTGCGCCATTGTAGGTAATCTCGTAATACATACCGTCGGGCACCGTTGTCGAGAGCATAGCCTTGTTGTTGCCCAGCGTCTTGCAGCTCCACACAACGTAGACGTCCTCCTTCGTCAGGGCCTTGCGATTTGTCACGTCAACACGTCCATTAAAATACTCAACGACGAGTGCAATTGCTTGCCGCAGAAACTCATGTGTATCCATCTTATTCCTCCTTTTTCAGCTGCTTGCCGATCTGGTTCGCGCCGGTGGCCGCCAGACCGGAAGCTGCGCCAATCGCAGCGGCGGTGATGGGGTCCTTGGCCGGAAAGTCCGGCATCCCGATGTAAAGCGCCACGATGCCGACGAGTAGGCCGGTCACGCCGCAGCAGATGGGGATCCATTTGTTGTTGACGCCGGACGCCTTGACGATGGCCCCCACCAGATAGGCCACGACCATAATCGCGGCCACGTTTGCAATGCCAAAATCCATATTTATTTCCTCCTTTGTTGATGTTGACTTTGAACTAACTTGCGTACAACTTGCGACTTAAAACGCACGGAAAACGCACGCGTGCGTTTTATTGTCTGCTCAGCTCATATTGCCCACCAGCTCCACATAAATCCCCACAAGGGAACTAAGGGCGTGGTATACGGGGTTCCCCGTGTCCCTTGTACACTTGTACAGCACGCCGCTCTGCGTGTAATACTTGCCGTTTTGCAGCGCCATGTTGCCATTGTAGGGGATGGGATCGTATTTTGTCCCGTCGTGGGATTCGCAGATTTCCTCCCAGAGACTTTCTGTCCCGGTTTCGCCGGGCGCCCAGTTATCCTGGGACGTATGTTCCTGGCGGAGCTTCCAAAGGCGGCCGTTGCGGGTTGCTTTATAGCCCACCGGGCAGCCATTGGCGGAGGTGTAGGCCTTGCCCGATTCCCACTCCGGATAAAAGGCAATCATCCGCAAAGCCGTTGCGTCGTCCACGGAAAGCGTGTTGATTTGCTGGCGGATGAGCATTTCGCTCACCTCGCCGATTGTGAGAGGGCGGTGCCTTTCTTTTGCATCATAACGGGCCTGTGCTTCTTCCATTTCAGCGATTTCTTCGGCGGTCATTTCGCGGATTACGCCGTTTTCGTAGATTTTCACACGCTCACCTCGCTAATATTTTTAACTTTGTACCACTTGGCATTTCTGGCACAATCCTAAATACTGACCCGATTTGCCCTCGCGGCTTTGCTTGAGTACAAACATTAGTTTGCTGCCCGACGCCGCTTGAGGGTCCAAAAGCGATGATTGAATTGACAATATTGCTGTCTCTGTCGAGCCAAGCATGCGCGGTATATCGCCACGAGTAAGCAGTCGAGCCTAGCTGTGCATAATATAATCCAGCAGTGGATATTGGTGATTCTGAGCCTTGACCAGGTATCACGGCATCTACCTTCGGCATTTCAAATTGTACAACGACTTCGGAATAGCCTATAAGAGACACCGATTGACTGATTGACGCTGCTACTGTAAGTGTCAAATCTACAAGGGTTATCCAATCGCCACCACCGCCTCCAGGCATATCCACCGGCCCCCACTTGGTCGGCTTGCCTGATTCGTCCACGGCGGCAATCTTGGCGATCTGGCCGACCGACGCGCCGGTGATGTCCATGCCCGCGCCATCCTTACCGGCGGGGCCTTGTGGTCCGGGGTCGCCCTTTGCACCAGTCGCACCACGCGACGGCTTGCCGGTGTCGGTATCGCCCAGATACCAGTTGCCGTTGTCGCCGATGGTAGGCGTGATGCCGCCGCTGCCTCGTACCGTTGTCCATGATCTGCCACCATTGCCGTCTGTGACAAGTGCCTGACCCGCTGTGCCGTCCTGAGACGGCTCGGATATCTTCCTAGACAGCTGGGACACCAGTTGCGCGTACACGTCCGCAGGAGGCTCTACGGGCGCACCAGAGGCGTCCCGGGCGCTGGGGAGGCATACGAACATCGCGCCGGTGGTGGTGCGGACGTCCCCGGCCATCAGACCGATGACGCACCGCCGGGTATTGTAGAGGGCCGGAAGCTCTGCGTCCGTGCCGGTAAACTGTACGGTGTACGGGTTCGGAGAATTGTCCACCCGGACCAGCATGGTTTTTTCGTTGTACTCCGCCCACTCGTCATCCAGGTCCCAGTGGACGGTATAATCGCTGTTACCACAGACGATGTAGGTATCGTCCCCGGTGGCGATTTTCTGCCGGACGGTGATGTTTTTGATCTTGTAAGTATCAGCCATCTTGCGCTCCTTCCTCGTGCGCGGCCTCGTTAAGGTGCTTTTCCAGCCGGTTCAGCGCGTCCTTGCACGGGCCGTTGCAGCCGTTTTCGATCAGCCCCTGCAAGGCACCCTTCAATCCGTAGCAGATCAGCGTCTGCTCCTTTTGGATTTTGCGGATGATCTTGCTCTGCTCCTTGTCATGTTGGATGAACTTGACAAAGGCTGCAATCAGCCCCGCCAGGCAGCCGATAGACCCGACCACCTCCGCCGCTTTGATGATAATTTCGATGATATCCATGCGTGTCACTTCCGTTTTTTGTTATCATATCAGGGCATGGGGCGGAAAACCACCCCATGCCGCAAGATTACCATTCGGAGCTATACACCGTACTCCAAAGCCATGCCCTCTGTTCTTCCGTGAGGTTCTGCTCGTTCAGCCACCGGCGGACCTTGTCGGCCTTGCCCTGGCCCTTGATGGCTTTCCCGCTGGCGTCACGGTCCGTCGTGGCCAGCGCATACGCGGAGTGGAACAGCGTGTACTGCCAGTCCTCCAGTCCGTAATACTGCGCGTTCGCCGCCTCTTTGATCCACTTGGTGGAAATTTCGTACTCGCCGCTGGAATTGTCCTTCAGCGCTTCCTCCTCCGCCAGCTGATAGGCAAACGCGTACACCTTGTCCTGATCGTCGGCATCCAGCCCTCGGAACCAGCTGCTGCCGGAAACGCCGGTGGCGGTCTGCCGATACTCCGTGCTGCGCTGCGTCTCGTAGGACGTGTAGGCACTGCTGCTCAGGTTCCCGGCGGAAAACGTTTCTTCTTCGCTCTTGGACGTTCCGCGCTTTTCGACGATTCCAAGCAGGTCAAGCACTTTTTGGTCCAATTTATAGGACGGATTCGCCTTTTTCGCCGCGTTGTATTTGGACTTCATAGCGCTGTTGATGTCGGTCCCGTTTAACTCCAGCTCACGCATAACCTGGTTCCGGATGCGCTGATATTCCTTGATGTCGCCATTTTCCAGCGCGGTGTACATATTGGTGTAGGCTTCATTTTTCGCCGTATTGTCCTCGCTGTTCTGGACGTAGTCCACCAGATAGTCCCAGACCTTCGTGCCCTTCTTGGATGCCGCTTTGGCCTTCACCATCCAATCTGTGGAGACCTCATAGGCCCCGTCGGAGTTGTCGGCCAGGGCATACTGGTCCGTGTAGTTGTACGCCATCCGGTAAACCTTATCCTTGGCGCTGTCGCTCATCGCCTGGAACGTCTTGTTTTTCTCGATGTGGGAGATCAGCGTCTCGTAGTCCTCGGCCTTCTGCTGCGCGTAGACCTGATACTGTGCATCCGTCAGGTCCTTGGCACTGAACGACGGCTCTTCCGCCGGCAGCGTAACAGACTTCCGGATGCCGATCATGGCCAGCGTCGTGTCCGGCAGGGAATAGCTGGGGTCCTTCTTCCTCTGGTCGTTGTACCGGGCTTTGAGCGCACTGTCGATGGTCGCACCGTCCAGACCCATCTTGGCAGAAAGCTCACTGCGGATGTGCTGGTAGGTGCCCATATCGCCGCGTGCCAATGCTTTGTACAGCAGGTCAAGGAACCGGCTTTTGTTCTTACTGTTGGACAGGTTGTAAATGGCCTTTTCCATCTGGTACTGAACGGGGAGGTTTCCGCTGTCGTTGACGATGGTCCGGGCCAGCGCCCAGATATCACGGGTCAGATTGCTGACAGGCAGGCCGAACAACTTGGCCCCGGCGGCGAACACCTCCTTGAGCGCGTAGGCCTGCGTCTTGGGGCCGTTGCCTCCGATGTTCTGCACAAAGGTCTGCCCGGCGCGGATCAGGTCGGAAACGACTTCCATTTCAGTCCGGGATACGTCGTACCCCTGGGCAAGACTGATATAGTCCTTGACAAACGGGATTTGGGTCAGCGGATTCAGGTTTCCGCCGAAGTTGCCTTCCAGCGTCAGACTATTCACCCAGTCCAGCACGCCCGTTTCTTCTCCGGTAATGCCGGTAAAGGCGGCCAAATACCGCTGTGCATAGGTTTTGTCATCATCATCGTCCCGGAAGGCGTCAACCAGGCTCTGCGCCAGCGCGTTTACAGCTGCCGTCATCACCAAGGCGGAAGCCGCCCGCCCCATCTTCCGCAAAGCCGTTTTGCGCTTCCCTTTGTCCTGCGTATAGCGGAACGCATCATAGCTGCGCATCATCAGGTTCAGCGACATCAACGGTTCGCCCATAAAGGAGGTGGCCTGCTTCATCACCTCGTTGCTGGACCGCATGGCCTGCGACCGTTGGAGGACGCCGTCCACGACCTGCGTCTGGTCGATCATGTCCGTGAAGGTCTTGGCGACCTCCGAATAGAACTCCGTACTGCCGGGCCGCAGAGCCGCATTCTGCTGATGCACTTGCCATTCGCAGGCATTCCACAGGCGGCCCCAGGTGATGGCGTCCGCCTGACCGGCGGCCCAGGACAGCGCGTCACTAGTTTTCCGCAGGGTACTCTTTTTATCAAACAGCGTTTCGTCGAGTGAATATGGGCTGCTGATATCAAAGCTGCCGTTGTCCTTCCGGGCGGCGATCTCGGCGTATTTTTTCGCTTTCGCCCAGCCGTTGCCGTCGGTCACGCCCTTGATCAGGCCCTTTGCCATGTTGACAGGATTCAGCACATAGGACGCTCGGACCCACGCCGTCGGCTGCTGGATGACCACTCGGATATTGCCGCCTACGGCAGCACCCTTGAAGGCCCCCACGGTTTTCCCGAAGGTGGCCCAGAGGTTGCTGTCTCCGGTGCTGCTCATGCCGTTCTGGATATCATCCATTAGGTTCTGCCAGTACCGCTGGCCGCCCTTGCCCGCCGTGCGCTCAATGATGCCCTTGATGGTCTTGAGCGTCTTCCCGGTCTCAGCCTCCCGGAAGCGGTAATTAAACAGGTGGTTGGCGTCCTCCATCGGGACAAGCCAGGCCGAATAGTCGATCATATCCGACGCGTGCCGCGCGAAGGTGTCAAAAACGCCCCGCAGTTCCACCGCGTTGCTGGCACCCGGCGTAGTGGATTTCGCCATGCCGATATTCTTGATGGACCGCTGTTTGTCGCTGCTGTTGTTCTCGGTGTCGGTCTTGGTCTGCTCCGTCGCCGCACGGATCGGCCAGTAATCAGATCCGGTGAATTTCTTGTATCCGTAGGCCGTCATGCTGGCCTCGTTGCCGAACGCCGCCAGCGTGGTCACGGTCAGCCGCTGGAGATCATCGGCGATTTTGGTTTCCTCTTTCGTCAGCACCCCGACAATATTGGCCAGGTCGGTTTCGGACAGCAGTGTTGCGTCCGTCCCTCTTTCAATCGTGGGGCCCTTGCTGCCGACGCGCCACTTGACTTCCGGCTGCATCACGCCACCCTGCTCCAGGTGCTTCTGAGCCTGCTTCCGCTTCATCAGGTTGTACAGGTCCATCACCTGGGCCGTGGTCAGCGTCAGCGTGTCGCCGCGTGCCGTTTTGAAGGTGTGCCGCGTGGTTTCCAGCTTCTTGACGGTTTTCGGATCGACGATCTTCTGGACTTCTTCCGACACCTGGTCAACCATCCGCTGCTGATGATCCTGTGCGTCCCGAAGCATCCGGTACACCCGCATACCAGCATCTCCGAAATGGGAGAAGAAGGTATACGGCGTTTCCAGGTCAAGCGCGAAATGGTTCGGCGTGATGTGGCCCTTGGTCTTTCGGACGTTCGCATCCTGCTGGAAGGCGTTGGCCCACTCCTGCGTGGACTGATATTTGCCCTCGGTCAGGACTTTTCCCGCCGTCTGGATGCTCATCTCAACGGCACGGACAGCCTCCCAGACCGTCCGGAGCTGTGCCGTGCTCATTTCGTTCAGCCGCAGGTCTTTCAGATTGACCACGTCAAGCAGCTTTTCGTCAATGTCCGGGTCCAGAACGCCGTCAAACGAATTTTGATCCTTCATGATCTGTGCGTACTGGTTCGCCAGCTCCTGGAACGCCTGTGTCCGTTTGGTGGGGTTGCCTTCCTCGGACCGGATCAGTTTTCCGCCCTCGCCCCAGGAATAGCCCGTATCCTGGTTGATGGCCTCCAGCATGGTGGCCACCGGGCCGCGCAGCTGCTCGGGAATGTGAGCATTGTCGGTGGGGGAAAGCAGTTTCTTGGAAAGCTGGGCCGTGTGCCGCGTGATCTTGGCCCGCAGCTCCTTGGCATTGCGGCTTTCCTTCTGGGCCTGCGTTTTGGCAGCATACTTGTTTTTCAGCTGGGCAATCTGCTTCCCGGCGTTCATCCGTTCTGCCGTGATGGCATCCTGCACCCGCTGCCGGTTCTCATTCCGCAGCTGCTGCATTTTGACCTTGGATGCTGCCTGCTGGGCTTGGAGCCGCTGCTTCCCGGCGGACTTGACTTCCTGCAGCTTGAACGCTTGCTTGTCGGCAAAGGTGGCCTTGGTCTGTGGCAGGTCAAAGAAATTCTCCAGAATCTCGTTCGCCACGCCGGACACAGCCGCTTCCATGTCGTATGCAAATGGATTCCGTTCTGTTACCTGCGAAATCGTTTGCATGACATCTGCGATCTGCTGTAACTGGTCCGCCGGATTGCCGGTCTGCTCCTCGTTGAAGAATTCCGGCCACTGGTAGCTCAGCTCCTGATAGACCTGGTCAATGTTGGTACTATTGCCGTTGGCGATCCGCAGGGAGCCGAAATTGGCCTTTCGCCAGTCGTTGAAATCCGGGATGCTGTCCTTGATGGCGTCCGTGACCCGCAGCGTCGTACCGCGCACATAGGCCCGGAGGTCCGCATACTGAGCGCGGAGATCATCATCCGCCAGAACGGCGTTCTGCACAATGTCCTCTGCAATCGATTCCGCCCGGCCGCGCACGTCCTCATAGGTCAGCTCGTTGTTCGCGTCACCGTTGTTGGCGATGAAATCATACAGGCTTTGCAGCTGCTCAGCGATTTCCGTCACGTCGGCGGTACTGCTGTAGCCCTTCACCAGGCTCCTGGCGGATTTCAGGACGGACTTTTTATCGGTGGTTACCGATTCCGTCCGTTTCGTCTGGCCCTTCCAGTACTCCACCTGCTGGCGCAGGAGGTCGTTCTCATTCTGGAGCTGCACAAGGTCTGCCTGCCGTTCAGAACCCTTGATAGAAAACTTGGCATTTTCTACGCTGTTCAACTTGGCAAGCCGGTCCTCGCTGTTCCCGGCTTCATAGGAGATCGTGTTGACGCCCCGCTGATGCAACTCGTCCAGAATGACCTGGCTAGTGTTGCTCGGCACGATGGCCGCCAGCACCTCGTCAAACCCAACAGCCCGCTGAGGTTTTGCCTCAAAGTATTCAGTCGGAAGAGCCGCTGCGTCCTGATAAAGCTTCTCCACCTGCGAAAGCACTTGGTCGGACAACGTATAGCCGTAGCTGCGGAACCCCTTCCGAATGGCTGCGTCGGTTTTCTTGCCTTTGGATACCTCCACCAACGCGGTACCGATCTGGTCAATTTCCTCAAACGCATTATCAAACCGCGCCCGGTTTCCTTTACGGATTCCGGTGATGACGTCCTCAATCTGGCTGTCAAGCTGCGCTTTGAGTGCATTATACTCCGTGTCATCCGCACGGCGAAGTCGGCCTTTGTCGGCACGAATTTCATCAACGCTCTGATATTCCGGAGATGCTGTCGCGGCAAGCGTTCCGGCAGACGCGCCCCAGATACCCTCGCCACGGGCGACTTGCGTCTCGTTCATCGCTCTGACGATGTTCTCAAGAGTATAATCATAATGCAGCTGGGAAAAACTGCGGCTGTTCCCGCTGGGTGTAAAGGGATCTTTCCCGTTATAAATGCCAGCCTTTCCGAGCAACCCGTCCAGCTTCTGCGCGGCCCACGCTTCAACGTCGCTGTCGTTCACGGCGGCGCGAAGTGCTTCCGACGTTGCCAAACGGTCAATTTCTCCCTTTGTGGCGCCGCCGTCCCGGTACATCTCCCAGGCGTGCCGGATGAAGTCCTCTTTGGCAAACGGGGAGACATTCTCCATCGCACGATCAATTCTCGCTTCCCGTTGCTCGTTGATCTGCTCAGCCGTCCACTTTTTATGCACTGCCATCCGCCGGAGGATGACCTCCCCGGACTGCTTGTAATAGTCCCGGATAATTTCATCCAGCACATTCGCGTCTTCTCCGAGGGCAGATGCGGCGCTGTCCCCCAGCTCTAATGCCGTCAGCATTTCGGCCAGCCGCTGAGAACCCACCTGGTCCACAAAGGATTTGAGCGCATCGTTGCCATATCTGTCCCACACCTTGGCTTGCTTTACCGGCTCCAACGTCTCGCCATTGTCGGCCATGTACGCCGCCCGGATGGTATCGGTCTGAGACAGCGCCTTGGCGATCTCCGCCACGCTCTTGGTGCTGGTATCATCAATGCCCATGGAGCGGAGCGTGCTGCTGTTGCCAAAAATGCCACCCGCAACGTTGGTATTTCCAGCCAGCTTGTGGAATTCCGACTCTATCGCAGTCAGCTTTTTACCGTTGACCTGATAATCTACGCGCGGCGCCGTCGGCGTCCACGCATCGCTTCCGTATACCTTATTGGCCCGGAAAAACTGCGGGTCAATGGTTTCCTTGCCGAACACAAGCGAAATTGGGCCGTATTTCTCGTGGCCCATATCGTCCTTCGTGATGGCAATGGACGGAGACGGCAGGCCGCCTAGCTCAAGTGCCCCCTGTAGTCCCTCCTCCGACACGTTATGCACGGCGATCAGGTCCTTGGTTTCCTCGACGCTCTCTTTCAGGGAAAATTTTACTTTATTTGAGTATTCCCCGGCCGGATTTCGCATCTCACCCAGGTGCGACAAAACGTCGTTTGACAAAATGCTTTGATGTGTGCTATTGACAACGCTCAACACATCTGATATACTGACACTGGCAGCCTTGATAGGGTAAACTCCCTGGGACTTCGTGTCCGCCTGGCTGCCTCTTTTTTGCCTGCCGCTGACCGCGTGTACTACATCGTAGGCACTGACACCGGCCACATTTCCAGTACGCTGCTCCACTGTTACGATGGCAACAAATCCATGGCTAGAAGAATCGGTTGCATATGCGGCCATCGCATAAGTACCGGATACACCCGATGCTTTATTGTTCAAGGCATTGATGGGGACAGCGTTTCCTACGATGTCGCCGATCACTGCGCTGATCCTGGCATTTGTAAATAGCCGGTTGGCGCTACCATTCAATCCGTGGCGAATTGTAGAGTTATCAATTCTCAGCTCATGTCCGGTGTACCGGTTTGTAACATATGTTTTTCCGTCCCGCTCCGTACCCACGGCGCGGGCGTTTTTCATGCCAGCGGAAAGAACTTTTCCAGTGTCGATACGGTTATCTGCGTTCCGAAGATCAGAAAGCTCCGGAAGCTCCACGACCTCCATGTCCGGAAGCGATACAAGAAAATCGTAATCATACACGCGGCTGTTTTCAGCCAAGTCTACGCCATCATAGGCTTTTAACGAAAACCGTGCAGCACTATCATTTTTGACGCGCCCGCTCTCCGAAATAGGCACACCCGCAAGTCGCAGTTCGTCCAAAAGTGCAGGGGGAACGACATTATCCGGTACTGCAATATCCGTGCCGGAAAGCAGTTCCGCGTACATCTGCGCAACTTCTGAGTTCGGGATAATTCGGACGGGTTTGATCCACCGCGACAGGAACACCTGACGTTCAATTCCTTTTTGCGCTCTGACGGCACCGGCCACCGTTCCAGTATGCCACGAGTGCCACCCAGTGGTATCTTTCGCGTTTTCCGCCCGGTAATTGCTCGTCGCTTCACTGGCAGGGACTTCACACTCAACGGTAACAAGATTCGGGCGGGCGTATGCCCCGGAGAACTGGTCATTGATGACCAGATTGGATGAGTGCATATAGGGATTGTATGCCGCTTGAATGCTTCCCTGCCCCTTGCCCTTATCCAATTTGAATTTTCCGTCTTTTGTAGCAAGCTCCGGGTGCTCCGACGCCATCTCCCACATGCCGAGTTCGCTTGCATCTTCATATTGACCGCCAACACGCGCAGCCATCGGCGGATACAGTTTCCCATCGATAACCTGCATTGTTTTATAGGTCGTGATGGTGTCCTGCCCGTTAAGGAAAGAAAGCGTCGGTTCATCTGTCACTTTCAGGGAATATTGTGTCGTATCGTAGAAGCCAGAACGCACACCGGGCATTACAGGAACATTCGTCGCCGCATTCATCGCCGCCAGCAGTTTCCCCTCTACGGTTTGCAGCTGGCGCTTTTCTGCGCCGGTGACCTTCCGGATCAGCTTCCGGATGCCGTCCACCATCTTCTGCAGCAGCGTCTTGTTCTGCTTGTTTTCGGCCAGGAATTTATCCAGCACATCGGTCTCGTTGATGAGCCGCCCGGCGTAGTTCGCCACGGCCTCGTCCATGGCCCCGTCTTCCGTCAGCGGGTGGCCCTTGCGCTTGTACAGGTCAAAAAGCCTGGAGGCCTCCGCCTGCACGTCCGGGTCCGAAGAAATGGACTTCTTGAACGTCTCGTATTCACGCGCCGCCAGGTCCTGAATCTGGTGGGTCCATTCATGGCCGAGAATCGCCATTACCGGGTTCGGGTTGCCCTTCTCGATCAGGATCACGCCGTCCTGCAGCTGCGCGTTGGCGTCACCGCCGCCCACGGCCTGGCTGTCGGCGAACTGGACCCGCACACCCAGAAGCCGCGCCGTCTTGTTGATTTTGTCGGCCATATCCGGGGCAATATTCTCCTGCACATAATCGTCCATAACCAGCCCCGGCTGATGGCTCCGCAGTACCGTGCCGTACTGAGCACCCAGCGTGTACGCCAGCACCTGCTGTTCTCCGGAAAGTTCCGAAGACATGGCCCCGTTTTTGACATCGCTGGCGCTGTAGCCGTAAACACCGTACATATACGCCTGCCTCATGCCGCTGGCGTATGCCTGCGCGGAGAGATTGCCGGATGTGTCAAAGTTATCAATGATTTTTTGCGCCGTCTGTGCGTCCACGATGCCGCCCATATTGGCGACCGTCTGGTAAAGCACCGCCTGGTCCGCGTTGGCGTACTGGATGTCATTGGCGTTGACCGTTTTCCCGCCGCCGATGTTCAGGATCATTTCACCCCGCTGGATGCTGGAAACGCCCTTGACCTCGATCGCGTCCCCGGATTCCTTCATCACGGCGTGGCCGGTGTCGGAAACGCGCTGTTCCGCCTCCCGGTAAAGCTGCTGGGCCGTCTGAGCGCCCCGGGCGTCGCCGATGATGACGCCCTCCGCAAGGCTCCGGGCCTGGTTCTGGCGGCTGGTCCAGGCGTTTTCGCTGTTCGACGTAACGCGTGAAATCACATCCTGCACGGTTTTATTCTGCCCAGCCTTCTGCAGTGCCTTTTCCTGCGCGCTGGTCAGCTCCAGACCGTAGGCCTGCGCCCGCATGGCACCGGTGATCTGCTTGGCATAGTCCGGGTCCACCTCCGCCTCAATCAGCGCTTTCTGAATTACGTTGGCCTGATTCAGCGTGATAGCCCGGATGGTGGAATCGTAAAGCCGCCCGGTGCGGATATCGTTGGCAATGCCCGTGCCCTTCTGGTAGCCCACCACCTTCTGCCCCTGCCGGGTGATCTTCTTGGCTGTTTTCTTGTCCGCGCTCTCCGAGACATCCTGCGCCAGCTGCATCAGTGCATCGGTGCCGCCTTCCGTTTGCTGGATGGCGTGGCCGACCTGATAATTTTGGTACTGTCGGTCCGCATATGCCGCCCCCTGATGCAGCGTAGAGGATGCCGCGCCGCTCAGAAAGCCGCCAAATGCCGCCTGCGCCACCTGCTGCACCTTGTCAACGAAGGCCGCCTTGGTGTCGCCGTTGTGCTCCATCACGGACTGGGCCCATTCGGACTGCGAATCCATAATCAGCGAATTCGTAATGATATTAGCGATTTCGGTGAATGCTTCCTCCGACGCTTCCACGCCGCCCTGGACCATGATGTTTTTCACCATTTCAAAGACGGATTCCGGGGAGCGGATGGAGACAAGGTTCTCGATGGAGGCCTTTTCGAACAGTGCTTCCGCAATGCCGGATGCTGCCGCGCCCATGGCGATCTGGTCATCCGACGCGCCAGCTTCGTACAGTTTTCGGGCCTCGCTTTCCGCCGCGCCCATGCCCATGAAATACATGGCCTTTTCCGCCGCCTCGATGCCGCCCGCGATCCGCAGTGTGCCGGTCAGCAGCGCGGAATCCAGCACCGACATACCGGCCTGGTAGATATCGCCGAGGGAGAAGTCCAGAACGGGAATTTTGAAGCCGGTGGCATCCAGGTCCTGCGCCGTGGCTCCACGGATGGCCTGCGTGAACGTCTGCCCCTGTTTCAGTTTGGAATAGGGATTGTAATCCTGCCCGGTTAAAAGCCGCCCGGCGTCCTCCACAAAGCCCACCGTGTTGGAAATGGCGTTTACGGGCACCGTGGCAAGGTTCAGCATGATCTTGCCGAGCACGTTTGCCTCGTCGTAAAGCGCCGTCGCGTCCTTGATGTCCTGCTCCGTCTGCCTCCGCTGGAGCGTCATAGACATGCTGTCCAGGAAATCGGACGCGGCTTTCTTGCCCTGCGTGTTCATCAGGTAGTAGTACACGCTGACCTCGTCATTGGTCAGCTGGTCCCAGTCGTTCGCCTCGGCCCGGGCGAGGATAGCACCATATTCCCGGTACTGTGTGCCGCCGGAGTTGTACTGCACCGCGCCGTTTTCCAGGCTCTTTTCGGCATCCAGCCAGAAGCCCAGCGGATCGTTGATCTGGAGACTGTCCAGGCTCTGGTCCGTGTAGCCAAGGCCCCGGTGGGTAGCCACCACCTCGCCGGTTTTGGGGTTGATGGCCTCGCCGCCGTAAACGACGTAATAATACTGATCGATCTGCTCCTTGGTGGAGTTGCCGAACGACCTGTTTCTTGAATTCTCCGCGAAATCGTTGTTCTTGGTCAGAAAATACGCATCATCGGTAGCTTTATTGCCGTAATAGAACGAATTTTCGCTTGCTCCTGCGATTTTGGACCGCAGCGCCTGAATCTGGGAAAAAAGCTCCTGCTCCCGGTCCGTCAGGAAGTTCGGGGTGGTCTCGTTTTTCTGCTCCTGAGCATATTCCCGCTCCAGAACATTTAGCTGCTGCTGGAGCGATTGCAGCTCGTTGGAATGGAACCCCTGCAGCTTTCCGGTGTTGCCCCGCTCGTAGTTGGTGATTTCGGCCTGAATCGACGCAATTTCTTTCCGAAGATCGTTCGCGTGGTCGGTTCCGGTCCAGCGGCGAGACGGAACGTTCCGCCTTTCATCACCCGCGCCGCCGCCCTCCTGAATCTCCATCAGTTCCTCCTGCAGCAGAGCCAGCTTTTCCTTGTTGTTCTGGTACCGCTTCCGCCGTCCTTCCGGGGTAGAGTAGTCCTGCACCATCTGGTAGGCGTCCTGCGTGTCGAACTGGGAATAGTATTTCTGGGCATCGTCCCGGACGGTCCCGGCCTTGCTCAGCGCGTCGATGATGTCCCCGACATACTTGGAAGAATCCTTGTCCTGGGACGTCATTTCCTTGATCCAGTCCGCCGAATACAGCAGCCCGGAGGCCCGGCTTTTCAGGTTGGTGTACTTGGTCTTGTCGTTGCTCCAGCTCTGCGAATACTGGTAAGTATCGTTCAGCAGGTTCTGGCTGTCCCGAATCCAGTTGGTCACATAATCCGGCTGCTGGTGCGCCGTCCACTCTGCAAACGTCGGTTTCCGGCTGGAATAGGTGGGCGCATTGACGGAGATTGTGCGCGTCTGTTGGCTGGTACGGCGCCCCTGCTGGGTCTGTGCGTCATCCGCATACAGGTCTACCTGGCGGCCACCGCGTGTCTGTTGCTTTTCCTCGTTCTTTTTCTTCTGCTGCTGTCTGGTCCATTCAGCAAAACTCATGCCGAACCTCCTTTATTTCCCGCCGCTCTGCTTATACCGAACGAATGCCCGAATATATTCGGGGTAGGTCTTGTACGCCGTCACCTCCGAATTGGCAACGCCGGTGTCTTTTGCATACATATGCATCAAATCCCACTGCTTTTTAGTCATCAGCCCGTCGGAACTGAGGCCGAGAGACTGGAGGTAATGAGACGCGTCGCCGTAAGTCTTTCCGGAGAAGCTTCTCGTCTTGCTTCCTCCGCCTGAGCTGCCGGAACCGGAGCCGCCGCCCATGGCCTTGATGACATCCGCCAGGCTGCCGTAGCCCCTCGCCTTCGCTGCCGCGGCGGAGCCGGACCCCCACATACCGTCCGCATCCGCGCCGACATACTGCTGGGCCGCCCGGACAATGTCGCTGGAATAGCCCCCGTTGTCGTAGCCGCGGCCACCGGAAGAATACCCACCGCCAGAAGAACCTCCGGAGCTGCCGGAGCCGGAACCGCTGCCGGATCCGCTTCCGTATTTGTAGTTCCACTCCTGGTCATACTGGCGTTTGGCCTCGTCAAACTGCTTTTGCCACTGCTCGTCGGACATCTTGTCCCGGTCCTGCTGATACTTGAACGACTTGTCCCACTGGCTGTCGCTGCGCTCGTCGCGTTCTCTCTGGTAATCGTAATTCCGCTGATCCGACCACTTGCCATAGTCGAAATTCCGCTCCTGATTGTACTGATCCCGCAGCCGGTCCAGTTCGTTGTAATAGTCGGACATCTGATCCCGGTACCGGTCATATTCCAGGCCCTCCGCGTCGGCCAGCATGGCGTACTGGTTCCGAAGGTCCGTGCCCTCCTGGTTGTAGCTGTCCAGCGCCAGCTGGTAAAGCTCCGGCACTTTGTCGTTCAGGCCCTGCAGGTATCCCTGATACGCCTGCTGGCCCACGGACTGTGCGTAGGAATTGCCGTAGCCGCCGGTCATCAGCGCGGCCTGTCCCATGGTGTCCATCATGGCCTGCTGGCCCTGCTGCACATAGCGGTCCTTGTACTGCTGGTACAGCGCGTCGCCATTCATGTCGTAGGAGAATTTCTCCCGGTTCAGAATTTTGTTCAGCGTGTCGGTCAGCTGCTGCTGCCATTGGGACTGGTACGCCCCAGGCTGGGATCCCTGTTGCTGCTGGAGCATTTCCAGCGCCCGCCGGACCGCATCGCTTTCCTGATAGCCGCCGGAGGACTGCGTACTGACGCCCGGCGCAGACTGCACCGCAGGGGCCGCCGTGGCCTTCTGCTTCACCGTTTTGTCCGACTGGGCGGCAGGGGTATTGCTCATGATCTGGGCGGGCTGAGGTGGCTGCACAGGCTTCTCCGCCACGGGGCCACGCGAAATTTGGCCCATGTCTCCGGAACCGATGGTAAACTGCTGCTTTGTGGGCACCTTGGTTCCGTTCTCCACCAAGTTGATTTTGGGATTGAATTTCTTCTCTTCGTCTTTCATTGTCTGCCTCCTTATGCTGTCCTCTTCCAAACGTAAACCACCAAATAGGGCGGCATATTGTTATGGGCCTGGCTGCCGCCTTCCCGGAGCGTTTCAGCCGTCCAGTATTTCCCCGGCGTGATGGAATTTTCCGCCTGATAGGTCTGATACTGGAGCATTTCGTATGTGGAGGAATCCGCCACAGCCCCCTTCGCCGTCAGGTGCCGGTGATTCGGCATTTCTGCAACCGTGAGCGTGTGCGTCGCCTCGCCGCCCGTATCTCCGCCGGTGTAGGTATCACCCGCCGCCAGCAGGAAACGGTCTTTCAGCTGCTCCCACGACCCGCCAAACAGCTCCGCCGGGTCCGTATCATCCACCGAAATATAGATGCTGCCGACGGGGTGTGCTTTCAGGAGGGCCTGCGCGACCGCCTCCGTTACATCCTGCTTTCGCGCGGCGGCGGTGTTGCCCTCCGGATTGGGGAGGCCATCCAGCTTGTTCCCGTTCATGGTGATGTTCCACCCCATGTCCACCGCGCCGGGGACCTCGCCGTATTTGCCAATCCCGGCCCCGTCGTAGCTGTCCCGCAGATGGAATAGTGCCAGGTCCGTTCCGATCTGCCATTTTGTCAAATCGCCGGTGCCGAAGCTGTCTTCTACGGCAATCTGCACATCGTAAGACGTGGTAATCAGCAGCGTGGTTCCGGTCTCTACCGCAATGATCTGGTCCGTGTCGGTGGCATTGGCCGCCAGCAGCGTGATCCAGTCGGAATATTCGGAGGCAGAGGATGCTTTGAGCCGATACCGGAGAACGCAGAAATTTTTCTGTTCCGCGTCGGAAACGATTTTACTGTAGGACCGTCCCGCCTTGATCCGCAGATACTCGCCGTGTCTGCTGGGCGTTCCATCTGATGTGCATCGCTCACAGATGACCGCCTTTTCCCCTGCATAGGGAACCACCCGTGGGGCGTCATAGGCGAATACCGAAAGCGTCTGCTCCACGCTTGCCGTGTAGCCCCGGGCATCTGTTACAACGCCGATCACACGCACGTCACCGGACGCCGAAAGCGGGTCCGTAGTGGCCGGGTTGCCTCGATACACGCCACCCAGCACCCGCAGCTCACAGGATGCAATGGAGGAATAGACCGACGTGACGTCAAAAGTGCCTTTTATCCCGGTTTTCGCCCGGACATACAGCCCCGCCATGGATGCAGGGACCGTGCCGGACGGCTCCAGCGTCAAGGAGTTGATGGTGGGGCGCGTCGTTTCGTTGTCCAGTACCGTGAACTGGAATTTTGCTGTTTTGGTGCCGACCGTCGCTGTACCGTTTTTCGTGGTGCAGGTGATGGTCCCCTCTGCGGATACCAGCGCCGGAATCTCCGAGGCGAGGGAATAGGCTGGCGTCCATTCCTGCTGGCCGCGAATGCCGGAAACGATGGGTCCGCTCTTTGTCTTGAACGTATAGGCCAGCGTCATTTTGAAGTTTTTGGCCGCGCCGTTCAGATAGATGGTGTTCTGCTCTCCGATGATTATTTTCCCACCCGCCACCGTCGGGGTGACGGCGTCCGGGACGTTAAGCTGGAACTGTACGGTCTTTTCGCCAATCTTAGTGTTGCCGTTGTAGGTGATGCACTTGACCGTGCATTTGGCACCGGTAGCATTGTTGCAGATATCGGAAAGGTCCGGGATCGTCCAGGTATAGCTGGTGTTGATCCCCGTCGCAATGGTCCCGGAAGCGCTGCCGAATTCATATTGCAGCGTATGGGTAAAGGCAGAGACGGCCCGATTCGTGTAGATGGTAATCTGCTGTCCCATCTTCCGCGTGGATGCGGACACCGTCGGCACCGATGCCCTTGCGATGGCCGTCAGCGCGACCGTTTGGGCGCCGCTGATCGTCCCGACATGGCTGCCTGCATAGGTGATATTAAGCAGATAACTTGCGCCAATCTGCTTTTTCCAGGTGCCGTCGCTGTCATGGGGCACCGTGAAGACGTGGCTGCCGAGTTTGACACTACTTCCGACGTTCCGGTCATAGATGTCCGGACCGGTCCATGAATAGTTTTGATTTCCGACCCACACCTTGCAGTCATCCGTTCCTGCACCAACCCACAGGCCGTCATGTTTCAGCGTCAGCGTAACCTCGACTTTAGAGGTATTGCTTGCAGTATCGACGTCGCTTTCTTTGTAGGCGATTACCAGGTAAAGCCCGGTTCTGCCGCCGGTTGTGCCGTTAAATGATCCGGATGCTGCCATCAGAAGCCACCTCCTGTCGGTACAATCGCAAATCCGTATGTTGTGTCAATGCGGAATCCGTGGATCGTCAATCCGCCGGTGATTTCCGCCTCCGTGATAAACAGCTTGTAGTTGCTGATGTACGCCACCTCTACGTCGTTCCGGTCATAGAAACCGACACGGTCAGAGGTAAAACGGGCAAATTTATTGAATGTTTCCTCCCCGTTGACGTGGTTTGTCTGGCCGATCTCCATGCCGTACACCGGGGCCCCGTCGCTGCCGTAGTAGAGCAGCCCGGTCTTGATGTAGGCATTGACGGCAATCGTCGCGTCGTACAGCTCGTCCAGCGTGTCCGTGATGGTCTGGACGTTCTGGAACAGCTGCTCAATATAGGTCGAATTTCCCCGTATTTCCTGCGAGGTCTCCTCTTTGTATTGCCCAAAATCAGACTGGGCCACATAAAGGCCTTCCATTCGCTGGTTGATTACCTCGTAGTAGGCATTGACGATATCCGCCGACTTGATGATCAGGCTCTTGATTGCGCTGAACGTCGTTTCCGGCGTCGGCGTCGCAACTGTCTGGACGGCGGTCTGCAGTTCTTCCTTTGTCGCGGCGCTCTGCTTCTCAATCTGGCCCAACGCCATGTTCAGTTGGCTGACGGTTTGGTACAGATAGGACTTGAGCTGTGCCAGCTGTTCCCGTTCCGTCCTGCCGGAAATGACAGGGAGCCGCAAATCTGCACTCACTGCACGTCACTCCCTTCTTCTATCGTCTTGGTCACGGAGAAGATTTTGCAGACACCAACGCCGGAAAACCGTAGGCGCAGGTGATCGCAGCGTTTCGGCCGGACCGGCACAGGGAAGCTCCGGAAGCTGATGCCGTTAATGTCGCACAGCGTCTCCCAGATATCGTCGAAATCATACTGCGCCTCGATCCGCAACTGGGCACCGGGAGCAAGCACCATCCGAACCACAAGCCGGGAGATATATTTTGTGTCCGGGGAAGAAAGGCCTAAGTCTCCGGTTTCGGCGGACCACTCCACGTCGCTCTCCAGGTCATCCGTGGCACCGCTCAGCTCCATAATTTTGCCGGTAGCGGAATCTATGGCATAAAGGATATCGTTGCAGGAGCAAAGCGCAGCGGGCCGGAAATCGTCCTCCTTGAACCACATTTTGAGCTCCGTGTCGTAGACCAGCAGCACGTTCTTGCTGCCGGACACCATGGAAATATAGTATTTATTGCCATGTGCTGCCGCGATGGCGTCCTTGTACAGGGTGTCGCCCAGCGCGTAGGAAATCTCCGTAGGCAGAGAGCCATCAAACGCGCATACCGCGTGCCGGGCCTTGTAATACAGAATCTCACCCACAATGGCGAGACTACGGCTGCACCCGCGTTGAACACCCCGGCAGGCCGTGTCCTGAATCTGGAAAGCGGCAGGGTAGGAGCCGTAAATCTTGTGGAAGCAGCCCTCTTTGAAGAAAATGGGATATCCCAAATGGGTGATTGCACCGGTGAACGGCCCGTCCGTGCCGACGGATGCCACATAGCTGTCCGTGGAAATCCCCATAAAACAATTCCAGTTCTTGAAATCCCCCAGCTTGGAGGCATAAATCTCGTTTACAACTTCGCCGCCATTGGAAAGTCCGTACCGGCAGCCAAACAGCCGATTCCCGCACTCCGTCACATAGTCCATGGCGGGCATTTTCCGGGAGATTTTAATGCTGTCCGAAATGCTGCGGCTGGTCCCCAGCATCCCTACTATAACGATGTAATCGTCCGCGCACTGGTAAAGGACGGCATTCCCTTCCAGCGCGGCCAGCTCCGACGTGTCGGCGATCGGCTGACCGGTAGCAGCTTCGTGCAGCTCCACGTCTTTCAGCCCGGAGATTGTCACGCCGTCATACTGAGAAAACGCCGCGCCAATGCCGGTCGCTGCGATTTTGACGTAAGTAGTGGCAATGGATACCCACATCCCGCTGCTCTCCGCCCACTGTTTCAGCGTGTTCGGCTGCGACGATGTGTCAATCCAGACGGCGTTGTTTTCCGGTTCCACCGGCGGCGTAGACTGCACATAGTCCGCCGTGTAGTCCTCCCCATCCACGCGGCACAGGGTAAAGGACACGGTGCCGGACGTTGCTTTTTCAGCGTCGATGTTGCCGTATTCCGTAAGGTTCTGCGTGTTGATGTACTTTTTGTCAGGGAAAATGACCACATACGCGCCCATGGAAATCAGCGTCTTCGGGCAGTCCTTAGCTTCTGTAGACAGCCCCATAGTGACGTGGTAGTCATCAATCACAAAATCCGCGCCGTCCACATAGCACAGCGCATCCTTGGCAATCAGGCCCTGCGCCGATTCCGGGGACGCGTAAATGCCGCGCGGGCTGCGGGGTGCCATCACCGGGTACCGGTCGCCGCTCATGTTATGCATTTCGTAGAATTCACCGGAGCTGATCCGCGCATTATGGTTGTAGCCGCGAAACGAATCGACCATTTCGCGGCTTTTGGAAATCTCCTGCAATCTCGGGTATTTCATGCGGACCTCCTGTCAGAAATAGCGGACTTTCGTGGTCAGTGGCATGTGCTTGCGGTTATAGGCATTGCGGTAGTCTGAAAAGAGCGTGTTGTAAAGGTCTGCGGCGTTGTTATACCGGCCTTGCTCTCCGTTTGCATAGGCGATCTGCATTTCCAGATAGCGGATGTAAATCTCATCCCATGGAGCCGGTACCAGAAGCACAGTGTCCGGCTCTGTATTGGCATGATACCCGGCAAAGCTTACCTGGGCGGCGTCTTCGTGAGTATCAATAATTTCCGCTTTAATCATGGCATCAAGGCGAGAAAGCCAGCGGATTTTTTCCTGCTTTGTGTATACATTCTGGCACGTTTCGTCCGCCCGGTTAATAGCCTGTTCAATTGTCATATCGTTTTCCTCCCCTGGATTTGCTTTCAGGGGAGCAAAAGCCCCCCTGACTGGTTTTAATTGTTGCCTTTCGCGCTTTCGTAGGCGTAGGCCTCCTCCTGCATGGCTTCGGCGTTACGCAGCACCTCAGCGACACAGGCAGGCACCTCAACCTCCACACCGCGCTTAATCAGCCAGGTCCGCTCGTTCACGGACACAAACTGGTCTTCTTGGTCTTTCTTGATGCGGGGAAGCCGGATTTTGACCATCGGCTCATTGGGTTCTTTCATGGATGCCATAAAATACTCCTTTTGTGGGTGGGGCCGGTTTACCGGCCCCTGGTAGGTTAGTTCGCGTCGGCGGTGTCGAAATCCGGACTGCAGGATTCCACGCGAACCAGATAGTTCGGGATCAGAATCTCCGCAGTCTTGATAGCCTTCCAGCCCACGCTGGACCGCTGGTCCAGGGGGTCAGCCGTACCGGCACTGCCCTTCTGTTTGATGATGGTCTGGAGGCCGCCGCCGGAAATCTCGGTGACGCCGTAGGCACCCTCGCCCAGGAACAGGGTCGAGAACACAGGGTGATAGGTCGCGCCGGACGCACCGGCGGTGCCGCTGGCCACAGGGCAGGTCTTGTCGTTCCAAATCTTGGCCTCGGTGGAGGTGACGAACCGGACACCGGCGATCTCGCCGATCTCACCGGTGTACAGATTGTCCGGCTGTGCGTACTTGTGCGCGTCGATCCATTCAGGGTCGCGCATCAGATCATAGGCCACATACGGGTGGATAATGGCCACATACTTGCCGCCGATGGTGGGCGCATTCTGGCCCCGCAGCTTGGCAACGACCTTCTGAATCACCTTGACGGTGAGTTTGGAGGTGGTATCCATGCCGGAGCGGGAGGTGACGGCGGTTTCTTCGCCGGACGCTACCTTGGGGCAATAGGTGACGTTGCTGCCTGCGTTGATGACATTACGGGTCACGGTGTCCAGCGTCAGACCGGCCTGCTTGCCCAGAAGCTTGGTGGCCTCCAGAATCGTATTGTCCAGGGCGGTCAGCTCCAGTACGTCGGACTGGGTGATGTAGTCGCCGTACTGGGACACCGTCGCCGTGACGGTGCTGACGGACAGGGACTTGCCGTCGGGGGTGACGCCTTCCGTGATGGCGGTCAGAGCCTTGGCCAGCGGCGCGAACTTCCGGAATTCGATGGTTTTGCCGCCATTGGCCGGAATGGGCCGCTTCTGGCCAAACTGGTCGTGTACCAGGTTGGCCGACGCCTCGTCCAGCAGCGTCATGTCATAAAAGGTTTTCATTTCGGCGCTCAGGCCGCTCAGCAGCGTGGTCTGCACCTCGTTGGCAAACAGCTGCAGGTTGATAATCAGCATCTCCATAGCTTGATTCTCCTTTTCTGCCCTTTCGGGCCGTGGCGGAGAATCGAATCAATCAGAATCGAATCTTTTCTCCGCGTTGTACTCTCCGAATGATTTCGTCCCGGTCAGCCCGGGTAAGCTTGGACACATCACTCTTTACCGTCGCTGCGCCCTGATTGGCCATGCCGTTCTCCGCCGGCCTGGAACCGCCGGACGCGATTTTATTCGCAATCTTCTGCTCGACAGTCTTTGCAGTAAACTGCATGGCGGCCGGAATGATCTCGTCCTTGTGGATCACCTCGTAGGCCGTCCGGACGTCGATGCCGCTCCGGAGAAGCTGCCGGAACTGCGGGTTTTCCACCTCCGCGTTCAGGTCGAACGTGGGATAGACCGCTTTCAGGCCATCCGCCTGCTGCATCCAGGCAGCATAGCGTTGGTTGGCTTCGTCCTGGGACTGCTTTGCGCGCATTTCCTCTTTCAGGGCTTTGTTTTCCCGCTCCATGCGCCGGATTTCCTTGAGCTGCTGGACTGTGATGCCTTTTTCCTCGGCCTCTGCCTCATAAAAGGCGTCATCGTCCTCAATGGCCTTATTGAGCGCTTTGACGTCAGACACGTCCACGCCGTATTTGTCGGCCAGCATCTGCAAGGTCGGCGTCAGGGCCTCGTACTTTTCCACCGTCTCGTTCCGGCTTTTCAGGCGGTCTCGGACAATGGCCTGCACCTTGGCGTCGTAGAGGTCCTTGTATTCGCCCCGGATCAGCTGATCGAAAGCTGCCTGCCGGGCTTCCGGCGTCGGGGCCGCTGCGGGTTTTGCTTCGGTTTCCGGCTCGGCGGTGGCCGGTGCGTCCGGCTGGATGCCGTACTTGACGGATGCCAGCGGATTGGACTTTACGCCTTTCCCTTGCGGCACGGCGGCTGCCGCTGTTACGCCCGTTCCTGCTGCGTTGCCGCCATCACCACCGGTACCGGCTGCACCGTCGGCAAAAAGCTGAAGATCAACACGCAGGATTTTTGTGATGTTTCCCATGATAGTATCCTTTCTGCCCGTAGGTGGGCGATCCCTTTATTCTCGGTCAGTGCTGTTGCACGGATCGGCATATAAAACGCGCACATAATCCGGGTATTTGTGCGCCAGCAGCCGGTATCCAGTATGCGCAAATGCAAAAAGCTGCACACAATCGTGGTATCGTTGCCGTGTCGGCCTTAGCCGAATGTAGCTGTCCCCCGGCTCTAAGTGTATCTCCGGTGGTTCCCGCAGCGCCTTCCGCTGGTCCATGGATAGCGCACTTTGCGCCACAGTGTAGGCCAGGATGGACGCTGACGCACACACCAGGTCCCGCCCATAGCTGGCGGAATCAGCGTGGCCGGACAGTCTTAACTCAATGCAGTCCCGGCAGACTTCAAATTTTGCGGTAAGCATCAGCCCGGCCCCTTACGTTGGCGACGTGGATTCCGCCACGCGCTCCCTGGCGTTCTTGGTCGTGCTGGATTCGCCGTCCGTCGCCGTGGAGGCGTCGGAACTTTGCGGGGCGGACGCAGTCGCTCCGGACGCTACAGGCTGCCCGGTGATGCCTGCCGCGATCTGCTCCGCCATGTTGGTGCCGCGATCCAGGTCAATGATCTGGGCCATCATCAGCATTTGCTGCTGCATGGCCAGCATCTGCTGATACATTCCGCCATTTTGTGTGATTTTACTCATCACAAAATCCTTGCGGTCGAAGTCCATCATATCGAGGCAGGCGAGTGCCTGATCTGCCATCTGCGGGTTAAAAAATCCGGCTGAATAAAACTGTAAAGCCAGTTCATTTTGGCTCATTTTGCTGTACGGGCTTTGCTTTTGCGCCGTCACCTCAATGTCAAATTGCGGCAGCCGATAGCCCAGGTCCACGCCAAACGCAACTCCCTGCGCCTGCGGCTGGATGCCTGCGTTGGAGTACTGCACATAGCGCTCCGTACCGTCCTGCCCCATGATCCGGAAGCAGCGCGGCAGGTCGTAAAACTGCCGGATAAGCTCGATGCACATCAGCACAATCTTGCGGAATGCTCGATATCCCGCCTTGCACGCGTCACGGCTCAGTTTGCTCCCCGCCTCCTGCATCGCCGCAATCGCGGACGCTGCCGTCACGCCGGAGCTGGTGCCGCCGGTGGAGATATCACGGTTACCGGTAACCTCTTTCAGCTCGTCGATCTTGTTGTTGATGACCGATACATAGATGTCGCTGAGCGGTTTCCCCTGCACTGGCACGATGCTGTCCTGCCCCAGGTTGGAGCCGACGTGGATTAAATCCTGCGTCATATCGCAAAATTCTTTTTCGTTCACCGCGCCGTCATCCCGGATGAAATAGCGGGGCCGGGCGTTGGACAGCATATTTTGCATGATTGCCTGATTGCCCCGGTCAATGTACTCCTGTGCGCTCTTGCCCACATCGATATAGCCAAAGCCGCAGGGTGTGCCCTCCACGGAAAACAGCGGATCAAACACAAAGGGATACATCCCATGGTCATACCAGCCACGTTCCGCCCGTTCAGGGTCGTTTTCTGAGGCATACAGGACCTCGTCGTTGACAAATTTGCAGTAATGCAGGACCGTCCTGCCGCCGCGCCGGACCTTATAGTACCAGTCCACCACCGCGCTTTTTTCGGTGGTGTCGATGCTGTCATCGTAGACATATTGAGCCAGGTTGAGCGTGGAGGTGCCCAGTTTGCCGCTCAGCTGCGGGTACTCGTCAACCAGCGTATCATTGTCACGCAGCTCCACGGAAAACAGGTTACGGGACTGTTGGATATCGGTGATGCCGCTCTCCCAAAACAGATTGATCAGGTCAAATTTGGCAATGGAGATATCGCCCAGTCCGTTAAGCTTTGTCTCGTCCCAAAAAATGCCATACACGCCGGTGCCTGCCTTGAGCTTGTAGTCCCACACCGCGTCGTAGGTGGCCTCAAAATCCGCCTGGTCCAGGATCACAGGGATAATGGAGGACAGCATTTCCGCCTCCGCCTTATCTCCTTCCTCCCGGGGCAGCACGTTAGGGGCCGGGAAATTATCCATGGCGTCCGCGTGCTTATTGGCCAGCGCGTTAAAGAGCCAGCCGGAGCTTGGCTCCACCTGACCGGTCTCTTTTTTGCGCATACATTCCCAGTGCCGCAGCTTGTACCACTGCTCATTGTCAATGATCCGGCGTTCGAGGTTGGCCTTGCCCTGCCGGTACTTATCCAGTATCGTCCTGGCCTTTTGGATTTGGGCCTTTCCGATGGCCTGCTGTGGCTGCGCTACCGGAGTTTCCGGCATGGGCGCATCCTGCATTGACGCCATTTTGTCGGCCTCCTGCGCCGCCGTGGGGCGCGGAGCGGACTGCCGACGCGCCAGAGGGTTATTATCCATCTCCATTGATTATCTCCATTCTCGGCCGCACAGGGGCCGCCACAATGTCCTCTTTTGGGATATCCAGGAAAATCCTTGCCGGGTTATCCCGGTAATTGTCCGGCGGGGCTGCCTTGCGCGGGGAAATGGGCCGCGCCATGCAAAAATACCGTACTTCATCAGCCACATGGTCCTCGCCTTCCGTGTCCAGGTCCTCCGGTTTGTACTCGTCATACTGGAGCGTCGGGACGGTCCGGATAAATGCCTTGCAGTTCCGAAAAATGTACATCATGGCCACGCCGTTGTCGTCAAAGGCCAGCCGGTAATGCACCTGCATCCATCCGGGAATCCGCTTGTGGTCGCCCGGCTGGAAGTACACGCCGTACCGTGCAGCCACATCCGCCACACTTTCGCCCGTCTCCGCGTCCCAGATGGCGGGGTCCGCGATCCCGATAATGTGTTTTCCTGCCAGCCACCGGTGTTCCCGCTCAATCTCTGCGATCTTGGCAAACACCTGCGGAGGCGTCCATTTAAGGCCCTCGTTCGGCTGCTCCGTGCAACCGTACAACTCCAGTATCCGGTAGGCGATACCGTCATAGTCCACAGCCCACCAGCCGCAGCTAAACGGTTTGGCATAGCCCCAGTCAAAGGACCGGTAAATTTTCCAGCCTGCCGGAATCTCAAACGGTTCGACGACATTGGTCCAGCGCCGGTCCAGATAGTGCTCCGGCAAGTCCACGAAATCCTCGAAAAACTGGCCCTCAAAGATATCCCAAGAACCGTATAGCCACGCCTCGCGCAGCTTCGGAGGCAGCGCCTCCAGCTCCTGCCGGTACTCCGGCTGCATCTCCATCAGCGCTTTATTGTCCGTCACCAGTGCCTGAATAAAGGCATAATTGTCCGGGTTTTCCCCGTGCTCATAGCGCCGCTCAACAAAGAGCCGCTTGATGTAGGCGTGAGACACACCGCCGGGGTTGCAGGTGTAATAAGTCCGTTTGGGCAGGCCGTTGGGCTGCCGGACGGTTAGGTTGATCTTCTTGATCCACTCTTCCTTGAGCTGCGTTGCCTCGTCCAAAAAGAGGACGTCATATTCCGCGCCCTGATATTGGTCAAGGTCTGCGTCGCTGGCACAGTACCCCATCCAGATAGTGGACCCATTAAAAAATGTGAAGCATTTGTCGCTTTTGTTGTATTTGGCGACTTTCCCCGGCAGCATCGCCTGGAGCGGGACCACATGGTTATTGATCAGCTCCCGGAACGTCTTGCGGACGATCAGGCACTTGATCCCGGGCCACTCCATACAAAGGAGGATTGCCTTGACCCTTACCACCCAGCTCTTCCCGCCGCCACGCGCTCCGCCATATCCGACGTGCCGGTGCCGCTCCGCCAAAAATAGCCGTTGTTTAGGGTTGGGGGCCGGGATAACGACTTTTAATTGCTCCAATCGTCCTCACCGCCTTGGATGGTAACGGCGATAGCCTTGGGGGCGTCATCCGCTGCCGCCTGCCGCCGCAGGTTGGCAATCCGGGCCTCCTGCTCCTGTAGGTCTGCCGGGCTGCGGATATCCTGGATTTGCTTGATATCCATAATGACCCGCGCCAAGTCTCGCAGCCACTGCGGGTCCGACGGCACATCCTCCGGCACGGACAGCATCAGCTCCACCTTTTGCAGCAGTTTGTCCGCCGCAGTCTGGAGCCGCATGGCCCGTGCCACCTGCTGCTTTTTGGTGGCCTCCAATGTTTTGGCGATAGCTTCGGCGCGGTACTGCTCACGCAGGGCTGGCCATTTTTCCGCTTTGCCCCGATCCGCCAGAGTCCGGTATGACACGCCATATTTTTGTGACAGAGGCTTATATCCGGCCTCTCCGGTGATGTAGTCCGTTTTGATCGTGATCCAGTCCGCCTCTTTGGCGTTGATCGGTGCCGCCACAGCTGTCGCCTCCTCTCGTTGATCCCACAATACCAAACATTTGGTCAAAAATCCACCCCGCGCCCACAAATTGTCAATCGTGCAAAACAGACAAATCCGCCCCGCAAAATTTGTGCATCTTGCCTCTTGATTTTGTCCGTACATCGTAGTACAATTAAAGCACAATCAAAACAGCCGAAAGGCACGGAGGTATTATCATGGAAGAACGTTATTGGTACGCAATCGAGACCGACGAGGACGACAACGACTGGGGCACCGGCAGCTTTGACTGGGACGAGGCAGTGGAGATGGCCAAATCCTACGACTGCAAGTTTATTGCCAAAATCGACGGCGGTTATGACGAGCAGGGGCACGCGACCACGGACCCGATCTGCGTCGCGCTGTACGAATCCGGGGAGGACTTTTGAGATGCCAAAAACCGAGCGGTTGGAAATCCGCCTGACCCCGGAGCTTAAAGAAAAGGTCCAAGCGGCAGCAGAAGCTGAAAACCGGACCGTCAGCAGCTACGTTGAAACGCTGATAAAGCGGGAGGTAAATAAAAAGGGAGGCTGAAAAGCCTCCCTTTTTTCTGCCCCTCTATCGTATCGGCAGACACGGCAGCTGCCCGCCGTGCGTGTCTATGTAACTCTTGAGCTTTCCGTAGGACGCCCACTGCGTCCCGCTGTACGTCGATGTCGCCAAAGCTGCCACCTGATCCATCGTCAGGTGTTCCGGGTGCTTGGACGCGCCCAGCAGATCCTCGGGCGTGGTATGCAGCGCCACCGCAAGCGATTCCAGGTGATCCCCTTTGGGTCGTGTGGTGCCCTTGATCCAGCTATAGACCGTGGCGTGCTTGACCCCGACCGCCCGTGCAACCTCGCAAATTCCGCCGCATTCCGCCAGCCGGGCCTTGATCTGGCAGCCCAGAGGATCGCTCGTCACAATAGAGCATCTACCTTTTCGCACGGTCAGCCCTCCACTTGCGCAGCGCCTCTCCGCAGGCATCCAGCGTCATGACAATCAACGTTACCGCGCAGATGGCTATCACAACCGCTATTCCAACCAGCGCGACTACGACGATCCAACCCAACAGTTTAAGCAAAATCATCCCCATCAGCTGTCCCTCCGCTCCCCATAGCTGCAAAAGTCGGTATCTTTAACGACAAACATCCCACTCATGCCGCAAATTTGCGTCCCGTTTACACCTGTCACCCAAGTGCATTGCCCGATACACTCCCGGCACCTCACCACCGGCACGGCGTCCACGGTGGGCGTATCGGCTATGAGCGCCTGGATTTTGCTGTGTGCGGCAAAGTTTATAAGCCATTTCAAATCATCTTGAATCTGCACCTGTGCAGACATATAGGCCTCGGATTCGTCCACGGCCATTTGGTCTGCGTCAATCAACCTTGCCATCGTTCACCCTCCTGTTCCACGTTTCTGCCGCCAGCTGTCCGGCACATCCGGCTTTAGGATGTTTGCCCACGCCAACACCCGCCAGAACGGGTTCTTCTCGCCGATGCTGCCAAAATACCGGCTTTCGGCATCGTACCAATCGCCGATCATTTCAGCATCTCCCGCGCTGACAAGCAGCTCGTTGGTATCCGGATCGCGAATATCCTGCTGTGCCTCAACGATCACGTAATAATCTCCACTTTCCGGCGGGGCGATCGTGCCTTTAATCCAGTTTACCTCAGCCATTGTACTCTACTGCCTCCTGTCGGTTGACGAAAAAGTGGATTCCTGCGGCGCATTCCAGGAAACGGTTATCGCAGAAATCCGGGACGGAAACAGTCTCTCCGACCCTGTATAAAAACTTCTCGTCTCTGTTGCTGGTTACGACATCAACATCAGCCTTAGTCCCATCCGGATTCTGGATTTCCAATACGATAGCCTTATCGCACCGGCACTTCCTGCCAGAGGACGAGCTGCGTTTTGCATCTTCTGGGATCAACAGCTTTACGATATATCCACGGGCTTTTTTCCATCCGGTAAAAGAGCCGTTATCCGGGCAAGCCATCGGGACATACGGGATGTTTTTTGCCCTGGACAGGTCGGCCCCGAACAGGTTGGCCCCGAACAGGTCGGCCCCGGACAGGTCGGCCCCGCTCAGGTCGGCCATGCTCAGGTCGGCC
>ERZ1034917.544-NODE-544-length-33640-cov-130.896591_pt1 | contig 33640 bp, 55 predicted proteins | sample MGYA00520605_ERZ1034917 | MGnify/ENA primary metagenome ERZ1034917 (study PRJEB33766, sample SAMN09781784) | gut metagenome | biome: gut microbiome | host: Homo sapiens | place: Madagascar | study: EMG produced TPA metagenomics assembly of the PRJNA485056 data... | reverse complement strand
AACAACGACGTTCTGAGCGGCATTCTGGACGTGCAGACCATGCTGCAGACCGGGCGGCTGAAGATCTACAAGGACTGCAAGCACACGCTGGAAGAGTTCGGCGTGTACGCTTGGGATCCGGATAAAGACGACACCGTGCTGAAGGTCAACGACCACTGCATGGACGCTATCCGCTATTTCGTGCGCACAAAGCGCCTTGTGAAACTGAGGGATTGATTTTGAGCACTGTATACACTTTCCAGACCTTCCAGCAGGCGCAAGCCGCCGGGGAACAGTCTGATTTCATCCAGCGGTTCGTGCAGCAGCACTGCGCTTCCAGGCCCTACAAGATGGCTCTGGACGCCGATCTGTACGATGCACAGAAAAACCCGGGGGCTGAACGCTTCGCGCAGGCTTACGCTTTGATGCTGAAACGCCTGTCCAAAAACACAAAGCAGGACATCCTACACCCCGATATGGTCAAGAGCAATCTTTTCCGGCGGCTCAACAAGCAGCGGGCGACCTACTCCCTCGGAAACGGCGTTGTCTTTGCGGACGATGGCGTGGACAAGGACAGGCTGGGACAGAATTTTGACGAGCAAATCCAGAAAGCCGGATATTTCGCCCTGATCCACGGCGAGAGCTTCGGATTCTGGAACAGCGACCATCTGGTGGTTTTCAAGCTGACCGAGTTTGCGCCCCTGTACGATGAAAAGACAGGCCTTTTGCAGGCGGGTGTGCGCTTCTGGCGGCTGAATCCTGACACGGAGATGCACTATATCCTGTACGAGCTGGACGGCTTTACCGAGTACACGGAAAGCAAAATCGGCAATGTGATGCAGGAGACAACGCCGAAGCAGGCATACAAGAGCGTGACCGTCACCACACCCGGCGGCGGGCTGGAAAGCGTGGAGGGCGAAAATTACAGCGCCCTGCCCATTGTGCCGCTGTGGGGTTCCGACCTGCACCAGAGCACCCTTGTGGGCCTGAAAGCCTACATCGACAACACCGATCTTGTGATGTCTGGCTTCTGCAATGACCTGCAGGACTTTTCGCAGATCTACTGGCTGTGCGAGAACTTCAACGGCATGACCGATGACGAGCTGCAGGAGTTCCTTGTCAAGCTGAATCTGTACCACATTGCAGGAGCAGACACCAGCGAGGGCGGCAAGATCACCCCCTACACCACCGAGATTCCCGTGACAGCCCGGCAGGCTCTGTTGGAGTTGCTCCACACTCGGGTCTATGAGGACTTCGGCGGTCTGGATGTGCACTGTGTCAGCGCAGACAGCACCAACGACCATCTGGATGCAGCCTATGAGCCGCTGAACCAGAACGCAGATGACTTTGAAGCTCAGGTCAAACCGTTCATCCGGCAGATCTGCGCACTGGCTGGCTTTGACAACGCTATGCCGGCATTCAACCGCAGCAAAATCACCAACACAGCCGAACAGGTCAGCATGGTGATTTCCGAGGCACCGATCATCGGGCAGGACATGGCCATTGACCTGCTGCCCAACCTGACCCCGGAACAAAAGGAGCAGGCCAAGGCCGCGCTGATGGCTGAGAGCGCAACGAGAGAGACCACGGACGAGGAGAACAATAATGATGAGTAAGAATGAAGACTACCCGCTTGTTCAGGCTTTTATTAACGCACTGAACGCAAAATCTCAGGACGAAATTGAAAAACAGGCCGAAATTATGCATGGCCTAGTGTTTCGAGACCGCTATAGCGGCAGAGACGACCATGAAACAAACCGACCGTGACCGCATCTCTACCCGCCAGCTGAACCGCCTGCGCCGCCGCATCCTCCGGGTGTACGGCACTGCCCGCCGGGAGATGCAAAAGCAGCTCACCGATTTTCTGGCAAAGTACAAAGCGCTGGACGAGCGAAAGCGGGCGCAGCTGGACGCAGGCGAGATCACCGAAGAGGATTACCGCATCTGGTTGCAAAATCAGGTCTTTCAGTCCGATTTGATGCACGCCAAGCTGGACGGTATCACGCAGACGTGCACCACAGCCCAAGAGACGGCCTACAAGCTGGCCCGGGACGAGCAATACAACATCTTTTCCTTTGGCGCAAACTGGGCTTTCTACGAGCTGGAACAGGCCGCAGGCGTGACGTTCGGGCTGACCCTGTACAACACCGAAGCGGTCAAGCTCCTGCTCAAAGAGAACCCCCGCATGGTGCCAAACAAGCGCATCAAGAGCAAGAGCAACCGCACCTATGACGCCCGGGTGTTCAACCGCTACGTCATGCAGGGCATCGTGCAGGGCAAGAGCGTCCACGACATCGCCGTGCAGGCGGTGAACGGCATGGCTGATACAGAGATCCACTGGGCCATGAACAACGCCATTACGGCGCTCACAGGCGCCCAGAACGCCGGGGCTTTGCAGCAGATGCGAAACGCCCAGGCTTTGGGCATCGAGGTCAAAAAGCGGTGGAACTCCACCCACGACTACCGCACCCGTGAAATGCACCGCCTGCTTGACCAGCAGACAGCAGAGCTTGACGAGCCGTTCAAGGTCATGGGTTACGAGATTCAGAGGCCAGGCGACCCCAACGCCGCCCCGGAGATGGTCTACCACTGCCGCTGTGTGCTGTCCTCTGCGCTGGGCAAGTACCCCCGGCAGAACGCCATGCAGCGGAACAATGTGACCAAAGAGACCACCCCCGTCATGGATTACACCGAGTGGTATAAATCCAAGGGCGGCACAGAAGCCGAGCAAATGTGGTGGGCGGAAGAGCGAAAGCGCAGAAAGGAGAGTTCCAAAAATGAGTAAACGAGGCTCTGGTAGTTCTACAAGGGCGAGCAGTCAGAAGACTACGCTTGATGAATTTCTCGCAAAACGTGGCTTAAGTTCGCCCATCAGCGATTACATGGACGATAAGATGCGTATTCCTCACGGCCTGACACGCCGCCAAACGGAAAAAATGCAAAGGGAAGCCCACGAGGCCGCTGCACAGTATTCCGCAAGGCGAGAGTCTGCTATTGCAGAATACAAAGCGGGCGTTGCGTCTGGCAAAATCAGAGAAAAGAGCCGTGTTGAAGTTTTGATGGGCAAAGCGAAAGGGCATCCTGACAATCCTTCCACACAGGCAGCACGCCGTGCGCTGGAAAAACGTGGTTACAACTGGAAAACGGGAAAAAAGCTCAAGAAAAAGTAAGGTTTGGAGGGATGAACCGTGATTCTGCCGATGGAAAACACCGAGAAAATGATTTTTCCGGGCGTTGGCAAGTATGGCATCCCTGAAATCAAGCCGGAAACGAAAATCCGCATTGACAAGCTGGAATGGATCCCGGTCAATTATGCGCTGACAGCCAAAGACAAGGCCACAAAAGGCGTGCATTTTTACAAGGACGATTACCAGTTTGAACGGTTCTGGAACAACCCTGACAAATACATTTCACTTTTGCAGCAGTTCGGCGCGGTATGTTCGCCGGATTTTTCGCTTTACAGCGATATGCCGCTTGCGGTGCAGCTTTTCATGCACTACAAAAAGCACTGGCTGGCTGCATACTGGCAGGCGCACGGCATCCACGTTATTCCAACGCTCTGCTGGTGCGGCGAGCAAAGCTATGATTGGTGCTTTGATGGTGAGCCGAGAAACGCCATTGTGAGCATTTCGAGCCACGGCACGCAGTCTGACCCATACGAAGCAAAATGCTTTGCCAAACACTGCCGCAAGGCGCTGGAAGTGCTGCAACCAAGCGGTATTTTGTGGTACGGCAAATGCCCGGCGGAGTTTGACTGGAACGTGACCAAAATCAAGCCATTTCAATACGAAAGGAGGCACTACCGTGAGTAAAAGAGGTTCAGGCAGCTCCGCGAGAGCTGGCGGATTTTCTATAACAATTCAAGGAAAAGAAAAAATTTACTTTCAGGCAGCAGGCGGAGAATTTCGAGAACTCTTGGACACTAATAATGTTGTTTCAAAAGAAACAGCATCAAAACTTTTGAAAAACGAAAAAGCAAAACCGATCTCAAAAGCGGAAATGAACAAAATTAAAGAAGCGCGAAAGAAAGACCGTGCAGCAACACCAGATTATGAGCTTGGTTATGGGACTGGCCCGGGTGGAAGCATTGACCGAGCGGCGAGAAAAGCCGCCCGTACTTCTCGACTGGCTGGACGCGTTTCAAAAAGTCGAAGATAAATGAAATTTGAATACAACATCAAATTCACCGACAATACCCCGCAGCTGCATGAGGCTCTGGACTCATGGGCAGAACGGGTGCTGACCATCTGGGGCATGAAAGTGCAGGACTACGCCCAGCTGCTTGTGCCTACTGGCACGGCAGACAGCACGGGCATTGAGGGGTACGTGGGCGGTGCACTCAAGCAGAGCCTGACCTACGCCGTAGACCTTGCAAAAAAGACCGTGACCATCGGCAGCAACCTGTTTTACAGCGTGTATGTGGAGCTGGGCACGGGCGTTCACGCCACAAACGGCAACGGACGCAAAACGCCGTGGGTCTGGAAAGACTTCAACGGTAAGTGGCACTTTACCCGGGGTATGGCTCCACGCCCGTTCCTGCGCCCGGCGGTGGAGGACCACATTGACGAACTGCGAGAGATCGCAGTGGAGGAAGGGAACAAGGAGGCGTAATTTATGAATTTGGAGAAAATGTTCAAAACACCAAAAGAAAAGTTCCTGCCCGATGATGTGAAAACTGCGCACTGCGAGGCAGAAGACCTTTTCCTTGAGCTTGCAACGCAGCTTGACGCACTTCCTGAAAGCCGAGAAAAAAGTCTGTGCATGACAAAATTACAGGAAGCGAAGTTTTGGGCGGTCGAATGTATCACCAAAGTTGCACGCAAAAACTGAATACTCAGCGGTTGGCGCACAGCGTCAGCCGCTTTTTTATGCCGCTTTAGCTCAGGTTGGCAGAGCACCGGATTTGTAATCCGGGGGCCGTGGGTTCAAGCCCCACAGGCGGCACCACACCGGCAGCACGTCCGGCAAATAAACCTTATTGCCAAGCATGGCAGCCCGAGCAAGGGCAGAAAGGACTATCACATGGCACTTGAGAGAAAAGACCTCCGCGCGATTCTGGAGGATGAGACCGTGGACGTCAGCGGCAAGATGAAGAAGATTCTGGACATGCTGCACACCGAAACGGACGCTCTTCAGAACCAGCTGGATGACGCCAAGGCCGCGACCGCCAAGGCCGAGAAGGAGCGGGACGAGGCCAAGGCCGCGACCGCCAAGGCCGAGAAGGAGCGGGACGAGGCCAACGGAGGCAAGCAGGCCGCAGAAAAGGCTTTGACCGACTACAAGGCCCAGCAGACCCAGAAGGACACCCACGCAGCCAAGGAAGCCAAGTTCCGGGAGCTGCTGAAGACCGCCGGGGTGCTGGACAAGTACGCAGACCGCGTTGTGCGGCTGTCTGGCGAGGACATCGACAAACTGGAGCTGGACGATAAGGGCGAGGTCAAGGATGCCAAGAAGCACGCCGACAGCCTGAAAGCTGATTGGAGCGACTTCGTAGGCACTACGACCACCACCGGCGCGAAGGTGGACACCCCGCCCACAAACACCGGCTCCAAAATGACCAAAGACCAAATTTTTGCAATCAAGGACGCTGGCGAACGCCAGGCGGCCATCGCAGCAAATGCCGACCTGTTCACAGGCGGCGGAAAGGACTAATACATGGCAGCAAAAGAAAATATCACCATGACCACCGATATCACCGTAGCCGCGCGTGAAATCGACTTTGTGACCCGTTTCCAGCGTAACTGGGACCATCTGCGCACCATTCTGGGCATCATGCGCCCCATCCGGATGCAGCCTGGCACCGTGCTCAAGAGCAAGTATGCACAGGGCACCCTGCAGAGCGGCACCGTGGGCGAGGGCGAAGAGATCCCGTTCAGCAAGTACACCGTCAAGGAGAAGGAGTACGGCAAGATCACCATCGACAAGTACGGCAAGTCTGTCACCCTTGAGGCAATCCAGAATTACGGCTACGATGTCGCCGTGCAGAAGACCGATGATGAGTTCCTGTACGACCTGACCGCTCTGGTAACGGATAAGTTCTACAAGTTCCTGAACACCGGCACCCTGAAGGGCACTCCCAAGACCTTCCAGATGGCGCTGGCACATGCCAAGGGCGCGGTCGAGAATAAGTTTAAGACCATGCATCGCACCGTGACCGGCGTTGTTGGCTTTGTCAACGTGATGGACGTGTACGACTATCTGGGCAATGCCAATATCACCGTGCAGAACCAGTTCGGCTTCCAGTACATCAAGGACTTCATGGGCTACAACACCATCTTCCTGCTGTCCGACAGTGAGATCGCGAAGGGAAAGGTTATTGCCACCCCGGTAGACAACATCGTCATGTACTATGTGGATCCTGCGGATAGCGAGTTTGCCCGCGCAGGTCTGGTCTACCGGACCGCAGGCGAGGCAAGCAACCTCATCGGCTTCCACACTCAGGCAAACTACAGCACCGCAACCTCCGAGAGCTACGCCATTATGGGCGTGACCCTGTTTGCTGAGTATCTGGACGGTATCGCTGTCGAGACCATTACCCCGGGTGAATCGGTCTAACCTGCAAGGGGGTGACTTTGCATGACCGTCCCTGAGCTGTGCGTTTACACGCACAATTTTTTTGACCGGGCAGACGACCCCATTGCAGGCGAGTTTGCCTTTGAGCCGGACACCGTTCCCGCCGGGGTAGTGCCGGGGCAGTATTTCCTCGTGTGCGGCTCCATCTTCAACGACGGCGTGCACAAGGCCGGGGACGGCGATCTGACCGCCGAGACTTTCACCGGGACGGTGCAGCCTATGCGCGTGCCGCCTGATTTTGTGGCGCTGGCTGAAAAAATCGACGCATACGATAAGGCGCTGCCCGCCGGTGGCGTGTATGTGTCCCAGTCCTTTGCCGGGTGGTCTGGCACGATGGCTACAGGCACGGACGGGCTGCCCGCTGACGGCAAGACCCGCTATAAATCCGAGATCAATCAGTGGAGGAAGATGTGACATGGTCAATTCGTTCACTGCATCCACCGTGATGCAGAGCTTCACCAAAAAATTTTGTTTTCAGACCCGAAGCTATGAGCCGGACGGCGTGGGCGGCTTCGTGTCCGGCTGGGCGGACGGCCCCGAGTTTGAGGCCGTGGAGCGCCACGACACCACAGTGGAAGCACAGGTGGCGGAGAAGGCTGACACGGCATCTACCTACACGCTGCTTGTTGGCACCGGCGTTCCGCTGGCCTTCCTGGACTACATCAAGCGGGTGAGCGACGGGCAGACCTTTCAGGTGACGAGCGCAGCCGATGAGGGAAACGCCCCGCCGGAATCCGGCATGGGTCTGCGGGCCGTCAAGTGCAAAAAGGCGGTGCTGCCGTAATGGGACCGTCTGAGAGCATCAACCGGGCTCTGAACACATTTTTTAACGGCTTTGGCATCCCGGGCTATCTGGAAGATAACATCCCTCCTGCCGCTTCACTGCCCTATCTGACCTACAAGCCCACCATCCCCGGCGGGTGGAACGAAACGACATCCTTCCACGCCCGGCTGTGGTACCCCAGCAAGGGCGGCAGAGCCCCCATTCTGCAAACAGAAGATACGATCAGCGCGGCCCTCCCAAGAGGCGGTTTAAAAATCGAGTGCGAGGGCGGCGCTATTCTTTTGGACAAAGACGATAAAGATTGGGCGCAGCCACTCAACAACACGCCTGAAGGGTATCTGTGCGAATACCTTATTTTTGAACTTACACGGCTTATACCGTGAGTAAAGGAGCAATATGGCAAGAAAATTTTCCAAAATTTCACAGAAAGCGTTCGAGTCCATGCAGATCAATGCCGGTGTCGTGCTGAACAAGTTTGACCCGTCCGGCACGACCGAAATTCAGGACGCAGACATCATCTGCGCCACTTCCGGAGGCATCACCGCGACCTGCAAGGCAAACTTCACCGATCTGGGCGCGGACGTGGACAACGCCCAGAAGAACACCGCGGAGCTGATGCAGATCGAGGACTACGACTGCACGCTGGCTTTTACAGCCCTGAACGTCACAACGGACGTTATCAAGCTGGCACTGGGTGCAGCGGATGTGAGCGAAAAGAAGGTCACCCCCCGCATGACGCTGGACCAGACAGCAAACACCGGCGACTTCAAGGACATCTGGTGGGTCGGAGACACCATCGACGGCGGCTTTGTGGCCGTCAAGCTGATGAATGCACTCTCCACCGGCGGTCTGTCCCTCAAGACCACCGACAAGGGAAAGGGCAACATTGCAGTCACCCTGACCGGATGCCCCCGTCTGGGCAGTGATACCGTGCCTATGGAGTGGTACTACAGCCCCAAGGCCGCAGCATAAGGAGGACACCGCATGAAATTTTTGACAGAGCTGCCCGATGAAGAGTTTCTGCGCCACTGCTGGCAGATCGCCGATGTGGCAGAGGAGGTCTTGGAAAAATCCAAGATTATGGAGCTGCGCAAAGTTCTGCCGGTTCTGACCGGCGAGGAAACACCGGAGGAGCTGGAACAGAAGAAGAAGGAGCAGGCAAAAAAGAACATTCAGGCTATGGCAAAAAGCTTGCTGTTCGACAATGCCGCTGCCACCGCAAAGCTGCTTCCGCTGCTCTATGAGCCGGACGTGGATGAAAACGGGGTGGTTGAAAATATCGGCCCGTTCAAGAAGATGCGCGCGGTGAAAGAGCTGCTGAACAACGATGATGTGCTGGATTTTTTGCTCTGGTGTCTGCCGTTGGTGCTGGCGGGTACAGACGCCTGATTTCTTCCATCAGCCCGGACGCGCTGCGGCTGTTTGGCAGGCCGTACATCTTGCAGCACTGCCTGAACACTTTGCGGCAAGAGCGCATCACGCTCAGCTATCAGGCGTACATGACGGACGCTCTGGCACACCTTATAGGCGCGGAAGAGCGGTGGTACGACATGGTGGCCGGGCTTGTGGAAAACCGCCCACAGCCGCCGCAGCCGTCCGCTGATGAAGTGATAGCACGCATTAAAAATGGCTTGAACGGGGGTGATGGAACCTGAAACTTTTTGAATTGAGCGCCACCCTCGGGCTGGACGACAGCGCCTACCGGCAGGGCGTGGAAGAGGCAAAGTCTCAGACTAAGTCCGCTGTCTCCACCATGATGAAGGATTATAACCGGCTGTACAGTGAGGTCATTCACCTTACGGCAGCCTATCAGAAATCACGGAAAGAGACCGGGGAAACCTCCGAAAAAACTAAGGAATTTGCCCAGAAGCTGAAAGAAGCTCAGGCCCAACTCAATACCACGGCGCAGGGGCTGAAGACGGCAGAAGGGTACATGAACAGCTTTGGGGATGCCGCATCGGGGTCCAGTAAGTCTCTGGCCGGTGCCATTGCGCAGGGCACGATCATGGCGGGCGTCTTCTCGAAGCTTTACGCCGCTGCACTCAGTGCCGCAGAGGGGTTCATCTCTTCCGGCATCGAGTACAACGCCCAGATCGAGAAATACACCACCGGCTTTACCAATATGCTGGGCAGCGCGGAAGCGGCGCAGCAGGTCATGAGCCAGATCCAGGAAGACGCGGCAAAAACCCCGTTTGATGTCGAGTCCCTGACACAGGCCAACCAGTACCTGATCTCTGCAGGCGAGAACGCTTCCTATGCACGCAATACCATCATGGCGCTGGGCGACGCGGTCTCTGCGACCGGTGGCGGCAACGACGAGCTGAACCGCATGGCGCAGAACCTGCAGCAGATCGCCAACACCGGCGAGGCTACAGCGGCCGATATCAAGCAGTTTGCTTATGCCGGCATCAACGTGTACGGCATTCTGGCCGACTACACAGGCAAGTCCACCACCGAAGTGCAGAACATGACCATCAGTTATGATCTGCTGACGCAGGCCCTGCAGGCCGCATCCGAAGAGGGCGGGCGTTACTACAACAGCATGGACACCCAGAGCCAGACCATGAATGGCCGCGTGTCTACCCTGAAGGACAACGTGAGCCAGCTGGCGGGATTGCTGACCGGCGATTTATCCAGCGGAGTCGGCGTTGTAATCGGCAATCTGAATGATCTGACCGTAAAAGCGCAAGAAGCCTACAAAACGGACGGCTGGATTGGTCTCGCAGGCGCGATTACCGGCTTAACAGAGCCTATCAACACGGCAAAAAACGCTCTCAAGGACTTCGCAGGCAAAGCCACCACATGGCTGGATCAGCTGAGCTATAAGCTCAACCGTTTTCTCGGAAAAGCAGCCACGGCTGACTTTGATACTTACGAAGAGTACGCGGATGCAAATAACCGGCAGAGCAACCGTAACAGGTTGCGGCAAAACGCCTTAAAAGGCGTTGGCATCAGCAACAAAAGCTGGTCTGAACGTCAGGCGGAGCTGGCGGCAGCAGCTGGAAACGGCGGCAGCTCCATCACCACAAGCCCTTCCGGCTCCACCGGAAAAAAATCCGGTTCCGGCTCCAAGTCCACCACCGAAACGGTCATTTCGTCCATTTCCAGCACGGCTACCACCACCGCGCAGAATGCGCTGGGCACTGTGACCACCAGCATCCAGACCCTTACCGAAAAGGTCAAGGACAGCTCCGGCAAGATCAAAGACCGCATCACCGAGACCACCACCACGACCGGCAAGGAGATGGTCAACGGCGTGGCCACCACCTACAAGCAGGTCGAGACCAAAGTCAACGGCACGGTCACAAAGGTCACAAAGACCTATGATGACATGTCAAAAACGCTGCTGGGCACCTTTACCAACGTCTCGGAAACCACCTTTAACGGCATCACCACAAAGGTACAGCAGGCGGTGGAAAAGTACGCGGACGGCAGCGAGCATATCAAGAAGACCGTCACAGAGACCGGCCAGCGCATCGGCGAGAACGGCGCGGAGACCTACGAGAAGATCATCACCTACATTGACGGCATTCAAGACAAGGTGACGGAGACCTCTACTCTCATCGACAAGAGCGTAAAGGGAACCCAGAGCCGTATTGACCAGCAGCTGAGCGAGGCTTCCGGCCAGCTTGATAAGGGCATTTTCGGGCTGGTAAAAAGCGCCTTAAGTGATGCCAAAAACGGTGACTGGGCAAGTCTTGGGCTGGATTTTGTTAATCTGATCTGGGGCGAGGTGTCGCAGGGGCAGCGTGACGTGATCTCTAAGTGGCTTGCGGACGCGGCGGCCGCGGTCAATGAGGGCTACTTTAGCGGCGGCATCGGAAAGGCATTCGATATCTTCCAGAAGCTTTTTTCTGACGGCGGGGTAAAATCCGATATCGACGGTGTGACCAATTCGGTCAAGGCTTTTGGCGAGATCATCGACGGTCTTGCAAAGTCCGGCGGCGTGGGCGGAGCACTAGGCAGCATCGTGCAGAGCTTTTCCGGCATGGCTGGTGGCATCACGTCTGCGCTGGGCACTATTGTGTCTTTCGTTGCAGCAAATCCTATTCTTGCCCTGATCCTGGGCGTGGGCGCTGTCGCTGGCGGCATTGGCCTTGCCATGTGGATGGACAAGAAGAATAATCAGAAGCCTGTCAGCCACTACCAGAGCCCCTTTGACAAAACCGGCACGTATGACAGCCTGGGCACCTTCTCCACCCGTGCGGCCCTGCAGTACCGCGTCACCGGCCAGCAGTCCATTGTTGACCGGCAGACCAGCATTCTGGAACGCATTGAAGGAATGCTGGACGAGCATCTGCCAGACATCGGCAAGGGTCAGGTGGTCATGGACTCCGGTGAGCTGGTGGGTGTGCTGTCGCCCCGCATGGCGACCAACGTCGATGCACGCATCGGCGTGACAGTGGAACGGAAAGCGAGGGGTGTGTAATGACAAAGCTTCTGGGGGCGAAAATCGGCAATTTTCACACCCTGACAGATTGGGGGCTGTACCTCAAGGTAGGCAGCCCTAAAATCGGCGCGGCAGAACCAGAAGAATACCTTGTGCAGGTTACCGGCGCTGATTCGCTGCTGAACCTGACCACATGGGACGACGGCAAGGTGCACTATAAAAAGCGCACCATCACCATGGAGCTGCTATGCAACGCGCCAAAAAGCAAGTGGCCCTACATTGAAAGCACCATTGCCAATGCCATTCATGGCAAGTGGCTACAGTGCCGCTTTGATGAAGACCCGGCGTGGTACTGGGAAGGGCTTTGGAAAGTCACACCCTCCCGCGACCGGCTTTCCAGCACCTTTACCATCACCGGCACCTGCAACCCCTTCAAGCGCAGCGTCTACGACGGCACCAACGACTGGCTGTGGGACGATTTCAACTTTGAGTATGATATTGTGCGCAACTACACGGATATCCCGCTCAAGGCAAATGAGAACGTTCAAGTGTCCATAACCGGTGCGCCCCGTGCGGCCGGTATCTACTTCAAGCGCAGCGAGGATGCTGCTGACATTGCGGTGTCTCTCAACGGCTTTGAGGTGGGTATTCTGGCCAAGTCCACCGACTGGCAGTATATCGAGGGGCTTACTATGCCGGACGGTGTGGTGGGCACCCTTGTTTTCGCTGCATCGGCAGACTGCAGCATCAGCATCAAGTATTTGGGGGCAAGCCTATGAGCTACAAAGTTTATGCTGGTGTGCAGACGGATGTAGACACATGGGAAACTAAGGTCTGTATCCACGATATCAGTGATATCACCGACACGAAGAAGCTCATCAGTCCCACGCTGACCCGCGAAGTGGGTAAAGCTGGCTCTTTTGAGTTTACCATGCCGCTGGGCAATGTGGCACACTCTGCGCTGCAAAAGCTGCGCACTACGGTAGAGGTTGAACAGGACGGCGTTTCCATCTGGCAGGGCCGTCCAATGAGCCATGAGCAGGATTTTTTGATGCGTCAAAAAATCTACTGCGAAGGGGAGCTTGCATATCTGAATGACAGCTTTATTCCGCCTTATACGATTAAAAATTTAAGCTTTTCGCAATTGTTAGAGTGGATTTGCGCCAACCACAACGGAATGGTAGATGCATACAAAGCTTTTACTCCCGGCAATGTGCAAATGGACGTTCCTATGATCGTGCCGTATTATGATGGCTGCAAAGTTAAAAAAGTGGGTGACCACTTTGATTCGAACGACGGGGATTACTATTACCATTGGGCGATAAAAAGTCCATTAAACGGAAATAATTACCTGTTTTACGAAGAAACTGAAAGTAACAAAGCTTCGTGTCTAAACTGGCCTTTAGGAGAAGAACATTTCACTTCTAGCAATAGCTGGATTTTATCTCGAATTGGCGCAAATCTTTTTCGTGCAAGGCTTACAGTAGCATATGCCAACGGTAAAACATGGAATGCTACTGTAAACATAGGCGAATCATCAGCATCGTGTGCTACGTGTAAAAAAAATTTTGGTACGCACTCTATTTACGATATTACCAAAGGAGACGAATCAAAAAGTTACTCTGTTTCTGAAAAAAATGGTGTGTATAGTCTTGCGATCGACGGAAAAACAGATGCTCGTTTTTCGTTTGACGTGAAAGAGCCGGCTTATGATTTCTCTGGTGGCAGCAATGGTCACGGTATTACATGGGATATCATTCAAGAAATCTTGATAGACAAATACGGTGGTTATTTAACGATACGCCATGGAATAGACAAAGACGGAAAACCGTGCCGCTGGTTGGATTACCAGCAAAAAATTGTTGACAAAAACAGCCAAACGATTGCTTTCGGTACAAATTTATTGGATCTCAGCAACTACACCAAGGCTGAAGATATCGTGACTCGAGTAATCGCGGTAGGTACCGTAAAATGGGGCTGGTTTGGAGAGTTTTCAGGAACGATCACCGTTACAGCAGATGATACTACGGCACAGCAGCTTTATGGAATCATAACCAGAATGGTTCTGATTGAAGGAAAGGTAACCACTCAACAAGAACTTCTTGATGCTGCAGAAGAAGAGCTTGCCAAAAATCTGCGGTATCTGAATGGCATAACAGTTAAGGCAGTCGATTTAAAAGATGCTGATATTGATGTCAGCCGTATTGCAATTGGAAAGCAAACGCACATTTTCTCTGCGCCGCATGGTGTGGATACTTGGCTGCTGTGTTCCAAGCTTGTTGAGCCATTGGATTCGCCGGATAAAAAGGAGTTCACCTTGGGCACCGAGTTTTCCAGCATCAGTGATCTGCAGGCGTTGAGCGCCCGTAAAGCAACCAGTGCATATGATTTAAGCCGATCTATCAAAGGTTACATTACGAGTTCGTAAGGAGGTGTTTTATGGATAAAACTTTTGATGAAGCAATCGCGGGAATCCGTAAGGCTGAGCGCGGTGTGGAAGTCCGTGAGGACATCGCACAGGGGATGGAGTACGTTGCAAAGATTTCTGAGGCGTGCGAAAAGCAGGCTGCGCTGGCAACGTCCAGCGCAGCCACCGCACAGTCTGCCGCAAGCACTTCGACCGAAAAGGCGGATGAAGCGACCCGGCAGGCAAAACAAGCTAAAGCTGACCGGGAAAAAGCGCAAGCCGCCGCTTCCACAGCGGCAAGTGACGTCGCGGCTCTTTTAAAGGGTTACACTGACAGCGCGCTTGCAAGCAAGGAAGCAGCCACAGCCAGTCAGACCGCCGCGAAAGCGTCTGCAAATGCTGCGCAGAAACACCAGACCGAAGCGGAGGCTGCACAGAAAAAAGCAGAAGATGCCGCCGATCGTGCCGCTGCCATCGTAAGCACCGATAAGACGCTAACGGTAGAAAATGCTCCGGCCGATGCAAAGGCCACCGGTGACGAGCTTGACAGCATTATGCTGATGCTCGTGACCGGCAACCTGACCTTTGGCCTGTACACCAGCACCGGCGACGTGCTGTGCGCATCGGACGGAAGCGCGCTGAACGCAAATAAGCATATCTAAGGAGGACAAATTATGGCAAATGTACCGATCCCAAGCTTGCCACCGGCAAGCACGGTAAGCAAGACCAATCAGTTGATTTTGCAGGGAAAAGAAACACAGCGTGTAACCTTGCAAAAAATCATGTCAGACCTTACGATACTTAATCCTGATATCCCTCAGGATACGTTGCTACGGATTATTGTTCCGGACGGTGCCGCAACCCACAACGCGGTCTACCGTGGCAAGGCACTGGGAGCAAGCGTCACGAGCGACCAGTGGGCGGCTATCAAGGCAGGCACATTCAAAGACCTGTATCTTGGCGATTACTGGTCTATCGGCGGTGTGGATTATCTGATTGCCGCTTTCAACTACTGGTTTTCCTGCGGTGACACCGCCTGCAACACGAACCATTTGCTTGTTGTGCCGCGGGACAACATGTACAGCGCAAAGATGAACGACACGAATATCACCACTGGTGGCTATGTGGGCAGTGATATGTACAAGAACGGCCTGACGAAGGCGAAGACTGCGATCGGCAGTGCGTTCGGCTCTGCCCACATTCTGAACCATCGGCAGCATCTGACGAACGCCGTCACAAACGGCGCGCCTACTGGCACGGACTGGTACGACAGCACTGTGGAGCTGATGAACGAAAACATGGTCTATGGCGGCAGACAGTTCAGTCCCATGCCGTCCGGCGCAACTGACCCGTGGGTCACCTGCCGGAACATCACCATCGACAAATCACAGCTGCCTTTGTTCTGCCTTGCCCCGTGGCTGATCTGCACCAAAAGCTGGTACTGGCTGCGAGACGTCGCCTCGGCAGTCGGTTTCGCGGGTGCCGCCAACAACGGAAGTACGATCCGCTGCAGTGCCGGCATGGACTATGGCGTTCGTCCCGTCGTTGGGCTGATCGGGTGATCGAACATCCTGCGGGCTTGTACCGCAGGATTGAAAGAAAGGAGTCTTATAGCCATGAAAACTTATACAGTCACCCTTGCAAATGGGAAATTGATTGAGGGCGTGACCCTGAACCCCGGAGCCAACACGTTCCACAGTGCAACCGAGATTACCACAGAAATGTTCAATGGCAAGCTGTCGGAAGTCCATATCACCGCCAGCGACGGCGACATGACCGGGTGCGCCTACCCTGACACCCTGCACAATGCAGAGCTGGTGCAAATCATGCAGCCTACTGACACCCCGGACGGGACGTGGCAGTTTATCTTACGGGAGATTCCAGAGGATGAAGTCGCTAAAGCCAAAGCAGAAAAACGTTTCACTTCGTTGGAAGCGGCAAACGACGACCTTGTGCTCATGATGGCTGATTTGATTGGAGGCTGATTTTTATGAAAACCCTGAACGCACTCAAACTTCGCATTATGACCCGCGCTTTCAAAATCCGCATTGCCGCCGGTGAAGTCTTTGAAGACATCGCCGCCGACTACCCGTCCCTGACCACGGACGATCTGGAAGCCATCAAACAAGCCCTCGGGCAGTAAGGCGGCGCGGAATGAAAGCATTTTTTGAGTTTATCTCCAAACTTCTGGCGGCCCTCTCCCACGCTGCCGGAGACAAGGCAGAGGAGCCGGACACCCCCGCCCCTGAAAAAGTGTCCACTGTGGACACCGTGCCGGGCTGGCCGGGTGAGCCGCCCTACCGCTATCTCGACGTGAGCCGCTATCAGGGCAAAATCACCCTCGACGGCTGGGCGCAGGTAAAAGCGGCAGGCTACAAAGGCGTGATGCTGCGGGCCGTAGGGAGCCGCAACAATGTACCCTACATCGACCCCACCTTCGAGAACAATTATGCCAACGCAAAAGCGGCAGGGCTGAACGTGGGTGTGTACTACTACACCAACGCCTCCTGCGAGAAGCTGGCTGACGAAGAGCTGGCTATACTGCGGCAGGCGCTGCTGGGCAAGGAACTGACCCTGCCGGTGGCGTTGGATCTGGAATCGCCGAATCTTTCCGGGATGCCCTATGGGGACTTATCCAATCTGGCAGCCTACCATCTGGAACAGATTGAGAAGATGGGCTTCTTCGCCCAGCTCTACACCTACACAAGCTACGCCAACGTCCATCTGGACATGGCTCGGCTGTCCTCTCGGTGGGACGTCTGGCTGGCAGATTACACCGGCAAGACCCCGAAGGTAGATTTCAAGTATAATGCCCATCAGCACACCAGCAAGGGCTCTGTGCCGGGCATCTCCGGCAACGTTGACCTCAACGTGACCACCGTCAACTACCCCCGTATTATCCGCAAGAAGGGTCTGACCCGTCTCCGGGAGGGCGCATGAGCGAAAAAGAAGCTTTGCTGTGGGTGCTGGGCATCTTGGGTAGCCTGTGCGCCGCTGCTATTACGATTGATAAGGTACTGGAAATCATTCATAAATACATCAAGAAGGCACAGGAGCCGGACAACGCGCAGAACAAGCGGCTAGATGAGCTGGACAAGCGCGTCGGAACCTTGGAACTGGGGCAGCTCCAGCATACACAAGCCCTTGCAAGAGACCTCCGGCGATTTGACGGCATTGACGAAGAAATACGCCTTGTTCTCGTTGGCGTACAAAATCTTTTGGATTCGCAGCTGTCCGGAAACAACCGGGAAGGTATGCAAAAAAGCAAATCCGATATCAACAACTACCTACTGAAAGGAGTAACAAATCATGGAAGCAATGTTTAACTTTATCCCCGCGCCCATCGCACTGGTACTGATGTTCATCGGCTTTGCCGCGCTGGCCGTTGGTGCCATCCGGCTGGGCTACAAGCAGTACGTCAAGAACTGGGCGCTGGAGCTTGTGACCATCGCTGAGGACAGCATCATGGGCAGCGGCCAGGGCGCTAAGAAAAAGGCACAGGTCTTTGCCGCACTGCGCGGCGCACTGCCGGACTGGATGAAGCCCATCATCACGGACGAGGTTCTGGACGCGGTGATTGAAAAAGCCGTCGGCCTGATGAAGAAGGCACTGGCAGAGAAAAAGCCCGCGATCGGGAAGTAAGGAGGACATCATGGCAAGCACTACATACGAACCGCTTAACCCGTGGAGATGCTCAAAAAGCATTATCCAGACAAATTCTGACCGCGCTGGAACAGACGTTTGTACAGGTTACCATATTTCTGTGCTTGGCAATATGGTGCGCAACGCCGGACAGCTGCCGCAGCCCTTCTGGCTCGGTGCTGCCTGTGGCGGCGGCTCGTGTAGTGCTGCCACTGTGCCTGCAAGGGCTTAACCGACAGAAGATGACCGCCGCCATTAAAAGCGCACCGCTTGGGAGGGTAGACCGTAAGATAGCTTTACTGCGGTACGTTGAGCGGCTCCCGCTGCCGGATATTGCAGCACAGACCCATTACAGCCGGACGGCGATAGGCTACCGGCTGAAACGCATTGATAAAATGCTAGGCGTGTGATATAATAACATCAATTGGGTGCGATTTTTTTCACGAAACGCATTGAAGCGGCAGGCTTTCGGGTCTGCCGCTTTTCTTTTTGCACGATTTGTGGTATAATAATCTCAACAAATCCACCCGGCCTCTCGAAGAAGCGCAACAGGGTGGATATCTGAACACGTCAAGCCTCTCAACGATGCGTATCATGGCGTGTCTTTTTTGTTGATACAGTCTCCCGTCCGCCTACTTATAGTGCGTACCATGCGGGAGACGATTTTATATGAATTATGGCAAATAAAATATATCACTTTTTGTCCCGCGTTTTGTTCGCTCTGATTATTTTTGGGGCGACATCAAGCGTTCTAAAAACCGTCCTTCCATTTTGGCATAGTGCATTTATAGGCGTGGTTTTATCGGTATATGCGTCTTTGCATTATACGCCATACGATTTATGATTTGAAAGGCTACGGCCTTTGTAGAGAGCGGTATTGCCTGTGGGCGGTTCCGCTCTTGATTTTACAAAAAAATCCCCTGCTTTGCCGAAGCCCTGCGTTTCACGCGGGTTACTTTATAGGCAAAGTGGGGGATTTTGTATTATTTGCACTAGTTTTGTCAAAAGGCTTGCCGTGAAAGTTGAAACGTGATATTTTAGGCTTGCTTCCATTGTGAAGCCCTTAACAGTTAAGCGCTCATGCGGATTTTTCCGTGTGGGCGCTTTTCTTTTTTGTCCTTCGTTTGGCGTTCGTTGTCTCTCCCGGCGGTTTAAAAAAGTACACTGGGTGCAAAGGGAGGGGATGAGCGCCCATGTGGCACAAGTATAACCCGAACCCTCACGGGAGCAGCGTCGGAGACTGTGCCGTGCGTGCAGTATCTGCGGCTACTGGGCAGAGCTGGGAGCAGGCGTATATTGCGCTGGCGCTCACTGGTTACGCCCTCGGCGATATGCCCAGCGCCAACCGTACATGGGGCGCGTACCTCCAAAAGCAGGGTTACAAGCGCCGCATGGTGGAAGCGGACTGCACCACTTGTTACACCGTGGCAGACTTTGCCCGGGAGTATCCGCGCGGCGTGTATGTACTGGGCTGCTCCGGTCACGTCCTGACCGTCATCGACGGCGAGTGGTGGGACAGCTGGGACAGCGGCGCAGAATGCCCAATTTACTACTGGTATAAGGAGGAGTAAACGATGCCTTACAATCCGTATGCGTATCAGATGCCGACATACTACGGCCAGCCAATGCCGGACAACCTCGCTCAACTCAGACAGGGAACAGGCTATCAGTCACCCATGATGCAGCAGCCGACAGCACAGGCTACGCCCTCCATCATTTGGGTGCAGGGAGAAGAGGGCGCAAAAGCCTATATGGTCGCCGCAGGCAACAGCGTGCTGCTGATGGACAGCGAAAACAGCGCTTTTTACATCAAGAGCACCGACGCCAGCGGGATGCCGCTGCCTCTCCGCGTCTTTGACTACAAGGAACGCGCCACGGCGGCAAAAATGCCCCCTCAGACGGCGCAGCAGCCCGGCGTGGAGTTTGTCACCCGGGCAGAGTTTGATGCTCTGGCAGCCCGCTGCGCGGCGCTTGAGAAGCAAGAGCCTGCAAAGCCTGAAACGGAGGTCAAGTAATTATGGCAAACCCTCTTTTTAACATTCTAAGCGGCGGTATGCCTGCCATGTCCGGCCCTATGGGCCAGTTCGGACAGATGATGCAGCAGTTTCAGCAGTTCCGTGCAAACTTTCAAGGCGACCCGAAAGCAGAGGTGCAAAAGCTGCTGCAATCCGGCAAAATGTCACAAAACCAGCTGAACCAGCTGCAGGCGATGGCGCAACAGTTTCAGCAGTTTCTTCATTAAGTCGTAACCGTGGCCACGGTTCAAGCATAAAAATCATTCAAAACACACGAAAGGAGTACAAAAATGTCTCTTTCTTCCGATTCTGCGGTTCTGACCATGCCTGTTCAGCCCGCAAACACCAACGGCGGCAACGGCTTTGGCTTTGGCAATGATGGCGCATGGTGGATCATCATCCTGTTCCTGTTCGCCTTCTGCGGCGGCTGGGGCGGCAACTGGGGCGGCAATGGCAACACCGGTGCCGGTGTCGTTGACGGCTACGTCCTGACCTCCGATTTTGCCAACATCGAGCGCAAGATGGATGGTATCAACAACGGCATGTGTGATGGCTTCTACCAGCAGGCGCAGCTTGTCAACGGCGTGCAGCAGACCGTGAACAACGGCTTTATGTCCGCAGAGATCAGCCGCGCAAACCAGCAGGCGGCGTTCATGCAGCAGCTGTTTGCCATGCAGATGCAGCAGCAGGAGTGCTGCTGCGAGAACCGCTCTGCCATTCAGGGAGTCAACTACAATCTGGCCACCCAGTCCTGCGAGACCCGGAACACGGTGCAGAACACCACCCGGGACATCATCGACAACCAGAACCAGAACGCCCGCGCCATCCTTGACGCACTGACCGCACAGCGCATCGAGGCAAAGGACGCAAAGATCGCCGAGCAGGGGCAGCAGCTGTTCGCAGCACAGCTGGCGGCATCTCAGGCAGCCCAAAATGAAACGCTCAAGGCCTACATGAGCGGTCAGCTGGCCTACTACAACCCCCGCCCTGTGCCCGCTTTCCCGGTACCCGCACCCTACCAGTACGGTAACTGCGGCACCGGTTGCGGCTGCAACGGTTGCGCCTAACCGAATAACGGCAACTGACTACAATTTGTAGCCTGTTCAGCCCCTGAGCTGATTTTGCAAACCAGAGCGCCGGGGCAGTAGTCCCGGCGTTTTTATTATGAAAGGAGCATTCAAATGACCGTAACAGACTTGAAGCAGCAGTTTGTTGACCATTTGGTTAGCATGGACAAAAACAAAATGAGCATGATGGATCTGAGCGTATACAGTTCAATCGTGCGGACTTTGCTGGACGCTGAACGACCGGACTTTTCGGCTTCCTGCATGGATGTGCTGAAAAACATCTATGCAAGTAAAGCGGATGTCTGTGCAGAAAAGGAGGACGCGAATAATGGCTGAATTTACCTCTACCACGATTCAGACCGTGGCAGCCGGTCAGAATCTTCCCTTGACTGAAACCGCTATCAAGGGGTCGAACTGCATCAACCACCGAGCAGGTGCCGGCAATGTGACGCTGCGTGGGCTTACAAACCAGTGCAAGGCACTGTTTAAAGTGAGTTTTGGCGGCAACATCGCCATCCCTACCGGCGGCACTGTGGGTGCTGTCTCTGTGGCGCTGGCTGTCGGCGGCGAGGCTCTCAACAGCGCAACCGCAATCGTCACACCTGCTGCAGTCGAAAACTACTTCAACGTTTTCGTTGCTGCGTTCATCGAGGTGCCGCGCGGCTGTTGCGTGACCGTGGCGGTTAAAAACACCAGCACGCAGGCGGTCAGCATTGCAAACAGCAACCTGATCGTTGAAAGAACCGCATAAGAAAGGAGATAAAGTCATGCTGGATAAACTGAATCATCTGAAGGATGAGATGTGCAACGAGCTCATGGAGCTGACCGACAAAAAGAACCGTTCCCCGGGTGATATCGAGATAATCGGTGAGATCGTGGACATCATTCTGGACATCCACCGCATCGAGGATTACTGCGAGGGCGGCGAGTACAGCCAAACAGGCGAGTGGGAAGCTGACATGCGCGGGACTTTCGGCCACGATGCCGGAAACGGTTACAACCGGGGTAACAGCTACGCAAACCGTGGGCGGCATTATGTGCGCGGGCACTACTCCCGAGGCGATGGCCGGGAACAGATGATCTCTGACATCGAGGACATGATGCAGGAGGCCACCGGCGCGGAGCGCGATGCCTACAAGCGGGCAGCTGACATCTTGCGCAATGCATAAGAAAGGGGGCGGCAGGTATGGATATTGACGAGATCAACACCCATATTCACAAGCTGAAATGTGGTTCGACGGACTGGCAGAGCGTGGAAAAGCTTGCCGCCCTCTGCACTGTGCGGGACGAGCTGGAAGAAGCGCACGCACCTGAAGCGCAGATCCAGTCATTGCCGCCCGCGACTTATGCGGCGGCGTACTCCGCAGCAGCGGAACCACAAAGCGACTTTGTGGCGGCTGCCAGCTCTGTTCCTTTCGTCGGTCTGATGCAGGTGCTTGACGAGCACATGAAGGCAATAAAGCTGGTTTACCCGAAAGAGTATGAGCTCGTAATGCGAAAAATAAGCGACTTGTAAAAGGACATAAAATGTGCTATTTTTACATAAGCTTCAGCGTTTTGGCACGAGACGAATAGCCTAACAACAATCAAACAAATCGATAATTATTTACATCAATACGTTAAATAAACTTGATTTGTAATCAGTAGGTTACGGGTTCGACTCCTGCCACCAGCTCCAAAAATAAACGCACAGACGACAAAAATAAATCGTCTGTGCGTTTTTCTTTTGCCTGAAATTGCCTGAAATCTTTTGAATGATTATCATAATCTAACAAACAATCTAACAAATCAGTACTTCATTTTCTGCATTTCATGCAACAAATAGGCCGGGTCGTTGTGAGAAACGTATTTGTTGGCGGTGGTAGAAAAATTTTTGTGTCCGAGTATAGCTTGCACCGCGGTTTTTTCCAGACCGCACTCCACCATCTTACTGCTGGCGGTATGACGCAGGGTGTGTGGGTGCACCCCCTCTATATGGCACTCCTGCATCAGGGCGCGGAATTTTGTAGCCACATTGCGTTTGTCCAGCTTTGTGCCGGTCTTGGATGGTATCAGCCATTCGCACCCGCTGTTCAGCATCCAAAAAGCTACCGTCTTGTAAATCGGTTCAAGAATCGGGATAATGCGGTTTTTGCCTGCCTCGGTCTTTTCGCCGCCCTGCATATAGTGCTCCTTCAGATGCACGTCCTCACAGCGCATAGAGAGCAGCTCGTCAATGCGCATACCGGTATAAAGCAGCACCATTGCGATTTGCGCCGTCTGCCCAAACTTCGGGTCATTCTGTCGGCTGCTGATCTGCTCGATTTCTTGGGCGGTCAGGGTGCGCTCTGCTTTTCCTGTAGCCGCCGGGAGCTGCAGCAGCATGGCGTAATTTTTGCTTATGATGTCCTGCGCCATAGCCCACTCGCAGATCTGGCTGAAAAGTGTGCGCTGCTTTTCACAGGAGCTTCTGGATAGCCCTTTTTCCACCATTGCATCAATGACCTGTTGATAATCTGCCGCTTTTAAGTCCCGCAATTGTCGGTCGTATAGCGGCGCAGCCTTTGCATAGGCCAGCTCGTACCCCTTTTGCATGTCCGTGCTAAGCTTGTCAAATTTGGGCTGCGCTTTCCATTGGACATAGGCATCCGCAAAGGTGCATTTCAGACGCGCTGCGGGGGTGTTCTGGGCGTTGTAAGCGTCCAGCGCTTGTACTGCTTCGCCTGCCGTTTCAAACGTGCCCAGAACATCTCTGCGGGCTGTGAGTGCAACATACGGTCTTGCCCGCGTCCCGCTCAGTTTATACACGCTGCCGCTGCCCTTTGGACGGCGGCGCTTTTTTCTTTGCTGCGGGGCGGCTTCCGGCTGCTTCTTCCCGCACCATGGGCAAAAAGAAGCGCCATCCGGGATCTCCTTCCGGCAACATGGTCTTATGCACTTCATAGCTTACTCCTTTTTTCGCCCGATGTAACCCTGCGCGCCTTTTTCCGAAGCTTCACGCCCGGCCTTGTAATTTACCTTTAAATCGTCTATTGGCGGCTGTGGGTCGTCCGGGCAGGGGTCTAATCCCATGTTCTGGGCAAAGTTGTATTGGTTGATGATGGTTCCGCACACGCTGACCCGGTTGTTGAGTGGGCAGTGCAGGTTGGCGGCGACCTCGGAAATCACAGCGGACGGGCTGCTGCCATGGTTGCCCTTCAGCACGAAAAGAAGCAGTCGTTTCGTCAGCGGTGGCAAGTTTACCACAAAGCGGCACAGCTTTGCGTCCAGCTCTGTGTCGGTCTTTCCGTCATCGGGTGTCGCGTACAGCTCCGGGTGGATCATCTCCATAAACACGGCGATGGGGGATGCCCCGCAGGCCGTACACCAATCCATGATCTCGTCGCTGTCCGGGCTGGTGCAGCCTTTTTCCCAGCTCTGCACCGTCCGCTCACCCTTTTCGATGCGTCTTGCAATCTCCACTTGGCTCAGGCCAGCAGATACCCGGGCCTTTGCAAGCGCTTTCCCGATCTGGGTTGCCGTAAAATAACTCATACTTTCACCCCCGTAAAACCAACGTGTTTTTAACAGAAAATGGCGCAGATTTTTTCTGCGCCATTCGACAAAAAATATCCGTATTTTGTTTTCCAACGGCGCATGGTAGAATTTGGAACATAAGACATAAATATGCACAAAAGAAAGGGGAAAACAAAATGGATTTTGAGCAAAGAAACGGTAAAGGAACCGAAACGACCATCATTGACGGGATGCCTGCAACCGTTTTGACAGGCACCACGCGCACCCCTGCACCCTGGGAGGAATGAGTTATGAAAAAGCTGTCACACTTTCGCACCCATGCCCGTGCCCTGCTGGCCTGCTATTTGGATATGACCCCTGAGCAGCAGCGCCTTGCTCGCGCTTACATTCAAGATAAGGCCCTGCCGGAGGTGCAAGCCCTGCGTAACGCAACCGGTACGCCCGGCGGGGCGCTGGCCGCTGACCTGTTGCAAAATTTGCAACAGCCTTGCAACCTCGAATAGCAACGTGCATGTCGCGCGCATCTTGCAAATACGCATTTTTTTGTGGATTTTTTCACTAAAAACAGTGCACGAATGGGGATTGACGGAAACAACCAGCGGTTTTATAATGTGGTTGTGAACAGGTTTACAGGCCCAAGCGCTTACGCTGTTCCTCTTGCGATTTTCTGAAATTATCGTTGTGTGCCTCAATTTCGGCTTCAATTTGAGCGGCAATGTCTTCCCAATGGCTTGTATCGCCACCTGCTATCCGGCGGTTGATCTCCCACACGTCCAAATGGCAACAGCCACGGCCAAGTGGAGCAACGGCTGCCTTGCAGTCGGTTACATAAGCATTGTCTTTTAGCTCTTGTTTTCCAAGCTCTGTAAGCTCGTATTTTTGCTTATCGTTCATCCGAATAAAGCCGCTAGCTTCAAGCGTTTTCAAGTGAAATCCAACGTTTTTGATGCCATACTGGTACCACCAGAGCCCCGGATAACCGTGCTTTGGATGCGGGTACAGCTTTCCGCTTGAGCAATAGCTCAAAAGCTTGATTTCCGCAACGTAAAGGCCACGCTTTGACGGGTAAGAAATCTTTTTCCGTTCCTGAAAAGTAATGACTTTGCATGTGCCGTTTACGGCATCAAAAGACATCGACGGCGCATAGTCTTTATAATAAGACGGATCTTGATAATACTGCCGCTCTTCTGGAGGGATAGGCGGTTCTACGTCCTGATTAAAGGCAAAAGCAGTGAATAAATCCATTGCTTACACCTCTTTTAGCTCTTCAAGCTTCAAATCCAGATAGCTTCTTGAACGCACAGGCATTTTGTCAAAGTAAGGCTCAAAGGATGCATACCACCTTTGATTCGAGTTTGTGCGTCCGCGTTCCGTTTTAAGGGTAGAAAGCTTTTGGAGCTGCTTTATATAGGCATTGTCTATCAGGACGTTTACGGTGTCGGCAGTGGTTTCCTGACTGAGAGCTTGAGCTTTCAAAGAGGAAAGGTCACTGGTGAATTTTATCCCTTTCTGTTGCAGTTCGAGCATGTTGTCCAACCGTTCCATAGCGAGATCGTACCTCGAAAAGAAAGTTTCCGGGTTAGTCGTTTTCTGCATGATATTCAAGGAATCTTGAAATTCATCCATGAAAATCTTGGCGTTCATCCGGTCAATTTCCGCTATTGCTTCTTCTGGGGTAGTCCTATCAACGCTTTCCATCGCAGGGGAATTAAAAGTATCTGAAGCAGCCGCGGTGTCTCCTGAATGATAAGAGCGGTATTTGGTTTTGTTATAATCGACAACGCAAATTGCTGCGACCAAAAAAGGGAAAGCGAAGAAAGCGATGAACAAAAAACAAATTTCCGAAATATCGAAAGAAGGCTTCCAGATGCTCAGTATAGGGCACAAGCAAATTAAACCAATTGCAAAGCAACCAGCCCACTGTAAAAGCGTAGGCCTTGCGTCTTTCCATTTTACAGATGCTCGCTTGTACGGCGTTCTTTCCTTGTAAGTCGGTTGAACTGTAGAACCAGAAGGAACGGAAGAAATGATAGCTTTTGCAATCGCACGCTGCGTGCGTTTGCTTGGCGTGATAGTTTTCTTTACCTTCTTAAGCCAGCGCCTGTTTTCGCGGTCTCGTTGATCGTAAGCCGAAACTTTTCCGCGCCGTGACATGCCGCAACACCTCACACATATTTACTATAAGGAGGAACCAAAAATGCAGGACACTTCATTCAGCCCGGACGAAATCAGAAAAATCATCGAAAAGCTAAAGAGTGACCCTGCATTTCGTCAGAAAGTCCTCGTTATTCTTAATAAGGATTAGAGAAGTTCTCGGATAGCGTTCTTTTTCGCTTCCGAAGCTCCAAGAATCCGTCTTACAAGCTCAGCGTCTTCAGGAGACAGGCTGGACAAGTCCACGCCCTCCGGGGTGCTGGGCTTTTCTTTTTGTTCTTCGCCCATAAGCTCTTCAATAGAAATTCGTAGAAAATCAGACACAAGCAGTAGCTTATCTTTCGGCGGATAGCGCTTTCCATTAGCCCATTTTCCTACTGTTCCGTTGGCAAATTTCAAATCTTTCTCCATTTTTGTAATGGAGCTTCCTTGATTTTTGCACGATACACGGATGAATTCTACCAGCTCAGGCAAAGAACGCATAAAAAACTCCTCCAATAGCCTAATTTTCTATTGACAACTAGAAAATTAGGCTATATAATAGAGAGCGTAAGGAGCAAACAAAACCAAAGCCCCTGACAATATTATATCGGGCAGACGCTAGATTTTATTCACTTTGTACCTCGCAACTACATAGTAGCATATTTTCTAGTGATTTTCAAGCCCGGAAAGGAGAATTGCTAGTGAATGTTTCAAAAATCGACCAGTTTTGCAAGTTGCACGGACTGAGCCGCACCGATCTGGAGGCGGCGGCAGGCCTGAGCAACGGCGCAATCGGGAAGTGGGAGCGCTCGATTTACGGCCCCAGTATCTCGCAGCTGCTCAAGGTGGCGCACTATTTCCGGGTGCCGGTTACGGCGCTGATCGTAGACGAGGAGGCCAAAGCGTGAACAACCTTATACCCATCAACTACGACAACCCGGAGCGCCCCACGGTGAGCGGCCGGGAGCTGCACGACTTCTTGGAGATCAAGACGGCCTACAAGGACTGGTTTCCCCGGATGTGCGAGTACGGCTTTACCGAGGGCGAGGACTTCAACCCGCTCAGAATTGAGCGGGTTCATGATGAGGGCGGGCGGATGGTCAGCCGCACAGTTGATGACCACCAGCTCACCATCCCGATGGCGAAGGAGCTGTGCATGATCCAGCGCAACGAGCGTGGCAAGCAGGCCCGGCAGTATTTCTTGGCCGTGGAGGCGCAGTGGAACAGCCCGGAAGCGGTAATGCGCCGTGCGGTGCTTATCGCCCAGAAGCAGAACGACCAGCTCAAGGCCGCCAACCGCCAGCTTCTGGCAGAGAACAACGACCTGAAGCCGGATGCGGAGTATGCCCGGGCGGTGTGCGTGGGCAAGAACTGCCGCACCACTACCACCCTTGCTAAGGATTACGGCCTGAGCGCCGAGAAGCTCAACAGAATCCTTCACGGCCTGAAGATCCAGTACAAGACCAGCGACGGCCAGTGGGTGCTATACGCCAAGTATTGCGGCAAGGGCTACACCAAAAACCGCAAATCCACGCCGTTCCAGCACAAGAGCACCGGCGAGTGGGACACCAAGAACACCACCGTATGGACGGAAGCGGGTCAGCGGTTCATTTATGAGCAGCTCAAGGCCGTAGGAATGCTGCCCAGCGTGGAGCGCAGGCAGAGCGTGGAGCAGATGGAGCTTGCCGCCCAGCAGAACAACCAGGACGGCGTGGCGTAAGGATACAAACTTATTTTGGAGGTTACAAAGATGAAAAAACTGCATGTGAAAGCTACGTTTATTGAGCCGGTGCTGGGTACATGGCCCGCAAACCCCAATGTGGCCCGCGAGTTTATCGCCAGCAAGTCGCCGGATGCTGCAACCATCGAGGATGAAGTCGCGGCTCTTGGCCCTGATGCGGTAGCTGACAAGGGCATGACCGTTTTCCCGCGTGACCCGGACGGCAATCCGATTTTTTACGATTACCAGATCAAAGGCATGTTTAAGGATGCTTGCGGTATGCTTTCCCGCATCGGCGGCAAGACCGAGACTGGCAAGAAGAAGGCCGTGAACGAAAGCGGCAAGCTGACTGCTTACAAGAAGGTCATTGACGGCCTGATCTTCGTTCAGCCCCGCATGATTCCGATTCACGTGAATGGTGAGATTACCGACTGCCAGCGTCCGTTGCGTGCTCAGACCGCACAGGGCGAGCGCGTGAGTCTTGCCAACAGTGAGGAAATCCCGGCGGGCAGCACCTGCGAGTTTGACGTAATCCTCCTTGACGACAGCCACGAAAAGGTTGTGCGTGAGTGGCTGGATTATGGCATCCTGCGCGGCATCGGCCAGTGGCGCAACAGCGGCAAGGGCCGCTTTACCTACACCGCTTATGAGGTGAAGGACTGAGCGCAACGGCATGGCATTGACGGCCCTGATTCGCGGAGGCGGAGTGCAGCGATGCTTGGCAACGGCAAGACTGAGTTCGATTGGCCGTGCGATGGCTTTGCGTCGCGATGCTCAGCAAAGGCGTCGCTGGGCACTGATTTGAGCAGCAAGGCGATGGCATTGCTTAGACCGGCCAAGCAAAGGCTATGAGGTGAACTGCTGTGCAGTGGCACTGAGAAGCACAGACAGGCAAGGCGAAGGAAAAGCGGAGAGTAGCGGAGCGATGGCATAGTACCGCGCCGTCGCGAATTGCAGAGCAAAGGAATGGCAGAGAAAAGCGCTGATGTGATTTGCGAAGGAAAAGTGGTGCACCGTAACGATTCGCTGCGGCAAGGTTTTGCTTCGGATGCATTGGCATGGCAGAGAGAAGAAATGCCGTGATTTGCGCAGCGATGGCATGGCAAGGAGGGGCCAGGCGCAGCGACGGCACAGCAAAGAAAAGACATTTTATTAAACATTTTATTAAAAGGAGAAACGAGCATGAAAAAAATTATTGTTGGCGTAGCGTCCGTATTGGCAAGCGCTTTGCTGATGGCCGGATGCAATAAGCAGGTTGTTGACCTGACTTATGAATACAACTGGGCACAGCTGAAAATGCCCGACGGAACGATTGTCGAGGGCAATGTCGAAAGCTGGTGCGACTATGAAGGCGACCAGCTTCAGGTTGTGATTGACGGTGTGACCTATCTGGTTCATTCGTCCAATGTTGTGCTGCGACATTGATAGAAAGGAGGACACCCATGAGTGAGAAAATCATTGCCTACAAGGCCATGGACAAAAATATGCAGTGCCGTGGCAAGCAGTATGAGGTGGGCAAGACCTACCATGAGGACAAAGCTGACTGCTGCCACGCTGGTATGCACGCCTGCGAGAACCCGCTGGATGTGCTGCACTACTACCCGCTGAGGGATAGCCCGCGCTTTTTTGAGGTCGAGTGTGGCGGGAACGTGGATAAAAGCGAAGAGGACAGTAAGCTGGCCTGCACTGAGCTGACGGTGAAAGGTGAGGTGGGTTTTGCAGGGCTGGTAAAAGCTACGGTGAATGCCGTTTTTAATCGGGCGAAGGGCAAAGAATCTTTTTCTAGCGGCTATTACAGTACGGCGGCAGCCACTGGGGCTTTTTGCAGCGCAAAAGCAGACGGAAAAGATAGCATTGCCGTTGTAAACGGTGCTTGCGGTAAGGCGTGCGGCGCACTGGGCTGCTATCTGGTGCTGACCGAGTACGATGATGACGGCCACATGATCTGTGCCAAAATGGCCCGCGTGGATGGTTCTGCCATCAGAGAAAACGTTTACTATACCCTCAAAAATGGCGAGTTTGTGGAGGCTGAGCCGTGAAGAAGCACTACAACAAGCGCTGGCTCGAACAGCGCTGGGATGCAAGACAGCCAGAAAGGCTGGAGCGCATTCGGCTGAAACGGCAGCTGAGAAAAAAGGAGGGGTGCGGCAGTGAAGCCGAGCATGGGAATTACAGAGTGCTGCCAGATCATGCGTGATAACAACATTTCGGTGAGCGAGCCAATCTTTACCGGTATGATTCAGGCCGGCAGCTTCCCAGCATGGGCGGTGCCGTCTATTGACACCAAGAGCGCCGCTCCGCTGATCTCCCGCGCCGGATTTATGGCGTGGGTGAAGGACTTTTACAAGCTCGAAAAGGTTTACACAAAGGAGGACCCGAAAGAATGAAACTCAAATCTACTACTTACTACTGGCTGGCCGTCATTTTTGGCGGCGTTGGAATGGGCACAGCTATGGGCGCAGAGGGCACTGCGCAGACCACCGGATACATCTCCGGCACGCTGTTTTCGGTGTCGCTGGTGCTGATTTTGGCCGCTGTTCTGCTGGCTCGTCTGGGCTTTGCCGCAGAGGACAGGGAGAGATCCGCAAAGCGGCGCAAGTACGGCAAGATCAACCGCACCCACGCCCGCAACCCGGAGTATCCGGAGAATCAGGAGCGCGGGGCATGATGACGGCCAAAGAGTACGTTGAGGACAAAGTCAAATCCTACACGCGGCTTGCCGAACGCTGCAAGCGAGAAGCCGAAGCATCAGATGATATTGTTGTCCGGGCCGGATACTCCGCACGGGCAAACGTCTGGGAGATGTGCGCCGAAGAAATGGACAATGTACGGGAGATGCTGCAAGAGGAGTCTGGGGAGATCACGTATGCCTGACACTGTCCACCATGTCATGTGGTACACCGTGTATGACGCAAAAAAAGAAGAGCCTGCCCGTGCGCCAACACGGACAAGCTCAAAGGGTGATGAGTTTCGCCGCCCATCACCACAAAAATAGCACAAAACAGGAGGTTTTACAAGTGGCGCTTTTGAGAATTTACGACGTGGCGCAAGAACCGCCAGCGCTTGTTTCGCAACAGCAATTTCCGGTTGCTTCGGATGCAATTGCGATTGCCGATGAACTGGCAAAGAGAAAGCCCGAACAGCTGTACAGGGTGTTTGACGCTGATATGAACGTTGTGTATGCGAGGTGAATATTTATGCAGGATAAAAAATACATGACGAAGCGAGAACGTGTCAAAGACCTTTCTAATAAAGCCGAAGGTATTTATTACTACATCGGCCCGCAGTACATGCTTTTTCGGCTTATTAACACCGGGAACGAGTTGGCAAGCGAAATCAATCACGCGGTGGCATATTTTACCAGCTTTGCCCAGAACGGTGTACTGTACGATGATGGCGCTGGCGGCAGCCGTTCGGTAATCGACTGCATTTACCGCAAGGTTGGGCATTTGATGTGTGATATTGACATTATCCACGCTGCGGGTGGCGCTGAGATTATGCCAGAACCATTTGAAAGCATTGATCGCTGTTATAGTATTGAGTACACAACGCTGCTGCGCGAAGCGGTTATTAAGGGATTGCCAGACGATTACAAAGGACCCCAGCAGAACCCGTACGAGATCAATTTGATTAAGCCTTCGATTGCTTATGGACGCGAACAGCGCGATGCATACGATGATAATTTTTTTGACAGTTTTACCCGCAAAGAAGAAGCTCGTGACCGAAAAGTTGTTTTTCATTGCACAAAATCCGATTTGGACGCAATTAAGCGCTACGCGCACATCATTGATGTAAAGTATACTGAGGAGGAAATTCACCATGCCTGAAAATGAAATCAAAAAAGCACCTGTTGAGCAACTTCAGATGAACGCCGTTTCTGCGCCAGAACCCCATGCCGTTATCCCCGCTGCAACACCAGCTCAGCGTCCGCAGAGCTATGCAGAAAAAGTGCAGGGCCTGACCGCAGATGAACGCATTTGGCAGCTGGCAAAATCTAAGGCAGTTGCAATGGCCAATTTGCCGGATGGGATGCTTCCTCAAACCTACGCTGGGAACATTGGCGCTTGCGCCATTGCCTGTGACATGGCCCAGCGCATGGGCGTGTCGTACTTGTTCGTGATGCAAAATCTTTACGTTGTGCATGGTCAGCCTACATGGAGCGGCAAAAGCTGCAAGGCTCTGATTGACAACAGCGGTGAGTTTGCAGGCCGCACTCGTTACCGCATGGAAGGGCAGGAAGGTACCGATTCGTGGGGCTGCCGCTTGATTGGCGTGGATAAGCTTACCGGCGAGAATGTTGAAGGCCCTAAAGTCACCGTCAAAATGGCAAAGGATGCCGGATGGTGGAACAAGAACGGCAGTTACTGGCCCCGCATGACTGAGATGATGCTCAAGTACCGCGCCGCCGCCTATTTTGCCCGCGCCGAGTGCCCGGAAGTGCTGATGGGTGCAAACATCGACTATGAATCCGGCGCAGGCGATAGCGCCGAGGAAGAGGTGTAACATGCTTAACGTGGTCGCAATCATGGGCCGGTTGATGGCCGACCCGGAGCTCAAAACCACCCAGCAGGGCACCAGCGTGTGCAGCTTCCGCATTGCCTGCGACCGCAACTTTGCCCGGAAGTGCGAGCAGCGGCAGGCGGACTTTATCGATATCGTGGCATGGCGTGCACAGGCCGAGTTTGTGTGCAAGTATTTCCAGAAGGGCAGCCTGATTGCCATTGAAGGCAGCCTGCAGACCCGCCAGTATCAGTACAAGAACGGCAGCAACCGCACCGCCGTGGAGGTCGTGACCAGCAATGTGAGCTTTGCGGGCTCCAAGGCGGCAGACAAGCCCGCCACGGCATCCTACGAGCAGCAGACGGCAAATCATGTGTGGGAAGCAAACGCCGCGCACAGCGCCACGCATGCGGCTCCCGCGTATGAACATGGAAACATGGACGGCTTTGCCACGATCTCGGATGATGGAGATCTCCCCTTCTGATTTCGCAAGCTGTGCTATCCGGCTATACGGGCGTGCAAAGGAGGTGAGCAAATGGCAAAAGAAGAAAAAAAGTCGTTTGTCGCGTATTTAGATTGGTTCGACGCGCTGGAAGAGTACACGGATGCCGAAGTAGGACAGCTAATGCGGGCTTTGGCAAAGTACGTCCGAACAGGCGAAAAACCAATATTTTCCGACCGCGGAATGCGCGGAAATTTCCGGTTCATGTGCAATGGCGTGGATTCGGCTACAGAGAAGTACGAGAACGTCAAGCAAAAGCGCCGGGAAGCCGGAAAAGCCCGTGCTGCTCAAATGAAAGCAAGTTCAGCAAATGCTAGCACATGCTACCAAGTGCAAGCAAGTGGTAACTATAATGATACTGTTACTGGTACTGGAACTGTTACTGGTACTGGAACTGTTACTGGTACTGGAACTGTTACTGGTACTGGAA
>ERZ1034917.542-NODE-542-length-33715-cov-11.488324_pt1 | contig 33715 bp, 31 predicted proteins | sample MGYA00520605_ERZ1034917 | MGnify/ENA primary metagenome ERZ1034917 (study PRJEB33766, sample SAMN09781784) | gut metagenome | biome: gut microbiome | host: Homo sapiens | place: Madagascar | study: EMG produced TPA metagenomics assembly of the PRJNA485056 data... | reverse complement strand
TTCTTAATTTCTTATATAATATATTACTATATGGAAATATATTCAAGCGAGGAAATAAAAAAATCTTTTTTTCTGCAGGCTTGAGCCGTAATCTCCGGAAAACATCCGGGACAGCAACCGGAATTCCTGAATGAAAAATAAGCAGGGCGGAATGAAAGTTTCCGGTACCTCGCAGTTGAAACACCTGCATACCCATTTCTGTTTGCAGGAACCTCCATGATGTTGTAAATTACAGGATGAAGTGTCGGCAAAAACATGGAGAAGGCAGGAAATGAGCATAAACTGTTTTGAGATCATCTATTACTTTTATCCGGAGGATACAGCTCTGCGCCGGCTTTTGCTGGCACATTGCGGGCAGGTGCGCGGCAAGGCTCTTGCGATATGGAAGGGCTTCGCCGGCAACGGATTGGAACTTGATGCCGGGCTTGTGGCTGACGGCGCCATGCTTCATGATATCGGAATCGGCAGATGCCATGCCCCCGGAATTTTGTGCGAAGGGACGGAACCCTACATCTGCCACGGTGTGATCGGGGCGGAAATGCTGCGTGAATACGGTCGGCGGCATGGACTGAACCTTGAGGCTTATGCCCGTATTTGCGAACGGCATACGGGAACGGGAATTACCGCGGAGGAGATACGGAATCAGAAACTGCCGGTTCCTGAACGCGACTATCTGCCGGAGACGCCGGAGGAGAAGCTGGTTTGCCTTGCGGATAAATTCTATTCGAAATCAGGCGCCATGAAGGAGAAATCCATATCGCGCATCCGGCAGTCCATGCTGAAATTCGGGGAGGATTCCGTGACGCGGCTGGAGGAAATGTGCCGGATGTTCGGTGTCATGGATATGAAAAGATGAGACGGGTGCAGACGGGATGAAATTGATGATGAATGCGGCATTGCCGGCGTTCTGCCGGATATAGAATAGCTGCGGATTCTCCAAAGTGATAAAAAAAAGTTCAGTTCTGCTATTTACAAATCCATAAAAACAAGATATAGTCCCGTGAGAATTTCATAACAGCGAAAGGGAACCAGAAATATGGATACGAGAGATTTGGATGGCATTCCCCTGCATTGGCCTGCGGTATGTGTGGTGATCGGAGGGAGAAAATATGTCGCGCAAACAGATCATTTTGAAGACGATGATTTGTGCATGGAAGTCCGTCTTGAAAAACAAGGCAGGGTCTGGCGCAAACATCTTGAGGTCAGGGCAAAGCGCCCCCTGCCTACGCCTGATTACGTGGAAATGGACCGTCAGACGGTGCCCGATCCGGCGATGAGGCTGTGCGGGTATCTTGACACCGGGGGGCAGGTCAGACGCGAGGGTGCCGGGGAGGAAGGGGGAGGCGTGATTCCCGGTTGTGGATATCCCCTGATCGGGAGGAAAATTTTCACCGGGCTTGCGCATCAGGCGGGATTTGCCCGGATCGAATCGCAGGATTCTGCCTCCACGACGTACTCCCTGCGGCATCATCCGGTCTGGAACGGAGATCGCCTGGAGAGTATTGAGGCTGTATTTTGCGTTTCGGATAAACCGGAAAAAGACTTTGCCGAATATATTGAAAGCATACGGGCGCCCATGCCTTTGAAGCCGTTTTTCGCCTTCTGTTCCTTCTGGTCCGACCCGTATCTCGGCAATTACGAATATGCCGTGACCGGAGAGGCGATGAAAAGTTTCATCGGCGCCTGGCACAAGCTGGGGTTTCAGCCGGACGCCTTTACTTTCGACGCCGGATGGCAGAACCGGAAAAGTTTTTTTGAACCGAAGCCGGGGCTTGAGTTTGAAAAATACCCGAATCTGAGCCTGTGGGTCTCGCATAACGGGCCCATGGGGATCGATCCCGATTTTCTCCGTGAAAACGGAATTGCCGTAGGGGAAGGTTTCAGCTCTGCTTATTGCGGAGACAATTACGGAGTGCTGCTTGACCGGAAACTGGAACGGAGACTGACGGAAAGATTCTGCGAACTTGCGCGGCACTGTCTGCACCTGAAAATCGACTGGGACAACGATTGCGCGGTGTCACCGGAGTTCAAGGAGAAATACCCGACGCAGGATCATGTCCGTGAAGGTTCGATCAATGCGATGAACCGGATCATGGATGCGGTCCGGCGCGTGAATCCGAATCTTCTTGTCCGCAACGGCTGGTGGCCGTCCCCGTGGTGGCTGCGCCATGTCCAGCATGTCTTCCTGAGTCAGTCCGGCGATTCCGAATACGCCAGCCTGCCGGCGCTTCACCAGCGTGCCTCCGCGGCGACGCACCGTGATATGATGTATTACAATCATCTGCGGCGTGATCATTCCATGATTCCGCTTTCCAGCTTTGACAACCATGAGTTTCCGAACTCGATTCGCAATGCTTTTGATGATACGGAGTCCACATGGACGGACAATCTGATGCTCTGCCTCCTGCGTGGAAGCACCTATTTCACCTGGACCGTCCAGCCGGAGAGTCTGACCCCGTATCAGGCGGAAACCATGAAGCACGCCATGCGTTTTGCCCGGGACTGCGCGCCGCATCTTTTTGTGAAAAACGGCTGTATGTTCGGCGGAAATCCGGGATTGGGCGAAGTCTACGGCTTTCTTCAGCCCGGAGAGCATGAGTCATGGTGCGTCCTGCGGAACCCTGCGCCGATGCCTCAGAAATACCGTCTGCCGGAATCCTTTGAACATGTTGTCCAGTTCTACCCCGATTTCCGAATGCTTGAACGTGAAATTGTCCTGCTGCCGGAGGAGGTGAAGTGCGTGATCGTTTCACGGAAAAAGATCAGGCTGCCGTTTGCCCTGCCGTTCCAGGCTGTGAAAAGCGGGACGCGGTATGAATATCGTTTTCCCGCATCGGAAACTGTTTCCGCGAACGTGCAGCCGATGGTGGCGGAACTGCACCGGATTCCCGAACTGAAATTTGAAAAGATCTCGTTTGAGCCCGGCGGAACGTCCCTCTTTTTCGATATCGTGGCGCCTTACCGCATGCATGATCTGCGTGTCTGCATGAGAATCCGCGGAGCGGATGCCGGGGAGCTCCGTTTCAAAGCGTATTCCTCCCGTTACTACGGGAATGTCCCCACTTCGTCCTTTGCGCTTCCCGTCACGGAGATCTGTTCCGGCAAGACGGGCTATGGCGAGAAAAAGAACCCGGAGACATTTTTCCGGAAGCAGGAACGGTATTTCACTTTCCCCGTCCCTGCCGGCGGAAGAACATCTTTCGATCTGGAGTTTTCACGGAAGACAGCGTCCGGGGCTGTGGAGCTCTGGTGCATCGGTTATGAAGACGTTTCCGCAGGATGCCTGAAGCGTTCCCGTGCTCCGCTGGAATTTATGAAGACGCTGCCGCTTCAGCATCCTTACGGTTTTCCGTGTGCGGTCAAGTGCGTCTTGACGGACGAGGAAGCCCATGATCATTGATTCCCATATCCATCTGCATCTGGATTCCGCAACGGATGACCCCGATATCGGTGGAAAGATCATCCGGGACGCCATGCGTTGCGGGATCGGCGCATGTATCGCATCCCATGTGATTGCCGAGCCCTCCTGCGGCGGTGGCGCGTATCCCTCCTCACGGCATTTGCGCGAGGCGAATTCCTATGCCGCGGAACAGGCGCGGCGCAATCCGGGGCGGCTTTACTTTCTGGTTTACCTGAATCCGCAGAATCCGGACTGGGAGCAGGAGCTGGAGCGCGGAGTCGGAAACGGGGCGGTCGGAGTCAAACTGTGGATCAGCCTGAAGAATCCGCACGGAGGGTTGGAGGAGACCGTTGCGGTGTTGCGGCGTGCCGCCGAACTGGGGCTTCCGGTTCTGCTGCATGTGTTCAACCGGACCGGCGGCAATCTGCCGGGGGAGATCGACATGATGGAATTTGCGTGGCTCTCCCGCACCGTTCCGGAGTGTGTCATGATCGCCGGGCACAGCGGGGGAAACTGGCGGGAGTCGTCCGGCATGTTGAAATATTGTTCTCCGAATGTGTACTGGGAAACCGGCGGGAGCAATCCCGACAGGGGAATGGTGGACGGAATTCTGCGGAGCTGTCCGCCGGAACGTCTGCTCTACGGTTCCGACGCGCCGGGCAGAGCTTTCATTCCTCAGATATGGAAAATCATGGAGAGCTCTCTGTCACCTGCCGACCGTGACCTGGTGCTGTATCGGAACGCCATGAAAATCTTCCATATTCCGGAACCTGCTTCATGGAGTGAAATCGCCCCCCGGAACCTGCCCGTTCCCGCAGGAGAGGATGAGGATCATTACTGCTTTTGCGGGAAGTATCCTTTTGACCGGCGGCGTTCCATCCCGCCGGAAGAACTGGAACGGCTGCTGGCGGAACATGGGATCAGAGCGGCTTATACGGCGGAACTGGACAGTATTTTCCACATTGATCTGCCCGAATCCAACGGGGAGTTTCTTGCCCGCTGTTCCGGGCTGCAACGGATCAGGCCCCTTGCCGTAGTCAATCCGGACGCTCACAACTGGATTGCGGTACTGGATCAGGCGGTGTCCGGCGGTTTTTCCGGCGTCTGGATTTCTCCTGCGTTTCATTGCTGGGAGCTTGGCAGTCCCCGTTACACTGAATTCTTCAAACGGTGCGCGGAACGGGAGATGCCGCTCTGGGTGAACTGCGGTTTCGGGGAACCGCGCTTCTTCCACCCTTCTTTGAAGCTGCGTCCGGTGGAGGATTCCGAGATCGGAGAATTTATGAATACGGCGCCGGTGAATGCCTATGTCTTTCAGGGAAAAATGCCGCCGGAAAACCTGCCGCGCAGGGAGGACTGCCGCTGGGTATTGACTCCGCTGACGGATTTCGGAGGAAAGCTGAAACGGTTCATGGAGATGAACCCGGCTCCGGGACTGGTCTGGGGCAGTGAATTTCCTTTCCGTGATCTCGGCGAAGTCCGTGAGGCAACCTGCACGCAGTTCCGGTGAATTTTATTTCGCGTCCTGATTCTCTCTGAGTATTTTTCTGTATTCGCTGGGCGGGTATCCCGACTGATTTCTGATGAAACGCGAAAACAGGGAAAGATTCGGGAAGTGCATGACTTCGGCGATTCTGCTCAGGCTCATTCCAGAGTATTTCAGGTGATTCTGAGCGACTTCGAACAGGACATGGTCTATGAATTTTTTGATTGAGCCTTTCCAATGCGACTCTTTTTTGAACCGGTATTTGAACTGGGAACGGGTGCAGCGGCAGAACTGCACCAGTTCGCTGACATTCATCCGGTAGCCGTGGCAGCAGATTTCTTCCTTGAGGCGCATGATGAAGTCCGACTCGTCTTTCCTCGGCTGGTTCACCTGAGAGGCGATATGATGCAGAAAGGCATAAAGATGGGATTCAATGATCTCCTTGCCTGCATCGGAAAATGCCGACGGGGCGCTTTCATTGCAGATGATCCGCCTGATTGCTTCCAGATGATATTTGGTGACATCGTCATGCAATTCGGTCTCCGGGATCGCCGGACTGAAATTGAATTTCAGCGTATAGTATTCCGCCGTTCTTTTGTATGAGACGAAATGGTGCAGTGTTTCAGGCGGGATCAGCCAGTAATTGCCCGGAAGCAGGCGGATGCTTTTTTCTTTGCTTTTACCGTGAAATTCTCCGTCGATGCAGATTTCCAACTGGTAGAAAGAGTGAAAATGAGGAGTGGACGCCATTGTGTTTCCCTTGCCGAAATAGAGCAGTTCCGGAAACTCCGTGGGAAAGCTTTTTTTGTCCATCGTATGGTCTCCCTGGTTTTCCGTTACTATAACCGGGGAAAAGGAAATGACAAATGACATTCGGGCAAAAAAAAGTGAAATTGTCCAAACTGTTAAATTTTTTCTCCAAATTGTTATTTACAAAACGCAAAAAAAGACTATAATCTATACCGGTAACAAAATCTGCAATGAAATAAGGACGATGGAAAACCATGAAAAAAAGAATGACGGCGGTCATTGCCGGCGATGGAACGCTGCGGTGCGTCAAGGAAGAAATCCCGGAACTGAAGGAACATGAGGTTTTGGTTAAGGTTCATGCCTCCCTGATCAGCCCCGGAACCGAGATGGCGGCGGCAAAAAAGCGCCGTGAGAATCCGGATGAGAAAGCGGAGGCGATCAGATTCGGTTACTCCAATGCGGGTGAAATCATTAAAGTCAGGGGGGATGTCAAAGGGTTGAAAGTCGGAATGCGCGTCGCCGCCATGGGAGCGGGCATGGCTCTGCATTCGAACTATGCGTGCGTGCCGGTCAATCTCGTGGTGCCGATCCCGGACAGCGTGACGTATGAACAGGCTGCCTATCTCTCTCTTGCCGCGACCTCGCTTCAGGCGGTCCGGCGGACCGAACCGGCGCTGGGGGAGTACGGTGCGGTGCTCGGACTCGGGATCGTCGGCAACATCGCCGCGCAACTGTACCGTCTTTCCGGGGCAAGAGTCATCGGCTGGGACGGCTTCCGCTCCCGCATTGCGACCGCGAAGAAGTGCGGTATTGCCGATGCGGTTGATTTCATCAGGAAGGATGCGGTGGAGGCGACAAAACTTTTTGCCTCTCCCTGGGGGCTGGATTTTGCGCTTTTCGCATTCGGAGGCAATGCGGACAAGGCGCTTGAAAGCATCAAGAAATGCGTGAAGATTTCGGCGGACGGCCATGAAATGGGCAGGATCGTGCTGGTCGGCGGGTGCCGTCTTGCGGTGGATGGAGGAGCCACATCGGGAAATCTCGATTTCCGGGCGTCCTCCCGGACCGGCGCCGGGTATCATGACCATGACTGGGAGTATGGCAGGGATTATCCGCCCGCGTTCGTGCAGTTCACGACGCAGAGGAACGCACAGGAGCTGATCCGCCTGATCGCGGAAAAGCGTCTGCTGGTGGACCCGATGACGACGCACAGGATTCCGATTGAAGATGTCGCGGATGCGGGGGATCTGCTGATCGACCATCCGGACAAGGCGCTGGGCGTCATTCTGGAAATGAACCATAAGAAATGAGGTGCGGCATGGCATTCAGACTTGGACTTGTCGGGCTTTGCACTTCCCATCCGGAATCATGGGTGCCGATCATCCGTGAACTTGCGGCGGAGAAGCTGGTGGATATGGAAGTTGTCGCCGCTTGGGATTCGGGCGAGACGCGTCCCGCCGGATTTGCGGAAGGGTTCTGCAAACAGTTTTCAATCCCATATGCGGTGGAACGTCTTGAGGAGATGCTTCCGCTTGTCGATGGCGTCATTGTCCATACGACGAACTGGGACCGGCACATGGAACAGGCGGAACCTTTTGTCAAAGCGGGAAAGTCCGTCTTCATCGACAAACCCGTTGCGGGGAATCAGAAAGACGCCAATCTCTTTCTGGACTGGATGAAGCAGGGATACCGTGTGACCGGCGGTTCCGTCATGCGCTACTGCAAGGAGGTGGCGCAGTTCCTCGCGATTCCCGAAACGGAGCGGGGCAGGATTTATACCGCATACTCCTCCATCGGCGTCGATGATTATAATTACGGCATTCACGGCTATGCCATGCTTGCCGGAATCATGGGCGGGGGCATTCAGTCGGTTCAGTACGTCGGTTCCAGCAACCAGAAACAGATCGTCATTGAGTGGAGTGACGGCAGAATCGGGCTGCTGACTGTCGGGAAGACGGCATGGCTTCCGTTTCATGCGACGGTTACGACGGATAAAAAGGTTTATCAGATTGCGGTGGACAATATGCAGATCTACCGTTCGATGCTGGAGCGCGTGATGCCGTATTTCTCCGGAAAGACGGACGTGCCTCCGGTCGGCATGAATGAGATTCTGGAACCTGAATTTGCCGCGATGGCGGCGCGTATTTCATGGCGGGACAACGGCAGGAAAGTTTTCCTGACGGATCTGCGCCATGATGACGCGGGATACGACGGGACGCAATTTGCTCTGGAATATCGACGTGCCCGCATGGGATGAGACGAATGGCATGAGGAGGCGGAACAGGATGGCGGAAATGAAGAAAATATACTCAAATCCGCATTCCGGTTCTTCCTCCCGGCACGTCTCATAACATGCATTATGTTGCCTTTTTTCCCCGCCTTTTCCCTTTGATTTCATAAAATATCCCTCCTTGAGATTTTTTCAAATCGTCCTTTTTGAGTTTATTTCTTCGATAATTTTCATACAGCACTTTTTTCTCGACTTCACATAATGCATGTTATGAGACGCTGGAAAGAGAAAGCTTTTCACATTTATTGAGTTTTTTGGAAAGAAAACTTAAAAGATGTTTCATTCCGGTATCAGCAGATCAGGGCGCAGTCAATCCGCGCCCCGCTTTACTTTTCCTTTCTTCATTCAAATGTTCAAATGTTCAAATGTTTTTTCCTTTTTACTTCCGTGTTCCTTGTTCATCAGTTCTTCCTTCGAGGGTAAAAATAAGAATTTTTACCCTCATCGAGCTCCTCATCGTGATAGCGATCATCACTATCCTGCAAAACGGCCTGGTATCGTGATTTAATTTTATAAATAGATTGTATTCAATGATTTAAAAATAAAAATAACCGGAAATTTTATGGTAAATCAGAAATATCGTAAAAAATGGCATCACGCAGAGTTTTAGGTCGTTTTAGAGGGTAAAAACGCAAATTTGCCATAATTTGCCATAAAGGACTTTGAGCGTAACGCTGACATCGTTTCAAAGCGTTTTTGATGGAAGAAACGAGATGTTTTTCACCTCTACATCACGCAAAAGCATGACGCGTTTTACAGTGGGGTAATATAGCACAGCCTATTCACTTTACAAGTCCATTTCCTTTGTGTTTTCCGTCACATTCATGTATGATGACGGAAAACACGAAATCCAGAGAAAGGATATGGACGATGCAAACGAAAAAAACAAAACGTCGGAAAAATGGTTCCGGCTATGTCTATAAGGTAAAAAATACCTTCTTCCTGCAATACCGAAACGATGATGGTAAAAAGTGTACCATCACGCTGAAAACAGCCGCAGGCAAAAAAATCACCGAGGAGCGGGAAGCCCGTACTGCCGCAGAACGCTTTCTTGCGCAGAGAGAGAAAATCCAGGAGATCGAGACCAGAGAGGAATATCTTGAAAAGCGTGCAAAGCTCAAAAAACTCAAAGCCCGGCTCACGATCACGCTGGAAGATGCCTTTGACCTGCATTTGCAAAAGCCTCATACACGTTTTGCTTCTGAGCAGGTATTGCGAGTAACACGCCGCTACTGGGAAGATTTCGTAGCGTTCCTGCAAGACAAATTTGATCTGCAAACACTGGATCAAGTGGAACGGGTTCATGCCGAGGCCTATATTGCTTATATCCGTCAAAACGGCAGATATGACACAAAAATACGCTACAACAAAGAGACTGCACCAGTCCGCAAGCCATTCAAAGACTACAAATACGGCGGTATGCTGAGTAATACAACATTGAACCGCTATCAGTCAACCTGTAAAGCCGTATTTACCTTTCTTTCCACGGATTTAGGTTATACGATTGAAGAAAATCCATTTTTTCATATCAAACCTCTGAAAACCAATCCTATTGACCGTGAGATTTTTACCCCGGAAGAACTTACTGAGATATTCCGTAATCCGCCGCCGCTGATGAGAGCTGTATTTACGGTGGGAATATGTACCGGTTTGCGTCTGGGCGACGTAGCGACTTTACGTTGGAGTGATATTGAAAACGATATTGAAGCAAAAGGCGGTATGCCGGTTTTCTTTGGCAAAGAAATCAATCGAGTCGCCCGAAAGAACAAAGTCCTTGTACATATTCCGATAGAATATGAATTGTCAAAGTTTCTCCAGGAGCAATGGGAGCTGTACCATGACAGCGAATATATTATTCCGGAAGCCGCCGATATGTATTTGAATCAGCATCATAAACTGAATAACCGGATTCTTTCTTACATAAAATCTCTCGGAATAGACAAATACCGTGTTGTGCCGGGACGCAAGCGCAGACAAAGTGTCAAAGACTTTCATTCATTACGACACTGTTTCTGCTACTATGCCGGTTTGCGCGGTGTTCCGCTGCCCATTGTGCAGAGTATTGTAGGACACTTGACGCAATCCATGACCAAGCATTATCAAAGTCACGCAGACAGAGCAGCCCGAAAACAGGGGATTGCCTTGATGCGTGGACTTATCACTAACGAAGGCTTTTCTCCGGAAGCACCGAAAAGCACTGCCGATGTTCTCCGGGACCGTATCATTCGTTATGCACAAAATGCTCCGGATATACAGATCCTTCAACTGAATGTCATCATCGACAAACTTGCCAACCATGAACTTTTGCCTGAAAACATTATGGAACAATCCGTGAATATAACAGAGCCAAAACTTCTCGGTTCTGCAGAAAAAGCGGTAGAATAACATAACGTTGCCGCCTGATACGGGAAAAAGAGTTGTTTTATATCGTTCTATATAGTATAATGACTACCTAATCATAACACAAGGAGGTCTTATGTTAAGTGAAAGAACGGTAGAAACACTGGTGCGTTTTGCGACGCCGCTGGCGGAAAGCGGTATGATTTCCAGAAGCGATCTGGAGTATCTGAAAAACATCAACAAGGAGCAGAGAGAACCTCTCGAAGTTCCCGATCTGATCAGTTTGCAGGAAGCCGCAAAGATTCTGAAAATCACTGTAAAAACGGTTTATGAGCATATAAACCGCGGAAATCTGGAACTGGTAAAGGTCGGGCATCGCACATCCCGCATCACAACCAAAAGTTTGCAGGATTTTATTCAGCGGCGAAGAAAACAACTCCAATAATAATCCAGCGAAGACTTCCGCTGCAATGCATCTGTGGCGGGAGTCAAAAAAATACTTATCATTCACTTTTTATTTGGTTGAAAAATGACTAAATTGCAGTATTGTATGGAAGTATTGAGACAGGAGAAGAAAAGATGAACCCACAGACAGACTGGGCAGAGTTGCTTTGCTTTGCCAAAGATAAAACGCTGGTTCTGCAGTTAGACCAGGCGTTTTGCATTTTTCCGGATACCCCGGAACTTTCCCTGTCCTGTGCGATTCTTACCGCAATCAGAAATTTTACATCATTTCAAGTTCTGCTGATCGTAGAAGAATACTCTCCTCTGAATCCGGAGACCCCCGATGAGGTCAAGCAATATCTTGAAGCTCTGGCAGCACTTCTGCGTCACGGCAATAATCCATACCTGTTTTTATTCAGTACAGCACCTCTGGAAGATAAAGATACAGAGAAAATACTTGCTTTCATGTCCCGCTTGCCGGAGATTCCGAAAACAATATCGGAAAAAATCTCTATCGTGCATAAAATGAGACAAACACTGTATTCCCTGCTGATTACGCTGATCTCATCGCCCTCTGACAAAACTTCAATGGAATTTTACCGTTTGTCGGCTCGCTGGATGTCGTTATTGAAATCCAATGCGTTTCAGTATCTTCCTGTCAAGCAGACTTTGGAGTATGCCGGTTTGCATCTGAAACAGCATACAAGACGCATTGATCACCATACCCGGCGCGGTATTGAATGGGGACGTGAATTTGATGACTATTACCGTAAATATCTGGATGAAGGAATTTGCGAACAAACGGCAAGAGCCAAGGCTCGAAAAGATTTTATTGCCAATCATCCCCAGGCGGTAACAGATACGGAACTTCTTTTTCAGGAGAACTTTCCGGGAACAACAAGACAATCGCTTCGCAAATACCACGCAATGTATCTCAGATGCAAAGACCGGGTAAACGGAACTGATACGACATAGTTTTGTCTATGTCCATAGAAAGAATGATACTGACGATGTAATGCGGAATGTATTCATAAATGAACATTCCGCATTTATCCTTAACAAAACCAAAGAAAGATGTATGGTGCCGCTGTGAAAAAATTTATTAAGCCAATCAAAAGCATGACAGAATTGCTGATGTGGGAAGATAAGATAAAAGAAATCGCTCCCCTCTCAATAAAAGCGTTTTTTGTGATTGCTCTGGATACCGGTATCAGTCCGCAATTTTTATTGAATCTGAAATGGGAAGATATCAAAACAGAGGCAGTCGGCACAGCCATACAAAGAACGGAGCCATATTTTGACGTTTACTGCGAACTGGCAAAAGAGACCAGAAAAATCTATTTCTGTGATGCCAGTTTAGCGGTTATGAATGAATTGCGGGAGAATTATCCAAACGATATTTACATTTTTCAGAGCCATGCCAAGAGCGTAAAAGACGTACATCCGATCCGCCTTGTTTCAATTGGCGAGGTTTTCAAAGAAGCGGCAAAATTAGCCCAGATAAGCGGAGCGGAAGACGTTTCTCCGGTCACTCTCCGGAAAACATTCGGATATCACCACGTTGTCAATGGTTCATGGTCGATCCATCAGCTGACACGCTATTTTGATCATAAATACAGCGGGACTACCAAGCAATATATTGATTTGACGAATGAAAAAATCAATACGAAACAACTGCCGAGAAAGCCCCGTATTCCTAAAGTCTAAAACTTCAATCAATCGGAATTTTTCTGCCTCCGGCACTTTTGAACAGGCGGTGGGCTATACTCGCCGCCAGCCATAATCCTGCAACCGGAAGCAATGACTTCTGCTGATAAATGTTGTTTTGTAGCATAATTGAAAGAGAAAACGAAAAGCCGAGATACAGCCACGTTATCACAATCAGTGGAACCCGGTTTATGATTTTGCATTTATGCCGTTGTTTTTTGCGGAGTGCCATCCATAGAACCTCAATCCAGATGGAAACGGATGCCCACATGGTATCAAGGGCAAACCCGGCAAACCACAGAAACATGGTTGCGACCGTAACAATGCCTATCTTCGGAATCGGCAAAAGCAGAATGTCCTTTTCCGCATAGACCAGATAGATACCAAAGGCAAACAGAGTCGAACAGACCGTAAAAATAAAGAAAGTCAGCCAGTCATACCAGTAGAGACGAATCCCGCCGCCAGAATCCTTATTGCCGACTTTCGGCACAGGCGGACAATGCCGTTCCAGACGTGCGCCGCAGACCTTACGGCACTTCTGCTTGATCGTTCCCCGGACAAAAACATCGCCGTTTTTCAGAACACGTCCTGACTGCCAGAAGATATAGCCCACCTGACATTGCCCGCGGGGACCGCCTGTCTGCAAGGTGGTGAACTGAACAATATCGACCTTGTAATCTTTTTGTTCCGACCAGCCTTCGGAATAGTTATCCGACTTGTTATAATCGCCTTTCATGCCCCCGGATTTACTGTCACCGTAGTTTTGACTGCGCCGCCGTAAGACTTCCTGACCGATTGAATCCGCAGCCCATTTGTTTGTGGTGTGATCTCCGTTTTGACAGAAAATCTTTGTGCCGAGGTTGCCCAGCAGAGAATTGGCTTTTTCTTTGCCGTATCCATCATACAGGTTGTCAAGGTTCTGCGTGGCATAGACCGTCAATGTCCGGCTGGAACGTGCCGTTGTCTGAAACTTCTGGTCATATTCCAGAGCGAAGAACTGGCATTCATCTCCCCAAAGGAACACGGGACGGGCATCCGGATCAGAAATATCCTCCCGCCGTTCAATCATCTTTTCAAAGCAAAGTTTAATGATGGCGGCGGTCATTTGCCCTACCAGCCCATGCCGTTTTACGTCCTGATCGACAATCAGGATTTTTCCCTTGCGGTACAAATCCTCTATTACCAATGAACTCTCTTTGGCTCCGAAACGGCGGAGAAACTCGCCACGAAGCATGGAGTCGGCAAGCACGGTAAACGATGAAATGGTATTACTCCGGGTACGTTCATCCAGCTGCGGAAATTCCACCAGAAAATAGTTGTACCCCAGCTCATAATCCGGACCGGTATTCTTTCGGTTATATATGGCTTTCAGCAGCAGGGAACTGCAAAACTGTTTTGCGGCATCTAAAACTTGCTGATTGAGAGTTTTCCCGTGCCGTTCCCGATATACATTTTCAAACTGGGCATAAACATCCTTGAACGGTGCGCCGGATTCCCATTGTGCCGTGACACTTGTTTCTCCGCAATATTCCTCGAACTCGGATAAAAAATTTTTCAGATTTTCCGCAACATCATTGGAACGCAATGTCGTATCAATGGCGGCTTTGATGTTCGGCAATGTTACCGATTCTTCGGCAAGAACGAGCAGAGAGATCGTGTTGCGGAGAAACTGTTTGATGGCGTTTTGCCAGTATTCATCAGAAGTGCCACCGTTTCTCTTGTCTTTGGTGATACGCACGACTTCAAGGAATATCCCCACCACGTTTTCAACCTGACCACCACCGGCTTCCGCATCACGGGAGAACTCATAATCCAGAAAGCAGAACGTTTCTTTGCTCAAAAGAATAATATCTTTTTCACGACCTTTTTCTTTGGCATAACTTTCCCACGTTTCGCACTCATCCGGCTTGGCACAAAAGACAATGCCGCCATATCCCAATTCCAGAAAGCGGAGCGCAATGCTTCGCAAAGGACCGGAGGATTTGCCGGAACCGGTCATGCCGAAACAGATCAGTCCCGTGGACGCATCCCGTGTCATCCATTGATTCCCCTCAAAGTTCATTATTTCAGTATCGAGAACTGACATATATTCACCCCGCAATCAACTTGTATATATAGAAAACACCGATTCCTGCCAGTAACGTCACCAGCAGCATGGCGGAAAATAGAAGAATCCGGGTAATGAGCCGTTCCCGGTGCAAGGAAATCAGTCTGCGGAATTGCGACCGGAAAATCATCTGCTGACTGACCGTCAAATCAAGCATCTTTTTATTCTTTTCCTCGTAGGCTGCCAGCATATTGTTACCCATGACCTTGTGCTGTTCCTGCAACCGGATATAGATTTGTTCCATAACCCGATGCAGCACTTCCATTTCCAACAACAAAGCATAAACAATGTCGTTTGCATGTTCTTTCGAGGAATGTTGGGCAAGAAACTGAAGTATTTTTTCAGATTCAGCGCCGCTTCCGGTCAATGCTCTTAAAACGATATCCCGCAGTGAAATTTCCGTTTGCTGTGCGTCATGTTCCCCACTCATATATTACCTCCGTATTGAAAATCCCCATCCGTCCCCATAATGGCTACGGATGGGGAACGTTGCTGTTACCGGGAGATTCCCGCGCCTTGCTTGGAACGACCTTTATTTTTCGAGTGTTCCTGAGCCGGCTTCTGCTGTTCCTGTGTCGCCGCTTCTTTACTGCGGCTCTCTTTCATCAGCCGGGTGAAATCACCCTGTGTAAGCCCGCTCAGTTCTTTTTCGCTCATGGCAGGCAACTGGTTATTTGCTATCTTTTTCTCAATAATGGAAAGCTGGTGCGGGGCAATGGGATCGTTTGCCATTGAGTCGGTAATCATCTGCGATGCCATTTTGGATGTAACATTCTCAGGGATTTCCTGAATCTTTCCTTTTTCTTTGAGGTCATTCAAGAGCTTCATCTGTGAATCCGAAGCCGGATAATCAATCTCCTCAAACTTGGGCAAATCCGTCTGCGGACGCTTGTTTGTCCCCACGTCAATCAGCAGAGATGCCGTTGCACGATTCATGTTCGTAAACTCCTGTCTGGGAATAGACGGCAGTTTGCCTTCATGAACCAGCCGGGAGATCATATCTTTCTGTCCCCGCGACGCCGGAGCATTTTCAAGAACCTTGCCAGCTTCCGCAAATGTCATGTTGTCAATGGCTTCCTTTGTCATTTCAGGCGGAAGCTGTTTCTGCTCCAGAAGTTTCTCAAGAGCCTCTTTCTGACGCTCGGTCGCCGGACTGTTCGGATCACGTTCCGTGCCGTCACGATACGCCCGATCCAGAATCTTATTGGCTTCCGCCGCAGACAGACTGTAGTTTTCCAACGGCTCAATGCGTTTTTCGTCAACCAGACGCTTGACCGCTTCAATCTGTTTTTCTGTGGCGGGAAGCCCGCCGATGAGCTTGCTTGCCTGAAGCTGATTGAGATTCTTTATATCGGTATCGGAAAGTGACTGGACATTCATGACTTTTTCAATGATTTCCGGCGAAATGGAACCATCTTTGACGGCTGCCTGAATAAAGTCTTTCTGTTTGTCGGAAGCGGGGCGGCGGGCATATACCTGGTCAATTTTGCTTCTGGCATCTTCTTCTGACAGATTGTTGAAACGCTGCCAGGGAATCTGCGGCGTTTCACCATTATTGATGAGACGCTGCAATTCATGTTTCGTCTCATCGGTTACTGGATGTTCCGGTTTTTCCACAGAAATCTCCTGCTGCGGAGCATGATCCACAATAAAGCTGGCTTCCATTTTGGAAAGATTATTGAGATCATTTTCCGAAATGTTAATACGGTTTTCATCCCCCATGGTATGGAGAAGCACCTTTTGTTTTTCAGTTGCCGGGTCATCAAATCCCCGCACATAATCCCGTGCATCTTCCAATGAGAGATTTTTGAACTCCTCGTTGCCGAGACGTTCCATTCTGCCGGAAGAAGTCAGGCGTCCGATCATTTTTTTGTAGTCATCAGTAGTAATGTCTTGCATGGTTCTAATTCCTTTCGGTTGTTTTTTACTTGCCTTCGCAATTTGAAAAGAAGAACGGACCAGTTCTTCATCGAAGGGTACATCTGCATCATGGAAACGTTTTTCCAGTAATGCCATTTCAAGTGCGTCTGCCGGTGGAGACTGTTTGAAAAAACTCAGCCATTCACCCGGAGACTCCTGTTCCAGCAACAGCGGAATCTTGGATATGAATTTTTCCGCTTTGCCGCGGTCAAGCGAATACCAATCCTTTTTCGGAATGGCTTCCGCAATTCCGGCATTGACCACCTTTTGTATCAATACCTTATAATAAGAAAGCATCGCCTCCTCTCTGTTTGCCGCGGCATCTTTGCTGAACCCAAGTTCCAGCGTACCGCGTTTCAGTTGAATACCCCATGTCTTGAACGCATTCCGCAATGCCTTTGTGGATCTGTTCGGCAAAGCCTCCTCCTGTCCCTGCCGGAAATAATCCAGCCAGACATAACCGCCTGTGATTTCTTCCCTGCGATGGATAATCCGGTCTTCCAATCCATCCTGACTGGAAATAAACCGGTTTTCCTGCAAATGGAGCGTATGTGCGCTTGACCGGACATTCGGACCCTGCAATGCCCCTTCATTGGAATAATAGATGGGGCGTTCTTCTTCATGCAGCGGAATCCGCAACTCATCATCGGTCACACCCTCGGAAAAAGGATCTTCAATATCCTGAAATCCGCGGCTGCCGATATGAAACTCCGCAAGGTTGATAAAGCGTCTCCTTTCATAGTCATTTTCACCTTGCCACACTATTTCCGATTCGATCAGAGCCGGCAGAGACTTGATTATTTCATCAGCTTGCGGAATGGAAACATTTTCAAGATCCATCGGCTCTACTACACCCATTCTGACCAGACGGGAAAGCAAATCAGTCTGATCTGCTTTCAGCATTTCAACTGCCCGCTGTTCATTCAATTCCGGATTATTGCAAAATCCATTTCTGACTTTTTTAGAATCCAGCGGCATTCCCCATCGGCGGAACTGCTTCAAGAGAGGCTTCCGATCCACGGAATCGAAATCCCGTTGAAGAAAACCTTTCCACGCCTCCGGGGAATATTCTGCAAGCGTATGCTCCGGAACGGTTTGAAGTTTCTGTCCCGCCAATTCATGAAGCATTTGACGGTTCAGCCCTTCCGGAGTCAGGTCAAAACAGTCGATCTGAATAGTTGCCCCCTGTAAATCCGTAGCCGTGTAGCGGCACGCATACACAGTGGGCAGCCCTGCGACCAGTTCTTCAATACGGTCTCGGTTGATCGTATCGAGATCCATAGGAGCGATAGCCCCCATACGGATCAGACGGGCAGCCAGATCGCGGTCAGACATATTGCTTGCAAAAGTTTCAGCCGCCATTTTCTACCTTCTTGTCTTTTGCCGGAGAAGTCTTTCCGTCTCCGGCAAAGAGTTTCCGGAATTCAGCACTGACTTCGGAATAATAATGCTTGATCCGGTATTCATCCATAAAACCAAGATCCTTGATCTCTTTTGTTCTGCCATCAGCAATCATTCCGTAGCTGCAATGATTTTCCGGAAGTAGGAACTGGTATTTTGTTCCCCAGTCCCGTAACTTGATGCAATCACATTCGATACCGGAAACATCAAAAACTTCCTGAACCCGATTTTCAAAAAATGAAAAATCATTACCTGCAACCTCATTCTTCACGATAACAATTTTCACCAGTGCTTGCATCTCGGCTGTCAAGTAAACATGCAGCCAGGGCAACAGTGTTTTGCAACTGTCCCATTCCGACGTAACAACACCCACAATCCAAGTCTCAACTCCAATCGTTTTAAGTGTCGCAAAGGGAAAAGACTTCAACCACACCATTGTCCCGCTGGAAGTTCCCGCTTTCATATCCACGATGAACGAATTTTCACCGGGAAAACTTTTCTTGTCGTTTTGGATTTCCACAATCCCGTTAACAACGGTATCAAGGGGAAATTCCAAGCGACCTTTCTGTTTCATGTCAATTTCTTTCACGATATAATTTTCATTTTTCTTATCGTAAAAGTTTGATAGAGAACGATTCTCGTCATCGCAATCGAACAAAACCGGACGGTGTTTGCAATCCAATGCAACATCTGCAAGAAGCGATGCCGCAAGGGATTTGCCTATTCCGCCTTTTGTTCCCGCCATAATAAAAAGTTTTGACATAAAAACCTCCTGATTATTCTTCATTCAGAGCATTTTCCTCACCCTCAGCAATCAGAGCTTTGGCGGCTTTGTTTGAGAGATTTTTGATCTCCGACATGGGACGGTATTTCAAAAAGCCTTTTCCCATCAGAACACGAATTCTGCAACACTGGGCATGAGAAATATCTCTATCTGAAATTTTGCCTGCACTTTTGAAGGTCCAGGCCATTTCTTCTGCAACGGAGAGCGGCATGAAACGCAACAAATCTTCTTCCATGGCAAGTTCCCTTTCCTGAATAAAATGCAGCAATGCCGTTTTCAAATTTTGAGTTATGGGCTGGAAAGTTCCTTCTGCATTATTCTGGGAACTCACGATAAGGCGATCTGCATTGTCACGGGAAAGAATTCTCCAATCACCGACCTGCGAACCATCCAATTTTCCCGAAAGGTAAAGTTTTTCGAGGGTTTCAATTTGTTTTTCTGTGCATGATTTCATGAGTCTCTCCTGAGTTTACTTGGTGTTAGTTAAACTTTGGCTACTGACCAAAGTCACGCCAATGCCTGCTCACGGCATTGCATCCATTTTGAGTCCTTTCTTTGTTTGATGTTGTGGTTTATCCGACATCGCTGAGACCAATGTCTTAATGGCAACGGTGTTCAGCGCGATGATTTCCGACTGTTTCAGCAGGATTGCTTCCTGGCGAGCCTGCTTTTCCCGAAGCACATAACAACGGGAAGAAAGCACGGCACAGTAGGTGAAAAGTCCGATAAACATTGCAACGATGATGGCGGGAAAGATAAATTTTCGCATGGTTTAGTTACCCTTTCTGCGGAGCTGGAGTTTCAAAAATTCCGTTTCCTGCTGGAGTTTCTGCAAGTCGCCCTCCAGTTTGTTGATGTATTCGGAGGATTTCAAGAGATTGCCGGAAACAATGCCATACCGTTTCTGGAGTCCTTCAATGAGATCGGTAAGTTCTTTTGCTTTGGCTTCCTGTGAAGTCTGGCTTTCAAGAACCTTTTTCACCATTGCACGGGTTTCGCGCATATCCTGTGCGGCAAGAGCTATCTGTCCGGAAATCGCATCGGCATAGCGTTCCTGCTTCTGCCGCTGTGCCATAAGAACCGGATCGGCATCCGGCTGCGGAATCAAATTCCAGCGGGGAGACTGTTCTTCCCGATATACCGTGTGCTGTTCGTGCATTACGTTCTTGCGGTTGGGATCGACATAACGTCCTACAGCATAGGAGCGCATGACGGGATTGCTCCTGACCTTTTCGGAACTGTCTGCCGGAATCGTTTGGGCGGCGACATAGACCGGAATGTTTACAAATTCCGGAGGCGGCACTTCTTTGCTTTTGCAACCGGCGCAGACCAGCAGAGCAAGCAGACCTGCATTGACGGTGTAGATGAGTTTCTTTTGCATGATGATTGTTTTCCTTTCTGGTTAGTTTCTGTTTTTTGAAAAGGCATTGAGAATATTCCGGGCAGACTGAGGCTGCTGTAAGCCCTGAATTTTCTCGGTTTCAAGTTTGTTGAGAAGCGTATCCGCGACTTTGGCATCATCAAGGTTAATCACCTGCTGGACAAAGAGATAAAACTCTGTGCCTGCCGCGACCCGGATATAGTAGGATTCCTTGCTGATCTGCTTGGAAACATCCTGAAGCATGATCTGAGCAAGGGTTTCCGCACCGCGGGAGAGAGCATTCTTTGTCGTTCCCTCCTGCGTGGAAACGACTCCTCCGGAATTGGTGTAAACCTCGGAAGTCTGAAAGCCCTGTGCCAACCCCTGGCCAAAAGCCAGAGTGTACATCAGGAATTTGGCAAGGTTTTCATTACTCATAACCTGACCGGGAATTCCCGCAGCCATATCGCTGATCGTGGCAAGATTTTTGGTATCAGGCGCATTGGACTTTTCCAATGCAATGCCCTTGAGCTGCAACTCAAATCCGACCATGTTACTGGTTGCCTGCCAGACCAGAACAAAGTTATTGGCGGTAGTCAGGCGGTTGCGGAGAGGCTTTGCCCCTTGCACTGTTCCGTGAACTTCCGTTCCCGCCGGGATAATAAGTTTCTTTTCTCCCTTGCTGTTGATCCACCACAAATCTTCGGTGACAAAGGCAATCAGAGGAGTATCCGTATCACCGGATTCAACGGTGTTTACCATTTTGCAGGCGATCAGACGACCATACGGAGCATATCGTTCGGAAATAAACTCCTTGTTGCCAGCAGATGCAGTTTCTCCGTCAATAATGGTAATCAGCGATTTTCTGCCTGCCGGAGATACATTGCCGGAATAAGAACCGCCACGCATCCCCGGAGGAGATACCTTGGAATTCGATGAAGCACTTGCCGGACGCCTCGGCATTGCCGGAGGTTTTGGCGGACCTTTAGTGTCGGAATCCGGTTTTGCTTCAATCAGTCCCGGTTTGGACTGCACATTAGCAATCGCCTTGATATTGCTGTGAATATCGTAAGTCCCTTCTCCTCCGCCAGTTCGGTTGACTTCCAGTTTTCCTGCATCATTCCGCAACAAAAGCGGCAGAGCAAGTAAAACCAGCAGGACAAGCCCGCCAAGGGACAGCAGAGTTGTCCCCATAGGACTTCGCAGTTTCTTGTAGAATTCCCTCAAATTCATAAATTACCTCGCTTCCATTTCCGTTGCTGCAGAAACATTTTCTGTAACAGGGATTTTCTGCAGTTCCTCACCAGCCGTTCCAGAGGAACTTATTGATTCCTTTACCTTTTCTGATTGCGAAATGACCGTATCCACAGCAGGCGCTGCCAGTGCATCCTGCGTGGCGGCAGGTACTTCCTGTGCTTTTTCGGCAGGACTTTCGGGAACAACTTCAGCCTCATTTTTCTTTATCTCCTCAACAGTATTTTCAGTTTTTTCAAGTTCCGCAAGTTTCTTTTCGAGACGATCCGCAAGTGCTTTCAGATGTTCAGCCACCGGATCAGCAGTATTTTCCGGCTCTTTTTCCGGCTGCGATTCAATAATGCGGAATTCTTCTTCCATGTATTTGGCGGTCACACCGACCATGAACTCATTATCCGGCGCAAGGTTATTCCTGCCGCCATCCGGCGTACCGGTAATGGTAAAGAATGCCCACGTTGCCGACTTCGGCGGCATGACTCCGCTGGCATCGGTGGAACTCATGTAGTAGGTCTTGCCGCCGACCTGCGCTGAAAAACTGAACTTGTCGTAGGAAATTTCTTCTGCCGACTCGTTGTGCATAAGGAGCTTGAAAACAAGCGTATCTTCCCGGTTGAAACGTACCACTTCCAGCAGTTCGATCTTGAACTTGTCGTAATTGAAAAAGCGGTGATTTTTGACGTGTACCGTATCCCGGACTTCCGAGGGATAACGCTTTTTAAAAAGCTCATAGCCTTTTGTCATGTCGATCAGAGAAAGCAGACGAGCCGGAGTTACGGAAACGCTCTTACCGGAGTAAGAAGACGAACCGCCCGATGAAGCGGCAAAATTCACCGAAGCATACGCCTTGCTGTCATCCTGCTTTAAATAGAGGATATAGGTCTGGCGATTGTGAATGACGGTCAGTGTGCCGGTTGCCCCTTTCTTCTGAGCCATAATATTGAAGTAATAAGAGCCGGGTTTGGCGGCGATCACAAAATCACTGCTGCCATCCGTTGCCACATTGACACCGGCTATTTTGGAAATTGCCGAAGGGAATGTAACGGTGGTCACGCCATCGCCGGATTTAACATAGACTTCATAGATCATGCCCTGTCCGAGCCGGAACTCCTGAAACAGATTGTTTTTCTGAACCGATTCCGGCAGTTCCGTTGCATTCATGGCAAAGGCTGTGCCGCAGAGCAGAGCGAGAGTGAAAAGTTTGTGTTTCTGCATAATGCGTCCTTTCAATTTCAGTTTTCTGTATAGGTGAAGTCGGAAACAATGAATGGGTATAAAGCATTCTTTCCGAGGTCAAAGTTGGTATTCAAACTCACAGTTGAACCGAATTTAACCACGGAGCTTTCCCGTTTGCCGCCGACCGAATAAAAGCGGAGAAGCTGTCCTTCTATCTCCACGAAGGATTTTTTGCTGTCCGCTTCCAAGACTTTAATCCGCAGGATTTCAACTTTCTGGTGCATATCCTGCCGGCCGAATTTCTCCATGTCCGCTTTCAGCATATCCAGTGCTTTGTTGCGGGCATCGCCGGAATACATCTCATCGAACAGATCCGCCCGGTCCAGTCCATTGGGATTACGCATAAAAAGCGCATCCATCGCCAGACGTGCCGTGTATTCGTAAAGGCGGACAAGCCGTTCATTGTCAGCATACTCCGTAATGTGATAGGAGTTTCTGCCGTCAATGACAATCAGGCGGTTGTTATCCCGGAGCTGATACATCAGGATCGGGGTCAGAAATGACAGCGGAATATAAAACAGCACTGCAATAATCAGGAGCCGGATTCTTCCTTTAGTTGTCATGTCAAACATGTTGTCTATATCCTTTCTCATGAAGTTTCAGCAGGAGCCAACAGCACGGATATCCAAGTACAAAATGGAAGAAAATACGGAAATTTACGAACCTCGGCGGTTTTTCTCGAAACCATGCTACAGGCATCGCATAAAACAAGAAAAGCATTATTCCCATCGTCATTTTCAATTTAGCCATTTCCTTGTCAGTCATGATTTTCCTCCTCCCAGTATTTCATACCTGCTATTTTGTACGGCAAATCCTTGTCGGATTCGCTTTTTTCAAAGCGCATCATCAAGGCGAAATCCAGTTTATTGTGGTAGGGATGTCCGAAGTAAATCCCCCGACGACTCAGCGTCCCTTTTACAAGGGCATGACGTTGACCATTGAGGAGGGTGGATTCTACAGAGACGAATTCGATCTCCTGAAAGATTTGCCGCTTCTTGAACATCTCTGCCGTATCATTGAGATAGCCTTTTGCCTGTCCCTGGCCGCGTTTCGTGAAAGTAAAGGATATGACTCTGTTATCTTCCACATCATAGCGGCGGGAGAGCAAGGCATAAGTTGCCCGGAGTGCCACATCTTCAATGACACGACCGGCATCCAGCGGAGCAGAGTTGCCGAGATAAACGGTATTGTCTCTTGCCAGGACGATCACTCGGTCCGGCATTTTCATGTAGAGATAGCCGAACAAGAGACCGACCAGCAGAGATACCATGCAGACCAGATGCAATATGATCCAGAAGCAGAAAAAACGTCTTTCCTGCAAAACCAGCTCATACATGTTTTTCGCTTTTTCACACATAAAACATTATCTCCTTTCAGGTTTTCCCGTCGTCGGGGCGAACGGGAAAACCCGTTCACAACCACTCAACCACGGAGAATGAAAATGAGAAAAATCATCATCACAGCCCTTGCATCCGCCATGCTCGGCATTGCCCTGACCGGTTGCGGAGAATCCGAAGAAACCAAACGGAATCTTGAGATTGTCGCTCGCGAAGCCGAGGCACAGCGCATTGCCAGAGAAAAGGCGGAAGCCGACCGGAAGCGGAAGATCGAGGAAGCCCGCAAATGGCACAGAATCCAGATGGAGGCTTACGAAAAATCCATGACACCGGCAAAGAAATGAGCGTATCATTGCGTACCTCTGCCTGAGTTGCCACCACCGGAACTGCCACCGCCGGAGCCTCGTTTCAGCATCTCGGAAACGTCTTTGCTGAGACCTTTTTCCGTACTCTGACCAGCTTTAGTGATTGCCATGACGTTTGAAGCCGTGTTCAGTGTCATTGCCAGTGCATTGCCAATGCCGCCGCCACGGAACAGGCTGATACACGCCCACGGAATTCCGACATACATCACCACGCAGAGTAGAATAAAAGCACAGGAAAATGCAATCAGTGCGCCGACAGCTCCGGCAGCAACAACAATCGCTCCGGGCGGAGATGCCGCCAGCAGAGCCAGACTTCCGGAAACTGCGCCGGAAGTTCCAACCGCAGCCGCCACAGCCGATGCCATGCCGGTATGCTCCCAAATCTGACAGACCGTCCAGACCATTGTGAGATCACCGAACACCATGCACAAGGGAGCCATGACAAAGCCGAAAGTCATTGTCAGAAAATTGACCCCGATCGACTTTGTTTCCGGCACGGTCAGCATGGCAATAAAGATGGGCGATAAAGTCTTTAAGACGATAAAGAGACCGCACAGCACAAGGATCATCAGATCCCGGATGCACTTGCCGATCCAGATCCCGCCCCGGTAGAACAAGTTGGCAATGCCGATAACCACCGCTTCATACCATGAGCCATCCACTTCCACACTCAGCATGATTTTGACCGATTCCTCAACCCGCCGACCGGCTTCCAGCCCCCATGTAAGTATCCCTTTAAAGAGCCGTTCCGCCATAATCGGAAAGAGGGCAATCAGAACCAATGCCAGCAGAACACCTGCCAGATACTTCAATCCGAGAAATTCCCCGAAAGCCTGATAATTCCGATAGACAGATAAGAAAATCAGCAGCAAGGCAAAGCAGAGGCAGACATTGTGCATCTGGTCAAGCGTATTCAGAATGACCTGGTTTACATTTTGAAATGTCAAACTGCCCGACATTTTTCACCTCACCGTTCTATGAATTGCTCGATGAAGTTATTGCCGACAGAACCGGTGGACTCCAGAGATTCCACCGATGCCTCATTGACTTTCCGGGCATTGTAGATCGCTTCCGCTTTCTTCAAATCCTGCTCGTCAAGTCTTTGATTATCGGAATACATCTGCCGGGCGACCATAGCCGAATGCATGGTCTGGGCAGCAAACATCTGCCCCAGCGTATTCGACTGCCAAATCCCGTTCTTGTAGGTGGCGTGCTGAATTTCAACCTGATTGGAGTTCCGGGGATCGAATTTCTGATCTTCCCGGTTCAAATCGGTAAGTTGCAGCAGAGCCTTCGGGCCCCATTCATCCATGAATTTGTGAATGGCGATTGCGCCTTTCTGCGTATGGGCGAGATCACGGGAACGCTGAATTTCAGCACCGGCAACCGAATAATCAATCTGCCGCAACAGGTATTCAATGTTTCCGGTATTAGCCACCCTCGAATCCGCCATATCCATGACTTCACGGGTAATGTTCAGAGCATAGCGGATATCATCTTCATGCCAGAACTCCCGGTTCATGTATGCTACAAGTTTTTGTGGATCGCCAATGTAATTGGAAATCGTAACGGCAGTATCATACATGTCAACGCAGGTGGAATAGGTGTCTTTCGCCACTTTCAGTGTATCAATACTTGTTTTCAGGATTTCACCGGTCTTGCCGAGATTTTCCACCTGATAATCCAAATCCATCTGCTGATAAATTTCATCCTGAATCGCCTTGACTGTGTTGTGAACGTATGTTACGCTGTCATGAACGGCATAAAACGCCCATGCAGGGGACGCTGTCGCCATTACAATAAAAAATACGAAATGTTTGAATCTTTGATTCATAAATGCCACCTCATTCTGTGATTGAAATTGTCATGGAAGCCGGCATGTATTTCACGCCGTCATTCGGATGCTGCACCGGGAGTTCATAGAGACGGGAACGCTGGTTCTCCCCATCTTCCGTCTGGTGCATTTTCTGGTAAAGCCAGTACAACTCCTTGACGGAGTTGGAGCGACCAAGGTCGTAGCCAGCCCGGTATTCTTTGGCTTTTTCCTCCTTGAAACCGTGTTCGATGAACTGTCCCAATAGAAACGCACCCGCAGCAGAAGCCCCGGTTACGGCAAGCTGAGTGCCGTCATCTTCATCTTTGGTGGCATAACTGCCAGCCAAAGCTCCGCCGAGCCCTAATGCCGGCGAGAGCAGACTTGAAACCTGAGTGCCGGCGATCTGTGAACTGGAACAGCCGCAGAACAGTGTGCCTGCCATCGCTGTGGCAAGCATGGTGAAAAGAATTCGTTTCATATTCCAATTTCTCCTTTCCGGTTAGTTCAAAATGGAATTGAGCGAAGCGTCAGGACTGACGCGAAGATCGCGGTTATCAGCAGGAACATCCTGCACCTGTGAGCTTGGCAGGGTATAACTTTGAGCCGCACTGCCAGTGTTGAATCTCTGCTGATAAGCAATGTTATTGATGGTCGTCCGGAGATTCTCAAACTGCGTGTCGGATTCAAATTTCAGCTTATCCAGCTTATCTGCAATATTGCTGTCAAGCTTGGTAATCAGCTCTTTATGAGAAACATCCATAGCATCCAGCAAAGCTTTCAACTCGGCATCCCCGTCTTCCCGTTCACTCCGCAGAGCATCCACAAATGCCAGCACCTTTGAAGTCAGGTCATCAAGCTGTTTTTTGAGTTCCGCATTTTCTCCGGCGGCACTCTGTTTGACTTCATCCAGAAGTTGCAGATATTTGTTTTCAAGAGCAATGAGATCACCCCGCAACTGTTTGACTTCCAAGTCATGCGACTGTCGGAGGGCAACAAGTTCCGACTTCAAAAGAGCAATCTCTTTTTCATGTGCGGCAAACTCGGATTCATTGTGCCGGATTTCAATGGCAAATTCAATGTCAGTCAACTCACCGCGGAGTTTCGTCAACTCGCTCAGAAGCCGGGTCCGGGTCATTTCTTTTGCAGACGTATCAAGACCTTTCGCTGCCAAATCCTGAATTTCAAGATCAATGTTGGCAATTTCGGTTTCTTTATTCTGAATCTGCTTTTCAAAATCCTTTTTCAGCGATTCCAGTTTTTCATCGGAATAGGTGGAATACTTGATCCGGTTTTCCAGATTCTGAAGACGCTCCGTTACAGACTTGTCAAGTTCATTGAGGCGCAGCAACGCTTCATCCAAAGCCTTCTGAATTTCGGTCTGGTAGGCTTTCTGCTCCTCTTTCAATGCAGAAAGTTCCTGATAGATCTTGCGGATATCTTCATCCAGTCTGCTGACATTGGAATCAATTTCCCGCTGGAGAACGGCAACATCGCTGTCATGTTTTGCCTGCAAATCCGAAATCTGCCCATTGAGTATATCAATTTTGGCATTAACTGCCTCAACCTCCGTTTTATACTTGGAGTCAATGGCAGCCATCTCTTTTTCAAGGGCTTCTTTGTCCTTATCATGCGTGACTTTCAGAACTTCCATCCGGGCGTAATAATCCGCCTGTTTTTCACGCAAATCGGAAATCTTGTCATAGATATCTTTGTCGGTTGCGGAAAGTTTGGAAACCTCGGAAGCCAATTTGCTTTCTGTGGCAGCAATCTGATTTTTCAGCTCTGCAACGGAATCTTTGTAGACATTGTTCAGTGTTACCAACTCCTGCCGGAAATCGGCAACTGCCATATCAATCTTTTCCTGCAAACGCTCCTGCGAGTTTTCGAGACGGTCAATATCTGCCGAATGTTCTGCCCGGATCAACTCGGTTTTTGCGTTAATCTGTGCCTGAATAGCCGCAATGTCGGACTGATGCTTCTGCTCCCGCAATTCAAAATCATGCCGAAGCTCGGTCTGCTCTTTTTCCAATGCTTCAATCGAACTTCTGACATCGACACTGGAACTGGAGTATTCTTTTTCCAATACAGCCACTTCGGCAGTCAGTTCTTTGACGCTTTCCTTCAATCCCGCGATATCGGTATTGAGTTTGGCTTCCAGTTCAACAAGACGCCGATTGATTTCCGCCACGTCCTTTTCATGAACGCCTTTCAGCACCTCAAGCTGTACCAGATAACCGGATTGCTGCTGTTCCAAAGATGCAATGCGTGTCCGCAGATCGGTTCCCTGAGCCGAAATCTGAACTTTCAATGTTTCAATTTCTTTCAGCAATGCGGTCTGATCGGCATTGTGCTTGAGAATCGCCTCATTGAGTTGAGCTTGCAGGGTATTGATCTGTCCCTGCAGAGCAGCCGTTTTTGTGTTAATCTCGCCTTCCAATTCCCCCCGGAGGTCATTGATTTCCGTAATCATCTCGGTTCTGATGACAGTCACATCTTCTCCCGGACAACCCCAGCAGACAACAAGCGTGTTGCTGATTTGAGCGATATTTTCTTCTTCACTGTTGCCGCCCAAAGTCAGAGTATAAGACCCGGCAACAACAGGGAATGTGAAGTTCAGTATCGCCTGTTCCGTTTTAGAGTTATTGCTGTATTTGTTGTTGTAATGCGATGTTGCAGTTACAAGTGTCGTGCCGCCGGGATTTTTGAACGTCAGTGTTACTGTAATATTTTCACCGCGTTTGAATCCTACAGCCCAGATGGATGCCTGATGCCCGACACAGGAAGCAGGAAAGTTAAAAGCAACGGTTTTGCCGGATACACCGGCTTTATAGATGACTTTGGAAGCGAAGCATTCGCCTCCGGCCATAAAGAGAAGTGCCAATAACGGCAAGAGAAATTTCTTTTGCATAAAAATTCCTTTCAGTTAAGTTTTTGTTGTTTCAATATTTCGTGGAAAGCGATTTTAGCCTCATCCAGCAAAGGCGCAACTTTCGGTCCGAGCAGACGTTCCATCTTGTTCAGCACATAAAAGAGCTTGTTGTCTTCGGTCAGAAGATCGGTCGCCAACAGCAGTTGATCCGCGAAGCTGAGGTCTTTGCGGTACACGGCAAGTTCCTTGAGCAAACGGTTAATCCGGCTGTGCAAACTTCCGCTTGTCGCTGCGGCAGAAAGAATAGCATCACTCGCATAGTTCCTTCCCACACCTACCATCGGATAGTCCGCCCGCTGTGCATACAGCAGAAAACTTGAAAAACGCTTCCCCTCCGGCAAATGTTCCGGAGCCGGAAATTCCATGATGTTCCGTTTTGCTTCATCCGAAAGCGCAATGTAGTTGCGGATCAAGTCCAGTTCCGCAGCATCTGTATTCTTGAGAAAAAGGAACAGCTTGCTTTGCGTCATAATGATTTGACCGACACCGGATTGCGTCATCTGGGCAATGGACTGTGTGATGGTGATTGCCACGCAGCAAAATTTGCGGAACTGAGCGTATGTCTGTTTCATGATCTCCGCAGCTCCGGGAATCAGCAGAAAACGGGACGCTTCCTCAAACAGATACGCCTTTTTAACCGACCGGGGCATGTTTATAATCTGATTTTTCACCAGATTGTTAATCACAATGCCAACCAGGTTTTTCAGAGCATTGCTTGCCTGCGCCATCTTTCCGAGTTCAATGTGAATCCATCGTTTCGATAGGTCAATCGTGGTTTCCCCGTCGAACAAACAGCCTTTGCCGGACTCAATGGAATAGACCGCCAGCCGTGCCGCAATTCTGTTCGTTTCCGACTTTTCCAGATTGGAAAGTGTCGTTTCCCGTATCGCCTCTACGAGCTGGGAATGATACGGCATATCGCCGCTCCCCATATACGCATACGAAATGTTCCGCAGTATTTCCGGATCGTCGATAATGCAGTCATTGATCTGCTGAATCGTCCACCCTTTGTGAAGTGCCAGCATTTCCGCTTCAAATCCCTCTAAATCCGCTTCCGGTTTGGAAAGGATTTCCCGGAGTTCAAAAAATGCGTCCAATGCCGTGTTCTGATCCAGCGGCAATTTCGGAATCATTGCCTCGATGGTCAGACTCATTCGTGCCGCCAGTTCCAATTCCTTGTGATGGCGGTTACGCCATTCGTTGTAGGCATCGCTATAGACTGCCACTACATATGGTGTAATGATTGCAGATCGGTCCTGAATCTTTTCAAGATCGGAACTCTCTCCGCACATTGCAGTAAGAAACGTGGTGGCAAATTCAATCTGACTTGGAGTCAGCGGCAGACCGCCCGTATCGAAGTAGTTCAGCGTCAGATTGGCACTGGGGTCAATCACAATGTACTGCGCTTCATCGCCATAAATCCGGGTCAGGTTAAAATAACTGCCTCCTTCCTCAATGATAACGACTTTCCCGAATTCATGGTAACATTGTGATAAAATAGATACGAAGTTTACCGACTTTCCGGCACCGGTCTGACCGAGACACAACGTATGCTGGGGCGTATTCCCGTCAAAGAATGAGAAGGTCATGATATTGCCATGATCCCCCTCAAAGAGAATATTTCCCTGTTTGCCTTTGCCGACAAATGAACTGGAAAACGGCAGAATCGCCGCCAGCGGTCTGTGCATACAATCCAACACAGCATCCCGGCGCTGATAGAACAGATAGCCGGGAAGTGTTTTGGTGAAGTTATGCAAACTCTGCAATCCCAGATCGTAAGTATCCAGACTGGTGAACATGGATGTCGCCGCCTGCTTCAATACGGTGGAATCGCTTTGAAGTTCCGAAAGGTCTCTGTTCCAAGTGTGGATGATGTATTCCGCTTTCAATGGAAAATCTTCACCTTTGCCGAGACGGTAGATATGCTCCGTCAGAGCATCCAGTCCGGCAGAAGCCGCGACTTCGCTTTCTTCTTCCAGCAGGTCAGCTCGGACACGTTTCCAGTGTTTCTGTTTCTCCTCGATAGTCTTTTCCACATCCTGCGGTTCTATGTTGACTGCAATAGTAAGGTTTTGCAGTGAGTTTTCCAGTAACTTTGAACCATAAAACGGCACAAGATCCGTTTTGGGAAAATCATGGAGCGTAAAGATGTTATGGTAATAACCGTCGGAAGTGAAAGCAGCATGACCGGGGTCGCAGGAGGAGACACCCGCATATTCGCAGGAGTAAATTTCCGATAAACGGCAGTCGAATACCGAGCCGTAATCTATCTCCAAATCCATTGCGGACTTGTTGACAGCACGGTAAAATTCCCGGAATAAAGAGACCGAATCCAGTGGTCTGACGGGCAGCGTCAGAAATGCACTTAAATCAGTTCTGTCATTTGCGAAAGCGGCGCCGACCTCATGTTCAAAAGCCGTACGTTCATTGTGCGATTCCGGAATGAAGCCATTCCGCAGAAACGCACCTAATTTTCTACTGAAATATATGTCAATGTATTCCCTGCGTAAAGCACGTTTCCTGATCTTGCCGCTGATTTCTTCTGCAATTTCATTGCGGATATACTTGCTCCATACATCAGAGGCGGAATTTTCCGTTGCTTCCGTATAAGAGTTCATGATATCCCGGTAATCTGCGTCACGGGTGTAACGGATTTGAATACGCTTGTCAAGCGTCTGCGATGCGAGCCAGCCGGCAAGCCGGAGAAACAGGTCATTTTTCAGACTGTTTCCGGCATTTCCGAGATTCGGCATCTCAAGCCGATAGCCCTTTGAGACAAATCCTTTGGGGGACAATTCACCGTAAACGATGAAGCTGTCATCCGGATTTTCGGTTTGGACGATGAAACCGTCAGGAAGCTGTAACATAAGCACCTCCCGTCCGTTTCGGCTTCCGCAAAAAACGTCCCTGCATTTTTTCATCGAGGTAGAACCAGAAGAAACCGCGGGGTTTGTCCGCGATGAATCTCCGGATGAACACGACTGAAAAAACGGGAGGGACGATAATTGCAACGCCTGCCAAAGCAATATGAACCGGATATACCGCAATCGCTGCAAATACCCCAAGTACCAGCCCGGAGAAAAACACATATACCGTGTTTCCGCGCACCCGGAAGCCGAAGAGCTTTACTACGGATGCCACAGATTGAGCCGGATTGCGGGTAATGTTGATTGCTGAGATTTCGTTCATGCCTGCACCGTCTTTACAGAGTGGGCGAGAAGGTCAGGTCGATCTTCAAGACTTCTTTGAAGATGTAGTACACCACGGCAAGAAAGACCGGAATCAGCACCCCGGCTGCCACGGTCATTTTTCCTTTGCCGGAGTCCTGGCTCATCTGATAGCCGCCGACACCGATCAAAATGAGCGACGTCAGCATAATCATTCCAACGATGAAATAGCCGACATACCCCAACCCCGATTCCAGCGTTACCTGCTGAACCGCCGCCTGTGCCTTTGCCGGAAGCGCCATCAGCCCCAGCAATGCCCACGCATACTTTTTCTTTCTCAAAAAATCTCCTACCGTCATAATCTTTGTTCCCTTCTGTTAGTTAATGTTCTGCATCTTCCCTAAAATAACGACTACTTTATAAAAATGTATTTTTGTTCCTGCTTTTTCTCCTTTCCATACTTGATTTTTGCCGGACTGCTTATATAGTAGTTGTTATTGAAGCCTGCAATAAAGACTATTTTTAAGATTGCGAGAAAAATCTAAAATACAAGTCATCAATCGAAAAAAATCTAAAAAAACTTGAAAGGAACATGAGAAGATGAAAGAAGATTGTGTAGATGAAAGAAGTCATTATACAAGGTTTCTCCAGAAATCGGAGAAATTGTCGGAGTATTTGACGGAACAGATCATCGGGCAGGACTTGATTCTTCCGCAACTGGCAAATGCCTTGAAGTATGGTTGGTGCAACCTCAGCACTGCCAACCGCCCCAGAGGAACACTTTTCCTGCTTGGACCGACCGGGGTCGGGAAAACCGAGTGCATCCGTGCTGCCGTAGAATATATGTATGGAAGTGCGGATAAAAACTTTCTCCGGCTGGATATGTCGGAGTTCTCCCGTCAGGCTGGCGAAGAAGCTCTGATGAACCTGATCGGTACTCCCGGAGGGAAAAGTACCGGACGCATGGGAGCTTTTCTGGAACAATGCTCAGAAGGAGTGATCCTCTATGATGAAATCGAGAAATCCCATCCGGCAATCTTTACCATCATGCTCCAGCAGCTTGATGCCGCCAGAATCACACTCAGCAACAACAAGACTTATGATCTGAGCAAGTTCTTTATCGTTGCCACTTCCAATATCGGTGCGCAGGTATTCCAAAACATCAAACATCTGTCGGAACGTCGGCTTCAACAGAACTTGGAAATGCAGTTAAAGGAGCGTTTCAGTCCGGAGTTTGTCGCCCGTTTCGGAAAGTTCGGGCATGAAATTCTGATTTTCCGACCGCTGAAACCGGAACATCTGCGACAGATCGCCAAGAAGTTTTTTCTACTGTTGCTGCCGCAATACAAAAAATCTCATGACATCAATATTTACGGATTTTCAGCCTCGGTTGCAGAAGAAACTTTGCGTTCCATTGATAATACCCGTAATGGCGCACGGGAACTCCGAAGCAACATTGAACGGAAAATCCGGGAAGTCATCTACTCCGTATTACTGCATGATTCCACTCCAATATCCGGCTGGCTGACAGTCTCGCCCGAAAAGCCGGATCAATTCATAATACAAAAACTGCCTCTTCACCAGAATTTGTGGGCGAACTCCGGTTCTGGGAGTTCGCCAAGCTG
>ERZ1034917.541-NODE-541-length-33772-cov-17.169351_pt1 | contig 33772 bp, 35 predicted proteins | sample MGYA00520605_ERZ1034917 | MGnify/ENA primary metagenome ERZ1034917 (study PRJEB33766, sample SAMN09781784) | gut metagenome | biome: gut microbiome | host: Homo sapiens | place: Madagascar | study: EMG produced TPA metagenomics assembly of the PRJNA485056 data... | reverse complement strand
GGGTTTTTGAAAGTAGTTCAAAAGTTGATGAACTACTTGAAAAATGGAGGCTAAATAAGTCTTAAATAGTTTGGATTTTATAGTTTGGAGGATTATTTATGAGAAATATAAAACGAGATTTATGGGAGACCCGACCAGACTTAGCAAAAATGTTATTAAATCCTAGTGAGGGATATAAATATGCACAATTTTCAAATGTAAAGGTTAATTTTGTTTGTCCAAATTGTGGTCATATTTTTTCAAAGCGTTTGGATCATGCATCGTCAATAGGGTTATCTTGTCCGATTTGTAGTGATAATATTAGTTATGCTAATAAATTTATGAGATGTTTATTAATGCAATTAAATGTTGATTTTATTCCAGAATTTATGTTTGACGGTTATAAATATAAATATGATTTTTATATAGAAGAGCATAATATGATAATAGAAATGAATGGTGGGCAGCATTATAAAGACACTAATTATTTTAGAAAGTCTGTTAAAGAAGAACAAGAGAACGATTTAATAAAAGAAAACATAGCTAAAGAATTTGGTATAAATAATTATATATCAATAAATTGTAGCAATTCAACTATTGATTTTATTTCCAATAATATTTTATTATCAAATCTATCATTATTTTATGATATGGATAATATTGACTGGATTGATTGTGGCAGATTTGCTAGTTCTTCTTTTGTGTCTAAGGTTGCTGATTTATATAATATAGGAATGACAACAGATGAAATTAGTTCTTATATTAAAGTTAGTAATACTAGTGTTGTTAAATGGCTACATATTGGTACGGAATTAAATTTATGCGAGTATGATACTACTAAGTCTAGGATTAATGGTCAAAAACACAGATTTAAAATGGTAAATCAATATGATTGTAATAAAAATTTTGTTGCAACATTTATTTCTGTAATGGATGCTTCTAGGAAGACGAATATTAATTCTGGAGGAATTAGTAATGCTTGCAATAAAAAATGTGTAACTTCTGGAGGGTATTATTGGTTTTTTGCGGATGATATAGGTCAATTTGATAAATCACGTATTATAAAATCATAACAATATAAAATTAATGGTTATTTAATCATTAAAATATTTATTATTAAAAAAATAGGAGGAATATATTATGGCTCAGGATTTAAACGCACGTCATTGGGTTGCAGAAATCAGCCGTGTAAGTGCTGTGTATGGTGATGGTCATATTCTATCTGGCAAGATGGATAAAGACAGAGATAATGGTGAACTAGTTACTGTTGGTGATTATGTTGAGGGTGAATACTACAATGTATCCGACTTTGCTGGTGATTTTAGCGCCAAGGTTATTGAGATTGTTTATAACAGCAATCTAACGATGGTTCGTTTTGAACTACAGTCTGATTGTGATGCTTACTTCGTTCACAATCCAGAATTAATGGAGAACGATTTCCTAAAGATTTATCAGGAGAGATTCAATTATTACAATGCTAAGGATAGTCGTGCAAGAATGTATCCTATGAAGAAGCATGATGTATTTACTGTTTCTGTTGATGCATTTGGTGGTACTGTTCCTACTGTTGGTCAGAGTGTGACTTGGGCACAAGCTACTGGTTATACTGCTGCGTAATTGAGTTTTAAGAAAGGAGGATACATATTATGAATAAATTTATGAGATTTGATGCTACTGCTAAGAATGCATTTGATAATGATGAAGTTAAGTATGCTAATTTTGAGAAGCTACTTGTAGATGCTGCTCGTAAGCAGGTTCAGGAGTATTCCGCTGAGCAGGCTAACGCTAAGATTGTTGAGAAGTTCTGTGAGGCTCTAGGTATTGATGAGAATGCCCGCACTCCTCAAGTAAGACGTGCTATTCGTGCTAATCAGGCTCTAGTTTTCACTATTATTGAGGAAACTGTTGAAGAGATGATTCGTACTGGTTGGGATAACAATCCATTTTTCATGGATTATGCTGAGATTAAGAACCTAGCTTTTGGTGATACCAATGATTTCTATGTTGAAGACGATTCTATTCTAAGTGTTTCCAAGATTTCTGGGAACCATCACAATCTGATTCGCCAAAGGTTGGGAGCCGGTAGACACTTTGCCGTTACCACTGAGTGGTTCGGTCTAAAGATTTACACCGACTTTGAAAGAGTCCTAACTGGTGCTGAGGATTGGGCTTCTTTCATTCTAAAGATTGCTGATGCTGTAAACCGTTATATCTACGATGCTGTTTATGCTGCTCTAAAGGGTGCTAGTGAAAAGCTAGGCGCTAACTGGGTTAAGACTGGTGCTCTAGATACTGCTAACAAGGCTACTCTAGTCAAACTATGTCAGGATATCGAGATGGCTACTGGTTCTGAGGTAGTTATTTTTGGTACTCGTTCTGCCCTATCCGCTCTATCTGCTATGGCTGATGTCAATTGGATGCCTGATACTGTAAAGAATGAGTATTATCAGAATGGTGGTCTACTAGGTCTATGGGAAGGCTTCAGAGTTGCCGAAATCGGTCAGGGTCTAAAGAGAGGCGCTGCTATCAATAGTGCTAGTGTTGACTATCAGGTTGATAGTAACCAGCTATATATTGTTCCTGTAAGTTCTACCAATAAGTTTATCAAGATTGTAAATGAGGGCGACGCTCAGATTAGTCAGGTTTCCGATAAGGATACTAACAGAGATATGTCATATGAGTATCAGTACATGTTTAAAATGGGAATTTCTGTCATTTTCAACAGTGTATTTGGTTTCTGGAAAGTTGCTTAATTATTTTATAATAAGGAGAATCTAAATGAAACTATATCTATGTAGAGGCAAACGTCAGGCAAATTATTTTTTAGAGCATAATTGTAGGCTTGTTAGAATTGATACCGATCAAAAATCAAAAGGCTTTTTGGTCTTTATTTTTGAACTGGACGCAAATTTAGATAATGCGTTACAATTATGGAAGAGAGATAAAGATACGTATTTGATATCTTAAGGTAATAACGAAGGAGAATGTGTTATGAAGGAGAAAGTTTGTGGGATATATTGCATTGAAAACTTGCTAAATCATAAAAAATATATAGGCCAATCTGTAAATATATACAAAAGATGGAGACAGCATAAAAATGCCCTACGTAATCAAAAACATGACAATGATCATTTACAGCATTCTTGGAATACATATGGTGAGTGTAATTTTAGCTTTTATATTATTTGTAGGTGTAATGTTAATAATTTAAATGATTTAGAAGTACATTACATTGAGGAATATCAAACTACCGATGATAGATTTGGATACAATCTTGATACTGGTGGTGGCAAAGATAGAGCTATGTCAGAATACTCACGTCAAAAAATGAGAAATAATCATGCCGATATATCTGGGGAAAATAACCCAAATTTCGGTAAAAAACATTCAAAAGAAGTTCGTAAATTAATGAGTGAGAATCATGCTGATATTAGTGGTGAAAATAATCCTATGTATGGTAAGACTCATTCTGAGGAAACTAGAAATAAAATTAGAAAGAGACTTCAGAAATACAAAGGTGAAAAACACCCTAATTATGGCAAACATCTTTCAGATGAAACTCGTAAGAAATTAAGTGAATCTCACAAAGGTTTAATGGCTGGAGACAAGCATCCACGATGCCGTCCCGTTTATTGTATAGAATTGGATAGAGTGTTTTGGGGTGCAGCAGAAGTAGAGAAAGAGCTTGGAATTGATAGAACTTACATAACTACGTGTTGTAAAGGAAAACAAAAATCTGCTGGAAAGCATCCCATTACTGGCGAAAAGCTTCATTGGATATATTATGAAGATTCTAAAAATAAAGTAATTGCTTAATATGACAATTTAAATTATAAGGATAAAAGGAGATTATATTATGGCTAATGCAAAAAAAAATACTACCGCCAAGGATACTGATGTTAAGACTGTTGTAGAAGAAGTCGTAAAGGAAGAACCAAAGAAGGTGGCAAAACCAAAGCATAGTCCAGACGAACTTATTGCTTGTCGTAGTGTAACGTTTGGAGAACTACTTATTATTGGGCCTAAAACTAAGCTAGTTTATAGTTGGGCAAACGAAGGTGATATTAGAGAGGTTGAATATCAAGACCTAATGTCTTTAAAGGCACTTCGTCATAGGTATCTTTTTGATCCATTTATTATCATCGAAGATGAAGCACTTCGTGAAGAATGGAAAGCCGATCTTGATCCTGTTTACAACAAACTAGAAGAAGTTAGCCTAAATGGAATTTTTGATTTACCTCAGAGACAGTTTGTGGCCAAGTTAAAGCAGCTACCTCCTAGTGTAAAGTCTTCTATTCAAAATATGGCTTATTCTATGATTCAGAATAAAACTTTATATGATTTACGCAAGATTGATGCGATGGATGAAATTCTTGGTACTGAATTAAAAATGATGATTTAATGATAGGAGGTACTTAAATGGCAACCTCTTATGAAGAAATTTACAATTTGGCCTCCAATAAAATTACGGATCCAGAGATAGCACTTTTATCACAAGAAGATATAGAGGAATTGTTTTATGGATATCTTATAAGTGCAATACCCAAGTTTCGTAAATGTAAGAATGATTTATCTAATCGTGATGATGAATTAAGACAGTTTAATGTTGACTTATTAGATGTGGAGAAAGAAATTCTTGCAATATTGGTAGCTAGAGAGTGGCTACAGCCACAACTATATTCTGCTCTTTTGACGAAGCAGGTTTTCTCAGATAAAGAACAGAAGCATTATTCTCAGGCATCCCACATATCAGAGCTTCGTGCTCTAGATGAAACTTTGAAAATTGAGGCACAAAAGTTAAGCCGTGATTATACTTATGGCAACTCAGAGTATTTGGGGTGATAATATGAACGCTTATAATAACATTCCTACATCTCAAATAGAGGCACAAAAGCGTTATTTATATGGCGCAATTATTTCAACACTTTATGAAAAAGAGGACAATAGCCCTTTTTTAGATGCTCATATTCAAAGTTTAATAAATCAAATAAGTGGTTCAAATCGCTTATTTAATTATCAGCCAGAAATATTAACTATTATTAGTTGTCTTGAAACGGCACGTGCGAATCCTAATCAGTTCCGCAAAGCTATTCTTGATGCAGCTAACTTGGTTAATGTTTTGAAGGGCGGTGAATGTGATGCTTGATAGTTTTAAAGCTCGTATGAGTCGAGTTGGAGAAACTCAAAGTGCTGCTTATTTGCATAATGCAGATATGATAATTGACAATACATTTAAACGTGATCCAGCCTATCGTGAAGTTTTTGTGACACACAAACCAAGTGAGATTGAAAATAAGAGGATGGATGCAAAGTTTATTATTGATACACGTAGAAGTATTTCTGGAGATGAAGAAGTATATAAACTTATGTTTAGACCTCATGTGAAAATTCCTATTGGTTCATATGTTGATGTGCCAGATGATACTGGTACATTACAAAGATGGCTCGTTATTATCAATGATAATCAGCCACAATTCCCAATGTATTATATTTTAAAATGTAATTGGATATTAAAGTGGGTATATGAAGGTAAGGTATATAAATGTGAATGCGTACAGAGAACACAATCTTCGTACAACAGTGGGTTATGGACCGATTACATGTTCACAAGTGTGGAAGACCAAACAATTATGTGGCTTCCAACTACACCTTATACTCAAACCCTTAGTTATAATCAACGTGTGTTAATCAATGATGCTGGAAGACGAATCCCCATTGTGTGGGAGTTGTCTAAGGTATTAGATACAATACCTATAGGAATAACACGTTTGACATTTAAGCAAGTTCAGGCAGACCTTCATGCAGACTGTTCTAAATATGGACTTGCAAACTTCTGTCCATATCAAGGAGAATGTGATACATGCAAACTTGCAGAACCAATATATATTGATGCTGGGTTAGATACCAAAACCGAAGAAATTCGTCTTGGTAAGATTACATACAATGGCAAAGATTCTTCTATTCGTGTTGATGGTAGCGCCAAGACATTGACGGCGATGTTTTTAGATTCAAATTCTAATGAATATGTGTCTAAGTCAGTTGATTGGCATATGTCTTTTGTAGACGGCAACAATGTTTTGTGCTCAGTTGATATTACTAACGAGTCAAAGCTTGGGGATATTGTGTGTAATGGTTCTGATGGCAAAGAGATTTTTAAGATTAATGTTTCCAGAAATGGTGACTCGCTTAAGGTTAAATGTCTGCCATTGTATTCTATGGTTGGAAAGACGATTGTTGTGTCTGCTTTAGGCACAGAAAAGTTAAAGATGGAGGTGGTTAGTTAATGATTAGAGATATACAAAAAATTGATGACGATGTATCTGCAATGAAAAGAATAATTCGGCAAAAACTTACATCGGATCCTGACGTCATCGAAGTATTAAATAACCACGAATTAGACCCATCAAGTCCTGATGATTATTTAAATAATAATATTTTTGCTTATATTCGTGTCCCTGGCACACAGGATATTGCTAAAAACTTTATTTGTTTTAGCGTTGATGATATGGAAGACCATCGTTACAATTCTGTAATGAAGATTCAATATGTCCAATTTGTTGTGTTTTGTCATGCGGATGATATTAAAACGCCGTATGGAATTGAACGACACGATTTACTAGGATATTTGATAAGAGATATCTTTGGATGGTCTAATATGTTTGGGATGCAGTCAAAACTTATTTATAACAAAGAAAGCGTTACGGACACAAATTATTCTTGTCGTACATTAAAATTTGAGCTTACTAAAACCAATTCCTTGAATAATGCTGTAACGAGGAATAAGTATGAGTGATATGTTTGAAGTAGATCAGCTCCAATTATATTTTGGAGATGATTATGTTATAAACGATAAGTTGAAGATTAAACAGCCAACAATTGGGGAAATTGTTGATTTTGGTGAAGCACAGTATTTTAGTGTTGTACATACTATAACTGCCATTCCGTCTGATATGAAATCTCAATTATGGGATTTAGGTTTGGACTGGACAGAGTTAGATGATTTTGAGTTGTTTATTATGTTAGCACCAACACTGTCAACAGATAAAACAAGATTGCTATTCGGTGATTTGGATTTTACAAAGTTAAAACCATATAGAAACCGTGAGAATGGTGATATTGTATTGGCAGATTTGGAATCTGGTGTAAAGATAGATAAATTGGTTTATTTAAGAATTGTGAATTATTTAAGAAGGGTTCATAATATTACACCAAAGATTGAACATGCAGCAAATAAAACAACTAAGCAAATTCTTATCGACGAAGATAGGATGAAAATTAATAATAATAAAAACAAGCCTTTTAAATCATATTTGTTGCCACTGATTTCATCTGTAAAAGTTCGTATGGGATATACGAAGGATTATGTGAGAAATGAGGGCTTTGTTGAATTCTTTGATGATGTTACACGTCTACAAATTATTCACAATGCGGACCATTTACTTGCTGGATGTTATGCAGGAACTATAGATATGAAGAAAATAAACAAGGCGGAACTTAATTGGATGAAAGAGATTTAATCTCTTCATAATATTTTATAGGAGGAAATTATTATGTTTGATATCAACAATCAGCATGGCTAACGGTCGGCCTGTTTGCTAGGTTCGCTGCATATGGAAACGTTGCAGTGTATGTTCACGAATTGCTGGAACACCCCTAGAGCCTTTATGCTACAACATGGTGTGTAAACACGAGTGTGAATGCTTGAAAAGTTAAAGGATTGGGCAATCAGCAGCCAAGCCTCTTGACAAATTTAAATTTTGCGTTATAATATATAATACAAAATTAACGCTAAGAGGAAGGTTCAACGACTATCGGCTGAAATGCCGTTAGGAGCAAGTGCTCCGAAGTGTGAACCCCTAAACCACATTTTGTGGCAAGGTGAATGATATAGTCTAAGCTCTTATGAAAGTAAGAGAAAATTTTGTATGAAAGGAGGCAAATTTCTAATGGAAAAGGTATGTGGAATTTATTGTATTGAAAATATTGTAAATGGCAAGAAATATATTGGACGATCTGTTGATATTTACAATAGATGGTCTAAAGAAAAGAATTTATTAAATAAAGACGAAAAGGCGTGGAATGTATATTTACAGTATGCATGGAAAAAATATGGAGAAGAAAATTTCAAATTTTATATTCAAGAAGAATGTAGCGAAGATTTATTGGATGAAAGAGAAATTTATTGGATTGCATACCATCATACATTCATACACGATCCTGATTGTCGTGGATATAATGGAACCATTGGTGGACAAGATGCTATTTGGAAAAATCCATGGAATAGTGGAATTACTTATTCTGAAGAATATAAAGAAAAAATTAGACAATCAATGAAACAATATGTTGAAAAACATCCAGATAGATTAGAATTATTAGATGAAATTAGAACTCAGTATTGGTCTAACGAAGAAAATAAAAGAACTCGCAGTAAGAAAATGTCAAAGCGATATCAAGATCAAGTTGAAAGAGATAAACAAAGAGAGCGTGCTCTGAAAGTTTGGGAGTCTGAAGAACACAAGAAAAAACAAAAAAAAGGTATGATTAATAGTAAAATTGCAAAGGCTGTTGTTTGCATAGAAACCGGGCGATTGTTCCCAGTATGTTCTGATGCAATGAGATGGCTTGGCAAAAAGCCTAGTTCATGCAATATAATTCTAAAAGTATGTCGTGGAGAAAAAGAAATGGCATATGGGTATCATTGGAAGTTTGCCAATGAAATACAAAAATCTGGTGTTTCTAACGAAGACTCCAGTAATACAACTGTTTGTAATTGACCGTGTAATTCGTGGTGTCGCTCTATCTCAGAAGGACGACTCCGTACTATTCTCTATTAACCAGATGCAGAATGTTTCTCTAAACTGCGCATCCGAAAGCACAGACGCTGTGGATGCACTTGGGCAATTGACCCAGCATATATGGTGACGTGTATGCCTCTACTGTGTTAAATGCTTTGAATCCCTAAAGCTCAGGATACTACAACATAACTCGAAAGGGTAAGTGTGAATGTGACGAAAGTATAAAAAAATCCTGAGATGGTATATGGTTAAATCCTAAGTACTTTATAATGGGTCTTTAGCAGGGAATTACCTAATGTATATACTATGGTAAACCTTCAACGATCATCTCCTTGACGGAGAGTAGGCTATAAGTATAGCTGAAAAATACAGCCCTGATAAATCAGGTGAAGAAATGATCTGATCTATGTGGAAACACATAGCTGTGGATTTTCCCACGGCCTAAAAGTAACGTCTTTAGGTGAACAATAATGACTCCAATTGCTACGTTCTATCGTGCGAAGAGTGCTGAGTTCTCCGCTGAGAACGCAATTTTTGATTAATTTTTAGTCAACGTATACAGTAATGTGTATGAAAAATACGAATCTAATTGCCGGAAACCCCTAAAATCTATATAACTACAACGTAAAGATGAAATAAGCTTAAGCGTGAATGTTGCGAAAGCAGAAAAAATATATAGGATGATACAAGGTTAAACCCTAAATATCATAATAATGGGCAATCGGCAGCCAAGCTCCGAATAGGAGAAGGTTCAACGACTAGGCGTAAGCCGTAACATACAAGTGTTTGGTATGTGAAATGGTTCGTGTCCTTATATTTTAGGACAAAGATATAGTCTGCACTCTAATGAAAGTTAGAGGGGTATTAACCCAAATGAAATGTAGCGATTTCATTTAAACACAATGGATGAATCTAATGGCTACTCAGCTAGGTACTACTAAGAAGGTTGCTAGCTCTACTGCTAAGATTATTGCTCCTGCTATGGAAAGCTTTACTTATGGTACTGGTTCTTATGAGCTAAAACATACTCCTAAGACCGCTCCAAATGAGATTTATGTACTAAATGGCGATAGCACCTTTGGTCAGAAGTTTGTTAAGGGTACTAATGCTTCTGAAACAGAGTTTGGTATCACCAATAAGACTCTAGCTTTACCTACTGGTCTAAAGGCCGGTGATGAGCTATTTGTAATGTACGACTATGAGACTGAGAACGCTGTTGAGGTTGTAAACTCTGCTACTGAGTTCCCTGTTGGTTGTAAGTTCGTTATGGAGGTACTAGGTGCTGACGTATGCGATCAAACTACTCTAATCCATGCTTACGTAATCTTCCCCAACTTTAAGCTAAGCCCTGACTTCGATTGGTCTGTTGCTACTGATGGCAGCCATCCATTCTCCGGTAAGGCTCAGCAGGCATATTGCGATAAGGAGAAGAAGCTATTCAATATCGTAATTCCTAGCGAGGACTAATATTCATAAAGAGGACTCATTAATTTGGGTCCTCTTTTATATTTATAAACTTACATAAAGGAGTGATAGCTATGAAGTATGAGCGCAAGTGTTTATGTTGCGGTGCTAGCTATTCCTATTGTAATAACTGCTATGATTTCAGAAATTATCCTCTATGGATGAACTCATTCCACGATGAGAATTGCAAAAATATTTTTGAAACATGCACAAATTATAATTTTAAGCTAATCACCAAAGAGCAAGCCAAAGAAGCTCTTTCTAAGTATGATTTATCTAATTGTGCAAACTTTTCTGCTTGTGTAAAGCGTGATTTAAATACAATTCTAGCAGAAAATAAGCCTTCTGTTGAGAAGAAGGATTTCGTCAAGAACGAACCCATACATGAAGTAGTTACAAAAAAATAAAACGATAAGGTGTTGACTTCATGTTGAATTCGACACCTTATTTTTTTTACGCCTAAAAGGAGATAAAATAATGGTACGTAGTAAAATTACGAATCTCGAATATAACCCAGATAAAGTTGCTTATATTTTAAATATGAAGCAAGTCTATTTGTATATGCGGAATGGAGCAAAGTTACTAGATATTTTATATTCTGATACCAAGGCAAACGCCTTGGTTTTTGTATTTGAGAAAAATGAACAACTTAAAAGATTATATGAATTATGGAATCAACATGAATTAAATTAAAAAGGAGGTTTGAGAATGGCACTTTCATTTGAGGAATCAAAACAGCAACTATTACAGCAGAGTCAAACAGCGGCAAAGCCAATGATGATGGCAACAAGAGCAGTAATGGCAGAAACTGGTTGGACACGAGTTACCACACCTAACTATGCTTGGTTTGATAATTTTTCTGATGATAAAATATCTCTCATTGATGAAAATAAAGATATTACAATAGATGCCTCACAGATTAATATATCTCAAGAATCAAAGAGTCAGTTTATTCCATTTGAAATGCCAAGGTATTATGACGGCATTGATTTGACTCGAATGGCAATTTCAATTCACTTTACAAATAGTGATAAGCAACATGCCGCATCTCCTGCTGTAAATGTTCAATATAATAGTGATAAAATTAGATTCGCATGGCTTGTTGATGGAAACGCAACACACATTGATGGAAATCTTCAATTTGAAATTCATGCTGATGGCTCTATATCAGATAATGTAGGAAAATCATATGAGTATCGTTGGAAGTCAAAACCAACGGATAAATTTAATATAGTAAAGTCATTGTGTCAAGACCCTAATTGTGAGCCAATTTTTGTTAACGAAGATTGGGTACAAGAAATAGTTAAAAATGTTGCTACTGCTGTCGCAAAAGAAATTAAAGATGTGCAAGTAGACTTAAGCAATTATTATACAAAAACAGAAGTTGATGAAAAGGTAAATAATGTTACTGTTGATTTAACTGGTTACGCTACAGAAACTTATGTAGATGAAAAAGTTGCCGCTGTTGATGTATCGGATCAATTAGTAGACTATGCTAAAAAGACAGAAGTACCAACTAAAATAAGTCAGTTAGAAAATGATTCTGGATATTTAACTGAGCATCAGGATATTAGTGGACTTGCCACGAAAGATGAAGTTAAAGCCGTAGAAGAAAAAATTCCAAGCATTGATGGCTTGGCTACTCAAGAATGGGTAGAAGGTAAAAACTATCTGACCGAGCATCAAAGTCTTAATGATTATGCGACAAAAACATATGTCGGTGAAGAAATTAAAAAGGTTGATGTGTCGGATCAGCTAAAAGATTACGCTAAGAGTGTGGATGTTGATGCTCTATCTTCTTCTGTCAGCAAGAACACAGACAACATTGCCTCTCTAAGTACTACCGTAGGAGGATTGCAATCTGAAATTAATAGCATAGATAAGACTCCAAGAAAGACATATGATGTCGTATACAACGATACAGAAGACCCAGAGGTTGGAGAGAATGTCTTTGCATTCTATGAAATTACCAATGAGGGTCAATCTGGAGAATCAAGAGAGATTAAAAAGAAGTTTACAATCGTTGGTGGTGGAGGAGGAGGCACTTCTAGTACTTTAAAAATTGAGTATATAACCACATCTCCATTGATTGTTACAGTAAATGATAAGGTTATTATTAAATATAGATTTTCTGGGCAAGACTCTTCTGGAGATCCAGTTTCTGATGGTACTGCCACATGGAAAATTGGTAAGCAAATTATTTCTACTGGAATGGCAAGAAGCGGAGAAAATACATTTGATGCTACTGACTATATCAGTATTGGAACTCAAAAACTGACACTCTCCATTACGGATGCCGCGGGAAGCTTAGTAACTAAAACTTGGACTGTGCAGAAGATTAATGTCAGATTGGAGTCTTCCTTTAATGATAAGCTAACTTATAATATTGGACCTGTATCTTTTGACTATACGCCATATGGTGCAATTTCTAAAGATATTCATTTTAAATTAGATGGCACAGAAATTGATAAAGTCACTACATCGTCATCTGGTGTTCCAATGGCTTACTCTATTCCTGCACAGACACACGGAGCACATTTGCTAGAAACTTATATTACTGCGGAAATTAATAGTTCAACCATTGAGTCTAATCATATCTTAAAGGATATTATTTGGTATAATCCAGAATCTGAAGATGCGGTTATTGGTTGCATTCAGAATACTATTACTGTTCAGCAATATGATACAGAAAACATTGTTTATACTGTATATGATCCAAAAACTGAAACTCCAACCGTTACTTTGGCCATAGACGGCAAAGAGGTGTCTACTCTACAATTAGATTCTAACACCCAGACATGGCAATATAAACCTACAGATATTGGTACACATGTATTAACAATTACTTGTCGTAATACGGTCAAAACTATTAATGTTACTGTTGAAAAATTAGATATTGATGTTGAGCCAGTTACTGCTGGTTTACAGTTTGATTTTAACCCAGTTGGTCGTTCTAATAACGATACTAATAGATTATGGTCTTATAGTGAAAATGCAGATATTAAGATGGCTGTTTCTGATAACTTTGACTGGGAAAATGGTGGTTATCAGATTGATGAGAATGGAGATCAGTATTTCGGTATTAAGGCTGGAACTAGTGCAACCATCTCATATAATTTATTTGCAGATGATGCAAGAAGAAATGGTAAAGAATTTAAGCTAATTTTTAAAACTGATAATGTTGCAAAGAGTGATGCCATATTCTTAACATGCCAATCTTCTAACATTGGACTGCAAATGAATGTGCATGAAGCTTATATTAAGTCTAGTGCAAAGTCACTATACGTTCCTTATAGTGAGGGAGATATTATTGAGTGGGAATTCAATATTGCAAAAGATACTGATATTCCTATTGTAATGTCCTACGAGGACGGAACTCCTTGTAGACCCATGAGTTATACATCTGATTATTCTTTTACACAGGAAAATCCTGTTCCTATTACAATTGGTTCTGCTGATTGTGATGTGCTAATTTATCGTATGAAAGCATATAATACAAGTCTTTCTTCTTCTGCTATTTTGTCTAATTTTATTGCCGATGCAAGAACTGCTACAGAGATGATTGATCGTTATAAGAGAAATCAGATTTATGATGAGAATAATATGTTAACTCCTGAATCTGTGGCAGAGGCTTGTCCAAATATGAGGGTTATTAAGATTGAAGCTCCATATTTTACGAATAATAAGAAGGATTTCGTGAAGGATACTTCTGTTGAATGTATCTATAAAAATGGTGATGCTACTCTAGATAACTGGAAGTTCACAAATATGTATCATAGTGGACAAGGTACTACTTCTAATGAATATGGTGCTTCTGGTCGTAATATTGATATTATTGGTGGCTTTGATGGGAAACATCAAGTTACGAGCAAGGTGGCACTAGACCCAAATTATATTACTGAGCTTACACTTGGTGATGGAACCAAGGTTTCTGATGGTAGTGGAAAAGTGTCATTAACCAGAAATTCTGTTCCAAATTCGTGGTTTAATATAAAAGTAAATATCGCCTCCTCTGAGATGGTGAACAATGCTTATCTACAGAAGAGATATAACGACTATCTTCCTTACTCTACTCCTGCAAACAAGAGGGATCCAAGAGTAAAGACTGATATGGAATTTGTAAACTGTGTTGTCTTTATTAAGGAAAGCAATCCAGATTTAACTACACACAGAGAATTTCAAGATACAGACTGGCACTATTATGCACTTGGAAATATCGGTGACTCCAAAAAGACAGATGTCACAAGAGCTTATGACCCAGATGATATGAATGAGTTCTGTATTGAAGTAAGTGATAATACTCTGCCAAACTCTACATTTCAAACTGGAGTGAAGAATTCTGATGGCAGTATGAAATATCCAATTACTAAGGCAGAATGGACCACTGGAAACGAAGCTTATGATGCTCTGTATAACAACTGGGATGGCTCATTCGAGTTTAGATATGATTGCTGTGGCGACTCTAAGGATGGAGACCCTATTTCAACAGACGAAGAGAAGACTAAGATTAGAACACAAAATAAGCAAATTTGGAGAGATTTCTACGAATTTGTTATTACATCAAGTGATAGTGAATTTGTGAGTAATCTTAAGAATTGGTTTATCAATGAATCCGCACTATATTGGTATCTGTTTACGACAAGATATACAATGATAGATAATCGTGCAAAGAATAGTTTCTGGCATTGGGCAAAGCATTATATTAGTACGAGTGAAGCTGCCACTCTTGGAGATAAGGCCACTTATTATATTATTGATGATGATGCCGCTGCTATTAATAATGGTTATAGATTTGACCTATGGAACTATGATAACGACACAGCGTTAGGAATTAACAATTCAGGCGAATTAACGATGACTTATGGCAAAGAAGATACCGACTACCGTACAGAGGGCAACCCGTCATCTGGCTACGTTTTTAATGCTGCAGAGTCTGTATTCTTCTGTAGAGTCCGTGATCTTATGGTTTCTGACCTCAGAAAACTATACGCATCTTGTGAAAGTAAGAACTGCTGGAGTGCAACTTCTCTAATCAACGAATTCGACAGTAAACAAAACGAATGGCCCGAAGAACTCTGGAGAGTTGACTATGTAAGAAAGTATGAGCGTACATACAGAAATGGAAATACTAGATTCCTTGAACAAATGATGAACGGAAAAAAGAAATATCAGCGTAGACAATTCGAACGCGACCAAGAAATATATATGGCAACCAAGTTTGTTGGCAACACGGCTGCATCTGACCAAATTATGTTTAGATGTAATACCCCTGTATCTGCTGCTGTTAAGCCAGACTACACACTTCATTTGACGCCATTCTCTAATATGTACTTGTCGGTAATGTTTGGTAACTCTTCCGTTACTCAGATTCGTGCAAAAGCTGGTCAGCAGTATTCTATTTCTTGTCCTTATACGACAATGGACGATACTGCCGTTCTAATTTATGCCGCCTCAAGAATCCAGTCAATGGGCGACATTTCTGCCTGTTATATTCACGATAATGACTTTTCTAAAGCTGAAAAGCTGAAGGAGTTGATTATTGGCAATACTACGGCTGGATACTCAAATGAGTTTTTAACGAACCTTGTTATTGGCAATAATAGATTGCTTGAGAAGTTAGATGTTAGAAATACACCAAACTTAGCAAGTAGTCTTGATTTGTCTAAGTGTGGAAACCTAAAAGAACTTTATGCAACTGGCTCTGGACTAACTGGTGTTCTATTTGCAAATGGTGGTAAAGTTCAAACTGCATTACTCCCAGACACCCTAACATCTATTAATATGCGTAATTTAAAGTATTTAGACAATCTTGATATTGCTGGTTATGACCAGATTACAACTGCTATTATTGAGAATTGCGATACTATTGATAGTGCTAGCTTATTAAATAAGGCAACACAACTAAACCGCGCTCGTATTATTGGTGTTAACTGGAGTCTAGAGAATACTACTCTATTAGATAGGCTATATAAAATGGGTGGTCTCGACAAGAACGGTTATAATGTTGACAAGTCTGTTGTTACTGGAAAAGTCTATGTTCCCGTTATGAGAGAAAAGCTACTTGCTCAGTATAATGAAGCTTGGCCAGATCTAGAAATCACCTATAATACACTAGTACAGCAATTTACTGTAACCTTCAAGAACGACAATGGAGATATTCTAGATATTCAGTATGTTGACAAGGGAACCAAAGCCGTAGATCCACTTACTAGAGCAGAAAATCCAATTACTACTCCTACAAAGGAAAGTACTGTAAGTACCGACTATACCTTTGCTGGATGGGACAAGGCACTTGTTGATGCTTTTGACGACCAAATTATTACTGCTATATATACTGGAACTACAAGAAGCTATAAAGTTAAGTATGTGTCTAAAGGTAATGTTATGCAAGAAACTACGGCACCATATGGCTCTAGTGTCTTATATACTGGTGAAATTCCTACTTATACATCTGAGGAATCTGCATATAAATATTATTTATTTGATGGATGGGATCAGGGTGGTTATGTCAATGGAGACAAGACCATTAATGCGGTATACGATAGCTGTGAATATAAAGAAGGCTACTTCACCAATAAAGAACTTGCCGATATGCGCCCAGTTGAAATCTACATGATGACTAGACTTGCGGCGAGTGGTATTATCACTTTGTCAGATTATGTAACCGCAAAGGACGCACTAACCGTTACATTGGGTAATGACTTTACATATACAGACATTGAAGAGATGGTATTGATTTCTGAGGAAACTGTCTTTACTGGTAGTAACCGTGTTGACACTGGTGTTAATCTACTGTCTGAGGATAGAAGCTTCGTGTTAGCCATTGACTGCAAAATGGATACTGGAAACTCCACAAACGCTGTTCTTGCACAATGTTTCTCTGGTCTAAATACTAGCGGATTTAAACTGTCTTATAACAATGGAGTTAGTCTTGCTTGGGGCAGTGCCTCAGCTTCTCCATTTAGTGCTGATAGCAGAGAGATGATTGTTCTAAGACATATTAAGGGTGAAAACGGTCTTCATGTTTACTCTTCAAGTACTACTAGTGATAAGTCTTATTATGCAGAACTAAGTGGAATCCATTCTATGAGCCACAATGTGTCACTTGTATTTGGCTGTAGCAAACTCGAAGATGGTTCTTACGAACAGTACGGTAAAGGTACTGTATATTGGAGCAAACTTTGGTATGCCGACTTAGGTGATGATGTTTGTACGAAAATTGCATATTGGCCACATGAAGAAATTGAATTTGAGGCTTGTTGTGAGCAGAATGGTTCTTTGAAACGTTACTACTTAAGTGACAACTCTGGTACTCGTTCCTCAATGACATTTATTTCTTCTAAGACATTGACCCATCCAGTTATTATGGACCCAGCTTATTCTAATGAAGGCGGCTGGGCTAAATTCGAATTAAATAAATATTTGAACAATAGGGTATATAATGCTTTACCAGATAAATGGAAGCAGTTAATTAAGCAAGTTAAAATTAAGTCTTCTATAGGTAAACAGTCTTTGAGTGTCAGTAGTTCTGATTGCTATATCTTTGTACCGTCTATTTCTGAGCTTGTGCCAAGTATGACGGAAGAACCATATGCAAGTGAAGGTACTATTATTAGTCATTTCTCTTCAAATGCATCTAGAATTTGTTATAATCCAAATGGTGCAGCTGTCCAATATTGGACGCGCTCACCAAGCCTTGGATGGGACAACTATGTCTTTAGAATAACAAATACTGGTACATATCAATCTGTAACACAGATGTCTGCAACGGATATATATGCTAGAATTATGATTTCTATTTAAAGGAGGATGGTTAAATGTACTATAAAGTATTAAAAGATAACAAAGTGATAGATGTACTTAACCATCTATCCTTTGTTAAATATCAGGAAAAGCATAATATTATGGTATCTTGTGTAAAAGAAGAAGCACAGGCAATTCTTTCTTCTGATGATGAACATATTTGGCATATTTATGGCTTATATAATATTCCAATTGATGGATATGATACCGTAACTTTGGAAGAGATTGATGTATATGAATATAATCAGTTGAAAATGCTAAATGGAAAGACGATAGAAGAAATTATTGATGCATATACAAAGTCATTAATTGACGGAGGTGTGCTATGAAGGTATTTATAGAAAGCCTATATAGGCTATATAAAAATAAACAAGTCACAAAGGAGAAGATAGATGAGTTTCTGTCTTCTAAAAAGATAACCCAGCAGGAATATGATTATATTATTTCTGCTGGGCAGATTAATAAGTAAGGAGGTGTAATGATTGTACACTATTTTACTTAATGACACCAACGAGCTAATTACTTCTGTAAAGGAACGTATTATGCAGCGTAGTAAGCTTGTTGACTCTCTACACTTTCTTGTTGATCCAATTTATAAGGGATTAGATATGAGTGGCTTTACAGCAATGATGGAATATATTCTGCCAGTAAGCAGAGAATATCATTCTGAAATTTTAGTAAAATCTGATGCTTTGTATAAAGAAAAATTAGAGTATAAAGTCCCATTCGATACTAACCTAACAAAAGAGGCAGGAAATGTTGAAGTACAATTAACTTTTGTTAAAGTTAGTTTAGATGCTGATGGTGAAAATATCCAACAGGTCAGAAAAACTTCTCCGACTATTATTAAAATACTACCAATCTCTGCTTGGTCTGACATTGTGGCAGACAATGCACTTGGAGCCATTGACCAAAGACTCATTCAAGCTGAGGCAATGATTCAGGCCGTTGGCGAAATGGCTCAATACATTGATGAAAATAAGGCTGACAATATTACTTATAACGAGGAAGATAATTATATCCAGCTTACTGCAAATGGTAATCCAATTGGTGATAAGATTGTTCTTAAGAGCATTGGTGTAAATGTTGTATCTATCCAAGTCAACGAAGATGGTGAACTGATTGTCAATTATTCTGACGGAACATCCAAAAATATTGGCAAAGTAGGTGGTGAATGTGCTGGAATCTATGTACCTTCATATTCTGAAGACGGAATTTTAACATTCACTCTAAGTAATAAAGCAGGTGAACCATCCTATTCGTTTGATGTTGATTCGTCAAATGATTGGAATCCAGTTGGTGACGAAAAAACAACATACATATGGAATAAGTTATAATCTGTGGATTAAGCTAAGATAGCTTTCCAATATATTATTTTATTTTATGAAAGGAGAGAAAGGTTTTGGCTAATCAAAATGTAAGATTTTTCTTTACTGATGACAAGAGAAAATACGATGCGTTAATTCAAAAAGATCCACCAGCTTTATATTTCATAGAAGATGCAGAAACTGGTTATCGTGCTCTTTATAAGGGCGATAATCTAATTGCAGTTGGCAGCAACGCTTCTAGTATGGCGGCTGGTCTAATGAGTTCTGCTGATAAACAGGCTTTAGATAAGTTGGTAGCGAATCCAGGTGGAGTAGAATTTACCCCAGTTGATGGTACTATTACCATTGCCGATGGTGAAGATGGCAAAAAGAATATTGCCGTAGCTATTTCTACCAAAGAGGGTAACACTCTAACTAAAGTAGATGGAGGACTATTTGTACCTTCTGTTCCTGAGTACTCTATTGAAAAGCAAGAAACCCCAGACGAAGGGTTTGTTGCTACATACAAGCTAAAGAAGACTGTAAATGGTGAAACTACTTATGTTGGTGACACAGTGAATGTTCCAAAGGATAAAGTTCTACAGAGTGCCGTACTAAAGACTGTCGAAGCCGATGGTGTACCATATGATAATGCAAAAGTTGGCGACAAGTATATTGATATGGCATTCAATGATGAAACTCAGAGTCATATCTATGTTCCACTAGGTGATATTGGTGGAGACGTAAGCGCTGAAATCAAGATTGATTCTGCAAATGCAAATGGCTTATCTTATGTCGATGGCACTGGTCTGTCTCTAACTCTAGCAAGTGCTGAGAACAATGGTGCTATGTCTAAAGAGATATTTACTGCTGTTAGTGGATTAATGGAACTAGACATTGCAACCAAGGATGATGTTAAGTCTATTATTTCTGAAACTGTTGGCACTCCAAATGCAGAGCAGTTCGATATTGATGCAAATGGTGTATTAACATTAAAAGACATTAATGCGGACAAGGTTATTTACAATGGCGAGAAGTTAAGTGATGTACTTGATAGTATGGCTACATCTTATAGTTGGTCTGAGCTACCAGAAGTTGTCAATGCCGATGCTACTAATTTTGCATCTGCAATTGCTTCTGCAAAGAGTGGGTCTGTTGTAAAGATGAATGCTGGCACTGTTTCTCAAGCCATTGCAGTTGAAAAGAGTGTAACTGTTGAGGGTGAGAACGCAGGCGTGGCCCAAAATCATCAACAGGAGGTGTAAACTATGGCAACTATAATTTCTGAGAAACTAACTATTAATGGTGAGGGTTCTAAGGTTGTTCTTGACGGTTTTGATTTTACTGGTAGTGGTTATGTAGATGTTAAGAATGCTTCTTCTGTGGTTATCAAGAATTGTCGTGTTTATGGTATGAATTGTGAAGATGCTGTTAAGAATTATTGGCTACGTATCTATAATGATATTCCTGTGAAGTTAGTTGTTGAAAACAACTTTTTTGGAGACAATGCTGGTACGAAGGGCAAGATGTATAATTTAATTGAGCCTACTGCTCAACTTACGAATGGTAGCTCTATTAGCAACAATTATTTTACTACTGGTTGTTGTACTCACAATATTATAAATGTTTATGGTGCAGTTGATAATAGCGAAATTAACATCAATGGTAACGTTGTCGAGATGACTGCTGGTGGCGTTAGAATTGGTGTTAAGGGAGATAAAACCTGCATTATTAATGTAAGAAACAATAAAGTTCTAGCTACTAATCCTGCATATACAAATGAAGATCAGGGTCTTGTTACTATTCAGCCTTATGACACACAGACAATTAGTTTCTCTAAGATGACTATTGCTGCGAGTGGTAATGAGCTTCCTTGTGAGCAAATTGTATATGCTGGTTATGGTTCCAAAGATACCGTTTTAACAGATAAAACGATGCCAAAAGTTATTATTGATGGCAAAGTTGCCAATGTTACCATTTATCAATGGTAAATTTAAAATTTTATAGGGGGACTTTATTATGGCCGAAAATATGATTAAATTTCTAAGAGGTAATGTTGCCTCTCTACCTCAGACTGCAATTGAAGGTGCTTTATATTTCACCAAGGACGAGGGTGTATATCTTGGTCTAGCTGATGGTAAGTATCATCGTTATGGTGATTTTATTCAGGTTGATGCGGTAGCTGACCTGCCTACAGCGGGTGCTCATGTAAATTGCATGTATTATTGTGTTGCTGAAAACATTCTAGCAAAGTGGAATGGAACTGAATGGATTCAGATTAACAAGCAGAAGACTCTAGCGGAGCTAGGCGGGGTTGCTAAGTCTGTATATGATGAGAAAATTAAGGCTTTAGAGGGTGCTGACACCACTAACGCTACTGCTATTTCTGACCTTAAGACTCTAGTTGGCGTTATTCCTGATGGTTATACTGAGAGCAATGTTATTGCTTATGTTAACAAGAAAGCTCAGGAAACTCTAGATGCTGCTTCTGGTGGTACTTCTGAATCCGCTGCTTCTGTTAAGGCTGCACTAGAGACATATAAAGCAGCGAACGATCCCAAGGTAACTGCTAATAAAACTGCCGCAGATAATGCTAAGTCTGCTGCAGATAATGCCCAGGCTGATGTTGACGCACTAAAGGAAAAGGTCGGCACTATTGCTGATAGCAAGACTGTTGTTGATCTAATTTCTGATGCTAAGGCTCAAGCTGACAAGGGTGTATCTGATGCTGCCACTGCTAAGACTGCTGCTGATGCTGCTCAGTCTGGTGTTAATGATATTAATACCAAAATTGGTACTGTTACTGAAGGCAAAACTGTTGTTGAAATGATCAATGACGCTAAAACTGCTGCTACATACGACGATGCTGGCGTTAAGGCTTCTATTAAAGCCAACGCTGATGCTATTGGAGTTTTGAATGGTGCCGACACTGTAGATGGTTCTGTTGCAAAAGCTGTTAAGACAGCTCAGACTACTCTACAAAGCAATATTGACACCGTTTCTGGCAAGGTAACTACTTTAGTTGGTAGTGTCAAAGGCGACGATGCAAAGTCTGCTCGTACTATTGCTTCTGAAGAGGTTGCCAAGATTGTTGCTGGTGCAGATACTGCCTATGATACTCTAAAGGAAATCTCTGACTGGATTTCTGGTCATAAGACCGATGCTGCAGCTATGAATAGTGCAATTACTGTTCTTGAGGGTATTGTTGATGGTATCGGTGGAGAAGGCGAGAAGGCCACTGTAAAGGCCTATGTTGATGACGCTATTACCGCTCTAAAGATTGGTGATTATGCTAAGGCTGCTGATCTAACCGCTCTAGCTGCTCGTGTAACTACAGTAGAGGGTCAGATCGCTATTCTAACTGGTGAAGAGACCGTTGCTGGTTCTGTTAAGAAGGCTCTCGCCGATGCTAAGTCTTATGCTGATGGCAAGGATTCTGCAATGGATACCCGTGTTAAGGCTCTTGAGGCTGACACTCATACTCATGCTAATAAGGCAGAGCTAGATAAGATTGAAGCTGGTGACAAGGCAAAGTGGGATGCTGCTCAGGCCAACGCTGAGGCCACTGCTGCTACTGCTCTAGATACGGCTAAGAAGGAGCTAAATACTGCAATCGGCAAGAAGGCCGACCAGACCGCTCTAGATACCGTTTCCGGTAAGGTTGATGCTAACACTGCTAATATCACTAAGATTATGGGCGACGCAACCACTGAAGGTTCCTTCGCTAAGGCCGACTCTGCTCTAAAGACTGAACTACAAGGCTATGCAGATACTGCTGAAACAGATGCTGTTAATGCTTCTAAGACTTATACTGATGGTTTACTTACCTGGGGCGAATTTTAATTAAAATAAACTAATACACGGACTGGCGGGGCAACTCGCCAGTCCTATTCCTAGCAATTAAATTTGAAAATAATTAGTTGGCTTTGGACAGTGAGACACGCAAAGTAACGTTTATATAAAGCCAACACAAAAATCTATCCTATAGAAAGGAATGATTTAATGGCACTTTTTAAAAGTTTACGTGGAAAACGTGAAAATTTACCATCTACTAAAACAGATGGATACGCATATTTCTGTGTTGACGACGGTACTTTTTGGATAGACTACAAAGACCAAAATGGAGTTGTTCAACGTAAGCAACTTAATGCAAAAGATGCAGAAACCCTTATGGGAGCATCTTTATCAACTATTCTGAATGATAGTGAAGTTGAAATTCCAACTTCAAAAGCAGTTAGTGAGGCAATAGACTCAATAAATCAAGGTTTGACTGATTATGTTAAAACTTCTGATTTAGATTCCGTAGCTTTTGATGGTTATGTAACCAAAGGTAAAAAGTATGGCACAACAGTTGGTAATAGAGCCACAGCAGAAGGACGTAATACTACTGCAAGTGGAGATTATTCTCACGCTGAAGGATACAATACGACCTCTAGTGGTCAAGATTCACATACGGAAGGATATTGTACTGCAGCCTATGGTTCATCATCTCATGCCGAAGGTTTTGGTGATAATATTGTTCCTGAAACAATTACATCGGATAGTAGTAATAATGATATTATTACGGCATGGGGAACAACAAAGTTTACATTATCAAATGGGTTTTCTGCTCATACAGAAGGCTGGAGTAATCTAGCTTTAGGTAGTGCTTCTCACGCAGAGGGTAAAATGACAATTGCAAAGGGCAACTGGTCTCACACAGAAGGTATTGGTACAGAAACTGGTGAAGATGGAACCCATGCTGAAGGTTGGGACACAAAAGCTACTGATTATGCCGCTCACTCAGAAGGACGCTCAACTGTGGCTAGTGGAAAAAATTCTCACTCCGAAGGCTATGGAACCACTGCTAGTGGTGAAAGTTCTCATGCAGAAGGTAGTTCTACTGTCGCTTCTGGTAGCGTTTCTCATGCCGAAGGTGAAGGTACTTTTGCGGCAGGGCATCAGCATGTCGAAGGCAAATATAATGAGAAAGATATTGTTAATAAGTATGCACATATTGTTGGTAATGGTACTTCAGATACAAAGCGTTCCAACGCCCACACCTTAGATTGGGATGGCAACGCTTGGTTCGCTGGTAAGATTTCTGTTGGTACGATTACTAATGTCCCAACTCCACTTTATTCAAATGACCTTGTTACTAAGAAGTATGTGGACAACAAGTTTGCCACAAAGTCGGTTACTGTTGCTGCTGATTCTTGGACTGGCACAGAATCCCCATATTCTCAAGTAGTAACACTTGATGGTGTGACTCCAAATAGTAAAGTTGACCTAAATCCAACTGGAGAGCAACTTAATAGTTTGACCACAAATAGAACAATACTTAATACCGCAAATGATAATGGCACCGTTACTGTGTATGCAATAGGTAACAAACCTACCGAAGATTATACAATGCAAGCAACAATTACGGAGGTGTAAGAATGGTTATATATGGAAATCCAGTAGGTGGGGCATTAAATGCCAAGACATACGAGTTGCAATATAATGGTGGAACGACACCAATTATGGCAGTTGTTGTGGATGAAGAAAAAGTATTTGATGCAACAGAGAATGATGTAAGAAAAGGAATGACATTTGCAAGTAATTCTGGAGTAAAGGTCGGCACAAAAGATATTCCTGCGTATCGTACAACCCAGGGCGAAGCAATTGTTTTGCCAAATAAAAGCTTTTCTATATTGCTAGATGAATATAATCAATATGATTATACAAAATTACAGTGTATGATTTCTAAATTTGACACAAGTGTAAAGAATAGCGTTGCTGTTGATCGAGTCGTGATTGATGATTTTGTTTATGCGGTTAATTCAACAAATGCATTGTCTTCTGTAACAAAAAATCAAGAAACGAAAACTGTAAATTTGAATATTACAAATGAAACAAGTGATACATTTTTATTAAGATACTTCACTTTTCGTGAAGAAAAATAAATGGAGGAATATATTATGGCAGTAAATTATGCTTATGCTTATGCGATAATTGATTTAGAAACTGGTATGTGCTTTCAAACCAACGATACCACTAATTATTCTTTAAGAAGAGATTATATTCCTATATATCCATATAGTGGTGAGTATTTGTTAAAGTATTATTACCCAATTCCCGAATCTGTTTCTAGTGAAGATGATTTCCAGGGCAGTTGGTATTACGATGCCGAACATACACGTCCATTCAATCCATAATAAACGAAACAATACAAAATTAATTTGTAATTAGGAGGTGAAAAGATGCCTACCGATAAACTGCAAATTTTAACTCCTATAGTAACATCTGTCAACGGGGAAACTGGTGATGTTACTGTAGCTACAAAAATCAGTGAACTTACAAACGATAGCGGTTTTGCTACTACTACTTACGTAGACACTAGTGTTGCAGGTCTTGTTGACTCTGCACCTGAAACCCTCGATACTTTAAACGAGCTTTCTGCTGCTTTAGGAAATGATCCTAATTTTGCAACAACTGTTGCAAACCAGATTGGGACAAAGGTGGATAAAGTAGATGGCAAGGGATTATCAACTAATGATTACACAACGGCAGAAAAGAATAAATTGTCCGGGATTGCTTCTGGGGCACAGGTCAATTCTATTACTGGGGTAAAGGGCAGTTCCGAGACGACATATAGAACTGGCAATGTAAGTATTAGCCCTGCCAATATTGGCCTTGGCAATGTAAACAATACTAGTGATAAGAGCAAACCTATTTCTGATGCTACCCAAAGTGCTTTAAATAATAAGCAAGATAAAATTGTTGTAACTGGTATACTACAAGGAGACGGAAATGGTGGCGTAACGGCGGCAAGCGAGTTTACTGAGTCTGAAATTGCTACTCTTTATGGCTCCACCACGGTTTTACTTGCGGAGGATGTGAAAGTATGAGTCAGAAGATTTTATGCGAGAAAACAGATTTAGATAATATTGCGGACGCTGTTAGGAATAAGTTGGGGACAAGTGATACCTTTTATGTAAGGGAGCTAAGTGGAAAGATTGAGGAGATTAGCGGTGGTGGTTCAACTGAAACATGGGTTCTAAATGATAGTGGAGAGGGATTTTATAGTTTTTCTTTTTCAGCTAATTTTACTTCTAATGGTCAGGAATTTACATTATTGAGAGCAGTGCCCACGCAAGGTGTGACCCGTCTTTTCTTTGGGACTACTTTTGTTGGAACGTATGTTATTGGAACGAAAAAGGTGGCTTGGACTCTGGCCAATTATAGAAAACTTGTTTTTTCGGACGAGCCCACCGGAGACTTGTTGACTTGGCTTCAGACGAATGGAGCAAAGCAGGAAGATAACTTAGCAATTGAACCCAGCAAGGCGTTGGAGATTACCTCCAACGGAACGACCTCTGTAACGCCGGATGTGCCGTATGATGCCTTGAAGAAGGTGGATGTGATGGTGAATGTGGCGAGTGGTGAGGGCAGTGGAGAGACAACATCATTAAATGTAAATATTGATGTAAATGGTAGTGTTGAGGCTCTCCTGTTTTGTCTTTGGCAAACAAGTGATGGCTGGATGGGGACATGTAATTTTGACACTACGACAAGCAGCTTTACGATTTCCAATGTGATTGTCGGAGGATATGTTATTTTTACACATAACCCTGTCGAATCGTGGTCTTTTGTGCCTTTTAGGCCGATTGGAGTGGAAAGCATTGACGTTGGTGTGATGAATGCAGAATTTGACATTCCCGATGCAGCACTGGTTATGCGGGTCACGGCTCCATCACCAAGCTTTTATCTCCGACTGAAATCTGGCCAATGATCCCATCAATAATTTTATATGCATCCAACTCCGGCAAGGAAAGAAAAATAATACAGATAAGGAGGTCTATCAATGTATATCTACACAATCAAAGACAACAAGGTTGTTCTACTTGGCAAACAAAGTGACTATGACCAGCTCATAGAGCAAGAGACCTACCCCGCCTGCGTTGACCACCCTAACACCCACTCTGTCCTGTCTTACAGTGAGGCAGAGGGGATTCACTGGGAGTATATTCCTTATACCCCAAAGGAATTAAGAGAGCGTGTCTACGAGACAGAGAAAATTATCAGCTACGAAGGTGGCATGCTCACTGTGGACGAGGCGAATCGCAAGTGGCAAGAATACCAGGCTGAAGGTAGCTCCAAAGCTACAGAGCTAACCTCTCTAATCACTACAGCAAAAGCGCTAATTAGGGAACAATATCCTGATGAAAATTAATACACGGGGCTAGTTTTCTAGCCCCATTTTAAATGGAGGTGAAAAGATGCCTTTCATAAATACAGTTGATATAAATGGAGAAATTTACAATTTAGGAAATTTAACAGATGGGTATTATACTGTAGATTTGCCGAAAACATTAAGAAAAAACGATGTTTTTATATTGCAGGGAGATGTTGTTGATAGCTTAGATAAAGAGGGCGATGAATTACATAATAAACCGCTTTCTGCATATCAAGGGAAATCTTTAAATGAAAAAATTGATGCGGAGATACAAAGCTCTGCGGATAGAACGACGACAATTTCTAAAGATTTAAATGAAGAAATTTCAAGATCTCAAGATGAAGACACTAAACTAGGTGAAAGAATCGATAATGAACGTGGTAGGGCACAAAGCCAAGAAGGAGTCCTTGATGTAAAAATAATCAATGAGAACGAAAGGGCAGTTAGGATAGAAAAGCAAATAAAAGAAGACTTATCTTCATTGATTGATTCCAATAGTTCTCAGCATCGTGAATTCGATAATAAGATTAGTCAATTAACAACTGATATGGGCACAAACGATGAAAATACATTATCTTCTGCCAAGTCATATACAGACGATAAAGATACTGCAATGGGAAAACGTGTAAAGGCTATTGAAGATGATTATTTAAAAGATGCCGATAAGACTGCACTACAAGATGCAATTAACACAGAAAAGGGTCGTATGGACGCATTTATGGCTTCTGCTGAAATTGGCGATGCCGCCATCGATACACTAAAAGAACTCCAGGACTATATTGCTAGTGACAAGACTGCTGCCACTACTCTAACTAATAAGGTTGGTTCTCTAGAAATTACTGTTGGTAAGGTGGCTGAAGGTAATAATCCTGCTACTGGTCTAGTCAAGAAAGTTGCTGACAATACTACTGCTATTGCTACTAATCTACAAACTGCTAAAGATTATACTGATGAAAAAATTATTGGTCTAGGAATTGGCAATTATGCTAAGAAGTCTGACCTGAACAATCATACCAGTAATGTCAATATTCATATTACTGCTGATGAGCGTACTAAGTGGAATGCTGCCGAGCAAAATGCCAAGGATTATGCTAATAATAATTTTATTAAAGATGACAATGGAGTAATAACCAAAGCAAAGTTAGCACAAGAAGTATTAACTTATATAGATGATGTTTCTACATTAACAACAAATGGGAACTGGACATATGTAAAAATGAAAAACGGTACTGTTATTGCTTGGGGTTCTTTTACGCAGACGGCCACACTAAAAAATGGGCTAAATACTGATTTAACTATTTCGTCAACATATCCAAGCGGGATATTCTCACAAGTTCCTACTTGTATCCCAAATTTGTATATTAATGGTGGAGCCATTTTACAATATAATAAATCCGCTGGAACTAAAACTAAAACACCAGAACTTGGTGTATGTTTTTTTGGAGGTTCAGATGTTGAAGTTACTATTTATTCGGACTATATTGTATTTGGCAAATGGAAGTAATAATTATAAAGGAGGAGTAATATGAAATTTTTAGGAGAAACTTCTCTCAAAAAGCTAATCTCTCTAATAAAAGGAGAAATAGCAACAAAACAAAATAAGATTACGACTAATGGAATTTTACAATGTGATGGAGACGGAAATATTTCTGCGGCAAGTTTAGATAAAAATAGCGTTGGACTTGGAAATGTTGGGAATTTTAAAGCTGTCTCAACGGCTGCTTCTCAAGGATTAACCACAATAGAAAAAACAAATGCGAGAACTAATATTGGAGCTGGTACAGGCACATATTCTAAGCCATTAACCGGTATTCCAAAGACAGATTTTGCAAGTGCTGTGCAGGCTTCTTTAGACAAAGCAGATACTGCATTACAGTCACATCAAGATATTAGCGGAAAAGTTGATAAAGTGACAGGTAAAGGGCTTTCTACTAATGACTTTACAACTGATGAAAAGAATAAATTAGCTAGTATTGCAACTGGTGCAAATAAAACTACTGTTGATTCTGAACTTAGTGATAGTTCTACGAATCCTGTTCAAAACAAAATAGTTAAATCAGCATTAGATGGTAAAGCCGCTTCATCTCATAGCCATGATTATCTTCCTCTAAGTGGAGGGACTCTTACTGGCAATCTTACAGGGAAATATTTAACTGGCACTTGGCTTCAAACTACAGCTACTAGTGACTTAGGGAAAACTCCTCCTAATGTGGCAGTCCTTGATGATGGAGGATGGGTGTATAAAAGAACACCAGCAGAACTTTTAAGTGACATGTTGGGCAAGACTACTATAACTCTAAATGTTACTAGTGATGCTTATTTAAAAAATTATAATTGCACCGCTTTCGTTTTTACTGGACTAAAAATGGGTTTTGTAAGAATTTACGGGCAAACAAATGTCGCTTTAACGAATGGTACATCCTATAGACTTACAGATATATCCGCCAACAGCCCAACAAATTACATGCACGCCCTTTCCATTAACTGTTCTAAAAAGGTCACTGCTTGGATAGGAGGTAACGGAGTGTATATAAGACCTTTGGAATCTATTGGTGTTGGTTATGATGTCATTATAACTGGTTGGTGGGTTTATTAAGGAGGTATAAGAATTGAGTATAATAGAAGAACAAGATAGATTTTTGAAAAAATCTGTGATACCTACACTTACCTCAAAACAAAAAACTTCTTTAGCAGAATTAGCAACTACATATAGAGATAGTAGAGACAAAATGATTTATATAGGTACAGCCACAAGAAATGATTATTCAAGTGGCACAAATGTCTTTGATACAAATAATAAAATAAAAATTAATTGTAGTCTTTTTGTGCAGAATGTTTGGATGGGAAGAGATATAAGTGATTATTTAAAAACAAGTGAATCTTACTCTCCTAATATTTCCAAAGTATTTGATTGGGGATATTATTTTAATTTTAAACATGAAGATATAGTTAACAAAAGCAAAGACACTGATAATTTTCCAAAAAAATACCTTAAAGGTACTGGAATGTATGCTTACGATATGGCATTTGAATTATATCAAATGGGTTGTGAAATTCCTTTTAGTGAGGCAGATATTGGAGACATAGTATTTTGTAGGGCAAAATATGTTTACCCAGATACAACAATAACAGACCCAATAAATGATAATTATTATGCGCTTGCTCAGGCTTTTAGAAATATTGACCACGTTGCTATAATAACGAAGAAATCTACAAATTCATCTGGTGTAACTTATATAACATATATGGAAGGAACTAATGCAGTACTTAATGGTACAGATATACCAATTAGTCCATGTAGTACACATTCTAGCTGGCCGCTCGCAGATAGAAGACGGGCGGTTGAAATCGAAAGGACAATTTGCATGGTCGCCAGACATCCGGCTGCATTTGGTCAAGCTAGCAATGTCCCAAATATTATAACTGCAATATAAAAAGGAGTGACAATAAATGAGTAAAAAAGTATATTTAAGTCCAAGTGATCAAACAAGAAATACATATGCTTATGGCAATACTACCGAAGCAATTCAATGTGGTAAAATTGCTGAAGCTTGTAAAGTAGCACTAGAAAGAAATGGTGTATCTGTTAAGATTGGCCATATGATTTCTATGGCGCAAAAATGTAGTGAGTCTAACGCTTTTGGTGCAGATTTACATGTACCTATTCATACAAATGCCTTTAATGGTAGTGTTATGGGCACACGAATGTTTTGTTGGGATGGTGGAGAAGGTTATAAAGCATGCAAGGCGATTTTTAGTGTTTTGGCACCTATTAGCCCAGGTTCTTCTGAGAGTATTACAATAAATAAATCTTTATATGAAGTAAAGACACCAAACGCTCCCACTGCATATATTGAATGTGAATTTCATGATAATAAAGAAGGGGCAGAGTGGCTTGTAAAAAATACGGTTTTGATTGGTGAAACTATTGCAAAAGGTATTTGTAATTATTTTGGAATTGCATATAAGGCTAGTGGTTCTACTTCTAAGCCAACTCAAGAGCATCCGACTAAGCCTACACAAAACCAATCCACATCAAATAAAGAGCTATATCGTGTGCGCAAGAGTTGGGCAGATGCCGCTTCTCAGATTGGTGCATTTGCAGTTCTAGAGAATGCTATCAAGGTTTGTAAGACTGGTTACAGTGTATTTGATAGTAAGGGCAATGTTGTGTATCCAAAAGCTCAACCTGCTCCAACCAAGAAGTCTGTTGATGAGATTGCTCGTGAGGTAATTCGTGGAGATTGGGGCAATGGTAGTGACCGCACAAAGCGTTTATCTGCTGCTGGTTATGACGCTAACGTTGTTCAAAATCGTGTAAACGAGATTCTTGGAGGCAGCTCTACTCCAAAGAAATCCATTGATGAGGTCGCACGTGAAGTCATCCGTGGTGAATGGGGTAATGGTGTAGACCGTAAAAATAGACTAGTTGCTGCGGGTTATAATTACGACGCAGTACAAAAGAGAGTCAATGAAATCCTCTAAGATGGAATTTTCAAAGAAAATCTTAATAGTTGCCGCAATTATTAATATTGCGGTAATTGGATTTTCTTGCTATATGATGTGGAAGACTTGCGACCTGTCTCCACTCGCATATTTGTTGCCATCAGTCGGTGCTGAAGTTTCAGTAGGCACCGGCTTTTATTATGCCAAGGCAAAAGTAGAAAATAAGATTAAATTAATGAAAGAATATGGTGTTCAACCAAACGATACGAGTTTTATGGAATAAGGAGGAATAATTATGGAGTCTGTTGATATTACTAAGATTGTTATTGCACTAATTGGTCTATTGAGTACTGTTATTACCACATTCGTTATTCCTTGGATTAATACCAAGCTTAAGAATGAGAAGGTAAGAACTGCTATTGAGATTGCAGCCCAAGTTGTAAGTGCTGCACAAGAGTTGCAGATTACTGGTGATCTTGAAAAGCTCGGTCTTACTAAGGCAGAATATGCGTGGAATGAAGCAAAACAGGCTTTAGCAAAGAAGGGCATTACAATTTCTGACGAGGAACTAACTGCTTATATTAAGGCGGCTGTTACCGAGTTGAGAACCAAAGTTGAATGGTAATATTAGGGGGGGCTTATGCTCCCCTTTTTTTAAAAGGTTAAAAGGAGTTGCATTATAGGTTTGCGTAAGTTTGCAACTCGTAATGTAGGTTTACGGAAATTTATAATGACAAGGAGGAGTTTATATGGCACGAATATTGTCACTGGATCAAAGTACCACTAGGTCGGGCTACGCAATTTTTGTAGACGGTAAGTATGACCACAGTGGGCTTATTGACAAACATAAAAATAAAGATATAAACAGTCGTTTTAAAGAAATGTATGAGGGTATACACGAAGTTATCGAAGCAGAGAAACCGGATATTGTAGTTTTGGAAGACACACAGGCTCAGGGTGGCAACTTTGGTACATATAAAATATTGTGCCAACTTCAAGGTGCAATTATCGGTATGTGTTATGCAATGGATATTGGGTTTCATGTGTTGACACCGAGCCAATGGAGGGCAACTTTGCAATTCCGTCAAGGGCCAAAGGTGAAGCGTGATGAACTAAAGGTACAAAGTATAGCGTTTGCCAAGAAAGAATTTGGTATTGATGAATACGAAGACCAAATGGAAGCGGTATGTATCGGTGAGGCTTTCCATCGTATGACAAGTAAAGATATTGATATTGAAATTTAGGTGGTTTTATGGAGATTTATAATGATACATATTGCGTGTATGTTCACATAAATAAATTTAATGGTAAAAAATATGTTGGACAAACTATTAATGGAGAAAATCCACAAAAAAGATGGAGGTCTGGAAGTGGATATTGTTATCAAAAACTATTTTATCGTGCAATTCAAAAATATGGATGGGACGGATTTAATCATGAAATCGTTGCTTCTAATTTAACTAAAGATGAGGCAGATAACTTTGAAATATTATTAATTGATAAGTTAAAAACTTATGATAAAAATTTTGGATATAATTGCACATTAGGTGGAGAAGGAATGAGCGGATATCATCAATCAGAAGAATCTAAAGAAAAATATAGAAAAACAATGAGAAAATATTTAGATGACGAAGACTATTTATTACGTATGAGGGCGGCGGCTCCAAAAAGGGCAATATATCAGTTTTCTATTGAAGGTGATTTTATCGCAAAATATGAAAGTGCAATGGAAGCTCAAAGATGTACTGGTATACATAATGGAGATATTTCTAAATGTG
>ERZ1034917.540-NODE-540-length-33784-cov-623.701711_pt1 | contig 33784 bp, 52 predicted proteins | sample MGYA00520605_ERZ1034917 | MGnify/ENA primary metagenome ERZ1034917 (study PRJEB33766, sample SAMN09781784) | gut metagenome | biome: gut microbiome | host: Homo sapiens | place: Madagascar | study: EMG produced TPA metagenomics assembly of the PRJNA485056 data... | reverse complement strand
TTTCCCACTGGTTCCCCTCCGCCCATTCTGCGTGCTCACGCAGCGCATTTACGAGTTTTTGATCTCTCATGCCCTTCACATTCCTTTCGTTCAGTCCTCAACCCTCCAATCATCGTTTCGCGCCTGAAATGCGTCGCCAAGCTGGATGGTCTCGGGGAAATTGTGCTGTGTGGTTTGGATGGCGTATTTGTCGATCTCGGTCGCGTAATAGGTCGCGACGGTCGCGCCCAGTTTGTCCAGCGCGATATGGCCGCAGCTCATACCGTCGTACATGGAGAGCACTTCAACCGGCTCCTCCGTCAGCCCCTCAAAGTGGCTCATGATATGCGCAATCACATCCACCGTCCAGCTGTTGCCCAGCATCTTGTAGGCTTGACTGTCGCTCACAGGAAAAACGTAGGTCTCCGGCACCGTTTGGAGCCGCATACACTCCGTCACGGTCAGTTTTCGAATGATGTAAAAGCCGTCTCGCAGCTTAATAGGGTATTCCTTGCCTTTGACCATGATCTTTCCGTTGCGCACCTGATAGATCGGTTCGTTGATGGTGGCGGCGCAGACGGGAACGGCGATCATATTGTCTTTCTGAACGGTTGTCAGTGTGTTTGTTTTCCCATCGTCGCGGGCTTCAAAGTGTTGCGCGACGCTCCCGTTCTCCCCGATGTACCGCCCGCGTTGCGCGACACAACAGGCATCCCGTTCCGCGACGGGGACGGCATAAAGCCCCGTCTTGGCTCCCAGCCCTCCGCCATTGCCACAGAGCGTCACGCTCTTCCCGTCCGGCGAATAGACGCGGTATTGCTGGCTGTCATGGTCCTGGTTCTTTGCGTCATTCTCGATGGTGCCAATGCGCACCGGCTCCGCCAGCACGTTATAGGGGACGCCCTTGTGTGTGTTCGCTGTCACACAGGCACTCTTGTCCTTGGTGGCGTCATGAAAATAGTCGAAGTCGAAATGATTGCGCCCGTCCTTGGTCTCGCGCATCATGTACTCCATCTCTTTTTCCGTCAGCGGCTTAATGACAACAGGCTCCGCCACGGCGTTCCGTTGCCTGCGTGCGATAGCGTCCTCTGCCGTTGCGCTGTGTCCCGTCTGGAGCGCATAGCCCTTCTCGCGCAGCGGGAAGCCTGTCTCCAAAATATCCCGCAACAGAATGCCCCTGTCCTCCGGCTGCTCGACCGGCACCTGGCTGTATGTACCGTCCGGCTCGCGCTTTCCTACCCAATATAAGCGCTGGCGGTTCTGCGCGCTCACGAGAGCGCTGTTGATGCACACCGGCTCCACGCTCAGTTCCGCCGTGATCTGCGCGCGGATGGCGGGCGACATGGACTTGTTGTTCTCGTATAGGAAAAAGTCTGGTTTGAACTTGTCGCGGGCGATGCGGTAGTTTTGGAACAGCTCCCAGCCGATGCCGCTGGCCTCGGTCTCGCGGTTCTTTGTCTGCGCGATGGACCAATGCGTGCAGGGCGAGCCGCCGATCAAAAGTTTCATGCTTTCCTCCTCGTGGGCTTGTCGTTGGTCCATTGCTTGAGGTCGTCAAGAGCGGCGGCACTTTTGGGCTTTGCGCGGCGGACGACCGTCGGGCGCGCATTGACACGCGGGAGGACCTGCGTGCGCCCCGCCTCGATCTCGGCGAGCTCGTTTTCGAGCACGTCGAGGACATAGAGCGCGGAAATGTCTGTGCAGAGCAGCAGATGGTCGGCCCATTGCGAGCGGAAGAAGGCGCGCAGACCGTCAAAGGTCGTTTTTGCGCCGCCGACGATCTTCACGTCGGCTTCGATGGCGCGCCAATCGAAGATGGCTTGCAGGATGACGCCCTGCGCGAGCGAGAGCCACGGATTGATGCGCCGCTCCTCGCGGGTCTGTGCCGGCGTCATAAGGTTTCTCCGGGGGACGCGCTTATGTGTTCGCATGGTTGGTTTCCTCCTCTGAATAAATCTTAACGAGTATAAAATCGCGGTCGGAATAGAACTTGCCGACCTCAAGCGCGGTGATCTGCGCGTCGTCGGGATAGGCGAGGCCGTTGAGCGCGTCGAGCAGGCATTTTGCGAGGTTGTCGGCGTCCGGCTTGTGCGTGTAGGGCTTGCCGGGAAGCTCGGCGTGCTTTTTCCTGGAATAGCTTTTGGGAACGGTGAAGCAGGCGACGATCTCTGCCTTGAGCGGCTGGCGCGCGTCGGTATAGGGAAGGCTCCCGCTGGTGCGGAAGCAATGGCGCACCAGCTCCTCATAGTCCCGCGTTTTCCGGGGCGTATAGGTCCCGTGCCGGGTGACGCGGGGTCTGGCCTTGCCGATGGCCGCCGTGGGTACGATAAATTCGATCATGATTTCCTTTCACGGCAACATATACTTTTTCGCCCATGCGTTGTTGCCTTCTTTGATGTATTCGCCCATCCATGCGTTTTTCCCCGCGTTCTCACCGTTTCGGCGCTCCGGCTCGGGGAGCGCGGCGGTGATATCCGCCACGTCGGGAAAGAATTTGTTTCGCCGGACGTAGCGGACCACCTGAGCCTTGACGTCCTTATAGTCGTAGGGCTTGAGCGCGAGCTGCCACGCACGCTGGAGGTCGGGCGTGATCTTGCGATTGGGGAAATACGCCGAGAGCAGAGAGAGGATGCGCGAAACGGCCTCGCCGGTCATGCCGTGCGCACTCAGAAAGGGAGCTCGCCGTCGTCTACCTCCTCGACGGGGTAATACTTCTGCGTGCTGCCCACCGGCGTGGGGATAGGCTCTGCGCCGCCCGCAAACGGGCTCAGAAAGCCGTCTGCGAGCATATCCGTATATTCCTTGCCGTTGTACTCGCGCGTCTCTACGCGCCCCCACGCGAGGAAGGGCGTACCCTTCCCGGCGCGGGCGATGCGGTCGCGGACCAGCTCGTTGAAGCTCTTGACGGCGACCCAGACGGCAGTGCCGTCCTCCTTTTCCATCGCCTTGCAGGAGCAGGTGCCGAAGGTCTTGCCGGACTGCGTGGATTTCAGCTCGCCGTCCGAGGTGACGGTGGAGGCAATGAGATAAATATCCTGTTTCTGCCCCTTGAAATAGTCGGTTCCGAGCTTCGTGATCATTCCTCGGTCCCTCCCAGCTCCGCCAGCATGGCGTCAAAGTCCTTCGTCTTGATCTTGGATGCACTGTCATAGCCGAACTTCTTGACGAGCGCTTTCGCCTCCGGCTTCGTCAGGCCGTGGCGGGAAGCGGCGGCATAGAAGAATTTGACCTGCGCGGCGGTGATGGGAGCCTCGGGATCCTTTTCGTTGATGTACGCGGTGCCGTCCTCGGTGTCGCTCTCAATGTCCTGCGTGAACATATCGGAGACGCAGCCCAAAGACAGGGCGGCGGAGACCAGGGCGCGCTTCTGCGCCATTTTGACCGCGCTGTTCGCGCCGTCATAGGGAGACTGCGATCCGGTGCGGCCCTCGCGGGTATTGCCGGAGCCGTAGGCGGAGGTGATGACATACTCCACGCCGTTGACGATCTTTACGAGGTCGCAGCGGACGAGGAAGTAGAAAAAGCCGTGCTCGATGTCCTCCAGCTTGCTCTCCAGCGTGTAGCGCTGGCAGAGGCCATAGGCGACGGCGACCTTCTCCGCGCCGGACTTGAAGAGGGTGGGGTTTTTCGTCATGGCGTCGCCGTTCTTCTTGCGGATCATGCCGAAGTCCGTTCCGCGCTTCAAGGTGGCGGGGATGCCGTTGGGGGCGCAGATGGTATAGTTGCCGGTGCGGGGAATGGGGGACACCGCCAGAGCGGCGGCGTCATAGTGATAGAGGGCGATCTCGTTCATTTCATTTTTCCTTTCTTTGTGACGGTCTTTGTGACGGCTTGGTGGATAAACAGGCACGCTCGGAGCAGCTCGGCGTCCGGCAGGACGGGGCGCAGCTCGTAGGTGCCGTCTTTGGAGAGCTTGAGCGCGAGGGTCTGATCGGGGACAATGCCGCGCTCGGCATAGAGCAGGTTGCCGTAGCCCGTGAGCTGGGCGGAGAGGGCGGCGTTGTGGAGCTGTCCGGTCTTAATGTCCAACAGGGTCAAAGCGCCGTCGATCGCGCCGTAGCGGTCGAGCGTGCCGGCAAAGCCGAGTTCCGTATTGCCCATCGGGTGCTCGATCAGCTGCCAATCCGGCGCATAGTCCGCCAGAAACCGGCGGTAGGCTTTCAGATACCCGGCGATCTCCGGCGTTTCCTCCGGTATCTCGCCGTAGTCAATGAGGGCGCAGGCCTCGTGGACGGCGGTGCCGCGGCGGGCGGCGGCTTCGGCAAGCCACGGCTGCGAGGACTTATAGTCATAGGCGAGGAAGCGGCAGACCTCGGTGACGCTGGGGAGCTGCACCCCATCCACGGTGTAAATGTGCCGTTCGGGGTCAAAATGGACGCTCATTTGCTGTCCTCCTCTTCGGGTATTTCGGAAAACCAATCCTCCCCGCAATAGGGGCAGACGGCATACTGCGCATAGAAGATGCCGTTCTCGCCGTCCAGGTTCTCGCGCTCAAAGCGAATGGCGGGTTCGTCAAAGTCGGCGTGGCAGGAATCACAGCGATACATCACGGCTCCTCCTCCACATAGACCATTGCGCTCTGCACACCGAACGCGCGGGCATCGTCGTGACTGGAAAAGAACACGTCGATGCGGTTTTCCTTAATAGCACCGCCGCAGTCCTCGGCGGTGTAGGTATGTACCGTGCCGTCGGCAAAGTAGATCGTGACGGTGGAGCCGTAAGAGATCACGCGAGGGTCAACGGCGATCGTTCTCCCCTCGGTGGCGGTTGTGCCGGTCGAGGTGATGCCGTCGGTCTTGCCGCAGCACTTCATGCACGGACAATAGGCGGTCAGCTTAAATTCGCCGAGCGGTTCACCGATGGTAAGTTCCGCGTTCCCTTCTGCGGGCTTGTCCTCGCCGGGGAGACGGGCCGCGATGACCGGCGGCTCGCCGGTGTACGGCTCCGGCTGCGCGGCGGTGCTGACGGTCACGACGGGCCAAAGCGCCGCGAGGCACAGGAACAGGGCAAGAAATGCAAAAAACTGCTTCATCATTCGCTCTCCTCTCCTCTGTCGATCTCGCCAAAGGCTTCCTCAAAGGTCAGGTCGGTAAGCAGGAGCAGCTTCGAGAGGGCCAAAAGGATCCTCGCGTTGCCGCCGGTCGTCCACCAATAGAAATTGCTGTCGGATATGCCGAGGTACTTCGCGACCTCGCGGCGGTTCATGCCGGTCTTTCGCAGGGCGCGGCGCAGGGCCGGGAAGATGCAATAGCCGTAGTTCTCACGGCGCGGCTGGCGTTCGTCGTTCATGCGCTCGCTCCTTTCGCCAGACAGCGCGCAAGCGTCGGCGCGGAAATGTAGCCCTGCTGGAAGGGAAAGCGCTTATGGAGGGTTTCGTACTTGCGCAGGCCCGTGAACTCGCCGACCTGCTTAATGCTGAGTAACTGCTTGCCGCCGGTGAAGGCGAGGATCGCTTCGAGGTTGTCACGGTAAAATTCGGTTTCTCGTGCCATTGGAATACTCCTTTCGGTGAAATGTCGTGGTTATGCCGGGGTCAGGCGGTTGGTAAGCAGGCCCGCCGCTTTGCGCTGCACAATGCCGGTGAAGATTTCGCGGAGCTGGGGGTTGCGGGCGATAACGGAGAGCTTGGAGACCGCTTTGCACTCGGTCGCCGTGGCTCCGTTGGCGCGCAGGCGCTTTTGCAGGTTCCGCTTGCGGGCGTCGAGGTCGATGCCCGCGCGCCCTTCCAGCTCCTTGTAGAGGTCGCCGGTGGTCGAGTGGTAGTTGAGCGCGTATTCAGCGCACATCTGCCGGATGGCCTTTCCGGTCTCCTCCTGCCAGGTATCGCGCGTGGAGGCGGCGGGCGCGGCGATGATCTCAATGGCGCGGGAGGTTTTTCCCGCGGTCTCCTCCAGCGCCGAAAGGCGGCGTTCCTGCTCGACGAGGACGTTCGCCTGCGCCAAAAGCTGCTCGGCGGGGGTGAGGGGCTTTCGGCTATAGCTGCCGTGCCTGCGGATGGCGGGGATCACCTCAGACGTGACCCATTTGCGGAAGGGCTTGGCCTCGGGCTTGTCCGAGCGGAGGATGACATTGTAAAGACCGGATTCGTTGATGACGTTCATAGACTGAACGCCACCAAGGGTGTCAATCTGACTTACCCCCTTTTCGTCAGCCTCCAAACGGTCAAGAACCATTCGGCTATTTCCGATGCCGAGGACGTCGCACACGTCCTTGAGGACGAACCACGGCTCGCCGTCGCGCTCGACCGTGCGGACCGCGTTTTGCTGATAGGTGAAAATCTGTAAGTCGTTCATGGAGGGGCCTCCTTTTCTTTTGTTGGAATTTGTGGTACGATACAGACAGCCGACCGCCGTGGGCGGTTCACGCTTTTCTCAAAGGTTTGATTTTGGGGCGAACCTAAGAGAAAGGAGAAAGGCTATGGACAAAATCATTGTTCGTTCCGGTGATACCGAATTGGAAGTTGACTTCAAGCGCTTCCTGTTCGGCGACGGGAAATGGGTCGTAACCGTTCGCGGGGCTGACCTGTTCGGCTGATGGACTTTGCCCACGGCGGTCGGCTGTCTGTATCTTGCTTGTGAGGGGGATTTGAGATGAATAGCGATTTGACGAAAAAACGCGAGGACCTTGCCCGCCTTGAGGCGTCTTTGGCGTTGCTTGAAAAGCAACACAAGGAGAACTTGCACACACTACAAAACCTCGTTTCAGAGAATGAGGCGGCGGGGTTGTGCAGGGCGGGGCAGATAACAGAGAGTGAATACGCTTCGTTTGTGCAGGCGCGCGGTGCCCTTGAAATATCTGTGCGGTGCTATCCCGAAATGAGGAAAACGACGGTGCGGGCCATTTCAAACACAAGAGCGGACATCAGAAAAATTTATCTGGTTGCTGTCTGGAAACAGGTTGTCGGTCTGTTCAAAGGGCTATTAGGCGGCATTGCGATAAGCTGCGCCTTTTTCCCGATGATCCCAATTCTTGTTGTATGCTATTTGCTTGGACAAAGTGGGGTGATTCCCTTTACCGCTTTTGGTGGTATAGCGATATTTGCGCTTGTGCTACAGATGATTGTAGTTGTCATTGTGCTAATACGGGAGAAGCGGAAGAAGTGACGCAACTCACGTCTCCAGCCGCCTTACCCGCAGCAGACCGGCAAAGCGAAGGTTCGATTAAATCTTACTTTCTGGGTATAAAAATATTGTCCATGGGGACGCCGTAAAGATCGCAGAGGGAAAGTAGCTTGTCCGCCGGTGGAAATCGCTTGCCGATCTCCCAATTATAGATCGTGCGGCTGCTGACGCCAATGGATCTTGCGGCGTCTGCCTGCTTCATTCCGCGGTTTACGCGGGCGGCGCGGAGGGTAACTTGAAAACTCATAGCGTGAACTCCTTTCGTTCGATTTAATCTAACGTTATAATACCACCGGCGAAAAGGGATGTCAAGCAAAAAGTAAGGTTAAAACGAAAAATAGTTCTTGCAATTCGATTAAAAGTGACTTACAATGGATTTAACAAAAAAGGGGGTGAACCCAATGGGGCAAGAAGAAATCTGTGCAGTTTTTGCGCGGAATCTAAATAAATTGATGGTCCGGGAGAACTTGAAGCAAAGCGACCTCGTATTAAAATTGAATGTGTCGAAAGCCCAGGTATCAGACTGGTGCGCCGGGAAGAACATTCCCAGATCGAACTATCTGGCTGCGCTGGTAGACCTGTTCGGCTGCCAGCTTTCGGAACTCATGAGCGAGAAACAGCCTGCCCCCACGAATGGGGACGGGCTGGCGGAAGATGATAAGCGGATCATTGAGCTTTTACATCAGCTGACGCCGGAGAACCGGGAGCGGATCGTTGAGATAATAAAAGCTCTTGCATTGCAATAAGTACGGCGGCTTGCGTCTCGGAAGGTAAGTTGCGCAAGGTTTCCAGAAATTCTAAATCTGTCATGGTGTCGCTCCTTTCCGTAAGTGAAACCCCGGCCCGCCGAAGCGGGACCGGGGAAAGGGGAGTGGGCCTATGAGAACGATAGCCCCATTTAGCAGGAAAGTCCAATGCAAAGGGCGGATTTTCCTTGCAAAAAACTTGCAAGGAGGGAAAACGGTGAATTTTTCGGAAAAGGCGAGGGCAATGCGGATGAAAAGCCCGCTGACGCTGCGGGAAATCGGGGAGCAGTGCAATGTGTCGGAAAGCATGGTATCACGCTACATTTCCGGCGCGGCGAAACCGCCGGATGATGTGGCCGAAAAGATTTTGGAAGTCCTGCGGAGCAGCGAGCAGGCCGATGACCGGGGCATTTACGCCGCACACATCGATGATTTGCGGCGGCTGATCCGCCAGCAGCAGAGGGAGAAACGGGTACTGTTCGGGATTCTCACGTTTCTTTTGATTTTTCTGCTGCTGCTCTATCTGGACGCTACTCACGGGGCCTGGGGCGTGATCCGATACATAGAATAAAAAACGCCGGAGTGGTGCAAACACTCCGGCGGGCCTAATCCATTCCCCCAGCATAACCACGACGAAACACAAGAGAAACACGACAAACGCGCGTTGTTGAACAAATGCGCGTCGATGAATAGGCGTAGATATTATATCACGCCTTCTTTCGTCGCGCAAGATGAAAGGAGCTTTTTTATGGCAAAAAACAAGTACCACCAGAGGCCGGACGGACTTTTCGAGACCTCCCGCACCGTCAACGGCAAGCGCATTTACTTCCGCGGCAAGACCTGCCGCGAGGTAGACAAGAAAATTTTGTCATGGCAGGACGAGCGCGAGCGGGGCCGCAAGTTCCCTGTGATCGCGGACGAGTGGGAGACCGAGCACGAAAAGAGCGTCAGAGAGAGCACGCGGCGCGTCTATTCCTTTGCCGTCAAGCGCCTAAAAGAAGCCTTCCCCGGCTATGCCTCGGACATAGAGCCCTTGGACGTACAGCGCTATATCCGGGATTTTGAACGGCAGGGCCGCGCGGGGAACAGCGTACAGATCGAGCTTTCCGTCTGCAAAATGATCTTCTCGCACGCAGTCATGAGCGGAGATATCCGCGTCAGTCCTGCCGCCGAGGTCCGCAAGAGCCGTGGGCTGCCGAAGAAGCAGCGGCGGGCATTGACCGAAACCGAGGAGCGGGCCGTCAAGGACAGCGCGGCGACCAAGCCGCCGTTCTGGTTGTTCCCGTATCTGCTGCTTTATACCGGCCTGCGGCGCGGGGAGGCGCTGGCGCTGACCTATGCCGACATCGACCGAAAGACCGAGACCATCCGCGTCAATAAAAAGCTCAACTATACCGGCAGCAGCCGCGCAAAGCTGGAGAATTTTCTCAAGAGCGAGAACGGAGCGCGCGAGGTTCCGTTGCTCCCTCAGCTCGCCAACGCACTGCCGCGCAATCGCGTGGGGCTGCTCTTTCCCGACCGGGACGGCGGTTATATGACAACGTCGCACCTGCAAAAGCAATGGGATGATTACTGCAAAGCGGTCGGGCTGCCGGAGGAGATCACGCCGCACTGCTTCCGTCACAGCTTCGTGACGATCTGCTTTGAGGCGGGGCTGACACCGCGCGAAACGGCCAGCTTCGCCGGGGACACGGTGGAGGTCGTCGAGGCGGTGTATACCCACCTGCGGCAGGAGAAGGCGGAGAGCGCTGCGGAGAAGCTGCGGAAATATCACGCCTGATCTACTGCGTCATCCGGTGCAAATTTACTGCGTCATTTCTGCGTCCGAGCTTGGTAAATTCTTTGGATTTTCGGTGTAATGCTCGGAACGCTGAAACCCTTGATATATAAGGAAAAATCAGCGATTGCAGGCGGTCGAAGATTTTTTGAAAACTTAATACTTTTGTAAATAAAAACCGCGGGGGCTCAGGGGCTCCCGCGGTTTACTGCGTCCGTACTGCGTCATTCACTTTTCCCACGCCTTTTTCTCGGTGTCCTACATGATCTCAATGCCGGGGCGCTGGTGCTTCAGCTCGGCGAACCGGGCAAAGGCTTTCCGGCGCTCCGTGCCGAAATACTTTTCGTCCAAAACTCGCTCCGTGGTTCCGTCCTCATAGGTGCGGACGATCCGCACAAAGTAGATCACCGCCTTGCCCCTGTAACCGGGGTCACGGGTCAGCTCCAGCCGGTCACGGTAGGCGGCAGTTGCGAGGGCGGCGTAGCGCTCCGCGAGGGCCTGCCGGTAGTCGGTGAGCTGGTCGGCGAGGCGGCGGCAATCCTCGATCAGCCGCGCGGCGGTCTCGTCGTTATACTGGATGCGGTCGGCGGTCAGGGTATCGGGTCGGATCAGGTAGCCGTGCAGCCGGATCTCCGCCTCTCGGCTGGGGCTGCCGTAGCGCTGGAAGAGGTCAAGATAGCTCATAAGCAGGCCCTTGTTCATTTGATTGGGATTTGATGGCGTCACGAGTTTCAATCAGCAAGGACAACTCCTGCCGGTTTTCTGTGTTCTGATGATTTTCCACATAGCGGTCGGCGGTTTTGCCCAGGTTTGCGAGGTTCATACCGGGACGCTCTGCAGCCTCCTGCAAAGCGGACACAAGGAGGGAAATGTGTTTACGCTCAATCTCCTGCACGGGTTCGCTCGATTCGCCCGCGATATATGCGCGAGCCTGAGCATCGTTCAGTTTAGCTTTCATAGGTGTCCTTTCATGCCCTCGTGACCTCCGGGGCGGGCGGTTGCGTCAGTCGGCCAAATGTAACCGGCGGCGGGTGGCTTCCTCGTCGATGAAGTTCGTGCATCCGCTTCTGTAAAGCTCCACGGCGGCTTCCTTCAGCGTCATTTTGCCGCTTAAAACATCGTCGCGCAGGCTATCGAAAATATTTTTGATCTGGATCATGGTTCATGCTCCTTTCAGGTGGTGGCGCGCCCCGGTCAAGCCGGGAGCGCGTCGGATTCGGTGCGGGCGCCGCGGCGGAAGGTCGTGCTGCCGTACTTCGCGCGGATCTCCGCCATGCTCCGCTTGCGGCCCTTGTGATAGCCGCAGCCGTCCTCGGCGTAGTGCCAGGACCAAAGGCCCTTGTTCTGGCACCAGCGGCAGCCAGCCGCCTTGAGCGCTTCTTTGTGCTCGCGGGTATTGCCGCCGATCCAAAGCCAGCGGCCGCACAGCTCGATCTCCAGACCGTCGAGCTTGAGCAGCGCCGCGATGATGCCGATGAAGTCGCCCGCGGTCTCGGTGGTCGCGTGGGTCTTACCGGTGGCGTCCGCTGCGGCCTGCTCGTTCTGCCGGCGCTTGAGGTCCTCGAAGCGCTCCTCATACTCGGCGTTGATGGCCTGCATGGTGGCAGTATCGCCGCCCACGTCGGGGTGATGCTTCTGCGCAAGGTGCTTGTAAACCTTCTTGAGCTCGTCGAGCGTCTGGCAGTTGGTGAAGTATGTCATGGTGTCGTCCTCCTGAATTTGGTTTGTCGTGGTTGTTTGGCATGGCCCAAGTATAAGGCGGACTGATACGAAAAGTCAAGCCCCTGTTTTACAGATTTCGCGACATTCTACGCCTTAGCCAAATATCAGGCGGACTTTTTTGTGCATGTTGTCAGGCTGACTTATACGCGCAAACGCGCTATAATAGGAGGCAAAAGGAGGCGAAACACCATGCAGGACAAGGCTTTGCGCACCACGGAGGCCCAGCGCGCCGCCTCGCTCAAATGGGAGCGCGAGAACAACGAGAAAATCACGGTCAAGCTGCGCCGCGGCAAGGACCCGGGCAAAGACCAGATCAGGGCCGCCGCCGCCGCCAACGGTCAGAGCGTCAATGAATGGATCATCGAGGCCATCCGGGACAAACTGTAGCGCCGGCTCCCCCGCCCTCTCCGCCAGTCCGGAGGGGACCTTATACTATATCAATCGCGCGCCCGCTCGCGCACGGATAGAATAAATATTATTTATTCTATACCTTACTGCCGTAGGCTATATATACTCTGCTGTACTTTGGTGCTTTCTTCTCTTGATAGTATTTTCTTCTGACGGGGCGGGGAGAATAGATAATACACGCAGTATAGATCACGCAGAGAGTACGAGAGAAGCAAAGACTACGGGATAGTACAGGAGGAGATATAGGGAGGATATAGCAGGGAGTAGGATAGACGGACATGGAGGAATAAAAAAATCGCGTAGAATTGGCGATAAGTATTAGCACAGCTTATGACAGATGGAGAAACGAGCAGAAAGCAGCAGGCCGCCGCCCCGAAGATGGGGTGACGGCCCTTTTCGTTTTGGGCAAGAGGGCAGAGCGGAGGATCGGCTGGAGGGAATGGGCTCAGGGCTGGCGGCTTGAAGAGGATGACCGGCGGCAACGTTGCGCGGGGATGGTGGGAAGCTGGGCGAGAATGGGCGAGCAATTTAACGGGCTGTTAAATACAATGCCAGCAACGGCATGGCTTTGCTGGGTTTACTGCGTCCGTACTGCGTCGGTTTGGTGCCGGGTAGATGGGCAAAGCGGCTGCTGCTTGAGGCGGGCCGACGGGCGGCAGGGGGTCGGGAGCGTGCGGCAGAGGGTCGGCGGCAGCGCGGGAGCGCGCAAGTCGGTGCGGGCAATTCGGCAAAGGCAATTCGGGAGCCGGGGCTTTTTCGGTGGTCCGGCTCCGCGGTGAGGTGTTTAGGCGGTCAGGCCGTTTTCGATGGGGCAGTCTTTACGGCAAAGGGGGAGGAGTAGCGGAAAAACGGTGGGGGTCTCGCAGGAAGGGGTAGGATAGTTCTCACACGTCCCCTACAGCAGCAAAAGCGTTGGATTGCGTTAGAGTGCGTTGACAATGCGTTGGAATGCGTTAGGGCCGATCGCTGTCGTTGGCAGCAAGGGCTGGACCATATCGGCGGCATCACCGGAATGCTCGCTGCCGGCTGGTAAAGGGGTCGAAATCGACTCGGTTAATCCGGTCGGGATCGGCTCTGTGCGCAGCAATGGGCAAATGCCTCGAAATCGAGGCAATGAAACCGGTCGAAATCTACCATGTTCTCCATGCGGGGAAGATGGTGCCCCGGCGATGGATAGGGGTAGCGGAAAATCAGGGGGCGGTCACTCGAAAGGGTGGTCGCCTTTTCTGCTGTCAGAGGGGCGGGAGCTATTCCAAATGTAGAACTGCAAACCTCTTTTGCGTGTGTTACGCTTGAGGGGAGAAGAAAATATTTTGCAGTTTGACGCGTCCTGCGGCGAGAGCCGCGGATGCCGCGGGCACGGGCCGACCTCCTCCCTGCCCGCCCTGCTGCCTGCGCGGCTCGGAAGAGGGGCCGACCGCGCGACGGCGGGATAAACGGGAGAACGATATGATGCAGACCTTAGCGCGCCTCTCAACGATGCGTACCATGCCGAGGCCGTGTCACATGACAGGACTCCCCGCACCTCTCAACGACGTGTCCCAGGGGAGACATATACGGGCAAATGTACCAAGGTGGCGACGCGGTCTCCAAAACCGTGTGCGGTGGGTTCGATTCCCAACTGTCCGTGCCATAGGCCGGGTAGCGCCCGGACAATGTGAGACCGTTGTCGTCATGGCTCACATGGAAATGACAATGCTCGCTGAAAACTGCACCGTGGGAGGGAAACGCCTCAGCGTAATGGTGCTGCACTTGTAAAGCAGCAATCGGTGATGTGACAATCTAAGCGGGAAGACGGCCAATATGCGGCATAGGTGCCCCGTAAGGGGAGACCACAGCGAGTGACGGGGACTTTCCCCGAAGCGCTAAAGCAGGGCAGGACTGCAATGCCGTTCCAAAAGAGGAGAGCCGCTGCCTTTGGCAATGGGCGCAAAGCCTGCCTGAAAGTGCGGCGAATACGGAGAGAGGAGCGGGAGAATGGCGAGAAAGACAGCGCAGAGGGAAACGCAGAACGGCGAACACCAGAAAACGAAGTCGGAGCGGAATTTTTACGGCAGCGGGAACAATGCCGGCGCGCGGTACAAGACGACGGAAGCGCTGCAGGAAGCCGTTGACCGCTATTTTGAGAAAGCGCTGGCGACGAATGCCGACGGAGCTGCGGCCGAGGTCGTGAGCGAACAGGGGCTTGCCCTGTTCCTCGGTGTGAGCGTTTCGACGCTGCGAGGCTGGTTTGACGGCGAGAAATGCCCCTACTTGCAGGAGACCGCGCAGGACGCTTACAGCCGCATGGCGGCAGAGTACATGAACCTGCTGACGACCGGCAACAAGGCCTATGTCCCGTTCGTCATTTTCATGCTCAAGCAGAAGCGCTTCGCCGGGTATCAGGACAAGATCGAGGCGAAGCAGGACATCAGCGTGAACGTGAACATGGGCAAGAACATGGACAAGAGCGATTGGGAGTGACGGTATGCTGAACACATTTTTGCTGGTGATCGTCCTGTCCGTCGAGCTCTATCACCTCAGCCTGACGCTGACGGAGGGGCGGAGACATGCAAAGCCGTCCGGGGCGAGCTCGCCGAAGCAGGCCGAAGGCCCTGCCGCCGGGAAAGCGCCGGAGGACGGCGAAAAGCCTGCCGAGCGACCGGCCCCCGGCAGCATTGACGAGGGCATCGAGGCCATTATGACCTATCACGTCGGCCTGCGGGAGCGCAAGGAGGAAACGCCGTGAACTACACCGTTCAGGATATTTTTGACAGCGCGATCCGCCTGATCGACGAGCAGAACGAATCGACGGGCTCGACCGAAACGGCGGACACCAAGCCGTACCGCGTCAAGGCGGTCAGCCTTGTGCGGAATCTGATCCCGCGCGTCTACCCCGTGAGCGATACCTATGCGGCGAGCACGGACGGAAAACGTCCCGTGTGCAGGCTGCCGGAGGCGCTGACGGATGAGCTGGATCTGGACCAATACATCTGCGAATCCGTTCTCCCGTGGGGGCTGGCGGCACTGCTGATCATCGACGACGACCGAGACAAGTACAACGCCTATTGGGACGAGTTTGAAAAGGGCATCGCGCTGGCACGAAACAGCCTGCCGAGCGAGATCGGCGAGGTGGAGGACGTGTATGGCGGCATCGAGCACGGCGAATACGGCGCATGGCTGTAAGGGCCGCAGAAGATCGTAAAAGCCGGTGCAGACCAGCACCGCAAAATAAAAATGCCCGGCAGACCAGCCGGAGCAAGGAGGAAGCAATGGAAAACGTCGAGAACATGAGCGTACAGGAAGAGCAGAACGCAGACCAGCAGGACGCATTTCTGGACGGATGGGGCGACGAGCAGACCGCGCAGGACGCGCCCGAGACCTCGGAGACTGCCGAGGGCGAGGACACGGCCGAAGAGGAGACGGAAACGGCGAGCGAGACCGAGGATGCGCAGAGCGCATCGGACGGCGGGGCCGCTGAGACTGCCGCCGAGGCGGGCGCGGAGGCGCAGACGGAGACCACCGAGCAGAAGGCGGACGCGCCGGAAAAGACGTGGACACTGCGCCACATGGACGAGACCAAGAACGTGGGCGAGGCCGAAATGGTCACGCTCGCGCAGAAGGGCATGGATTACGACCGCATTCGCGCCAAATACGACGAGAGCAAGCCTGCGATGGAGATCCTTTCGATCTTCGCCAAGCAGAAGGGCGTGAGCGTCGCGGACTATGTTTCCTTCCTGCGCACGGAGGCGAAGAAGGCCGACGGTCTGAGCGAGGCGGAAGCCCGCCGCAGCATCGAGCTGGAGGACCGCGAGGCAGCAGTCACCGCCAGAGAGGCGGAGCAGGCAGCCGAGCGTCAGGCAGCCGAGCAGGCCAATGCAGCCGCCAACGCCGCAGCGCAGCGCCGAAAGGCGGATATCGACGAATTTGCACGAGAATACCCCGACGTGGCAAGGAATCCCGACGCCATCCCAAAGGAGGTGTGGGACGCCGTAGCCGCGGGCAGCTCGCTCACGGTGGCATACGCCAAATACACCGCGAAGCAGGCCCGCGAGGAGGCCGAGCGCACCAGAAGCGCCGCACAGGCGGCGCAGCAGAACATCAAAAACGCCGCACGCTCCACCGGGAGTATGCAGAGCGCCGGACAGAACGCCGGCGGGCGCGATCCGTTCCTGGAGGGATGGGGCGAATAACCTTCCTTTCCGTCGTCGGGCAGACGAAAGAGAGGAACGAAAATGAGCATCAATTATGCTGTGAAATACGCGACAAAGATCGCAGAACGCTTCAAGAAGGCATCCATCACCGCCGACGACTGCGGCAACGCTTATAGCTGGCTCGCCCCCGGCAGCAAGACCATCCGCGTCGCCAGCGTGAACACCGTACCCGAGAGCGAGTACAACCGCAGCGGCTCCAACCGCTTCGGCACCGTGTATGACGTGGGCGACACGCTGCAGGAAATGACCTGCGAGAAGTCCCCCGCGTTCAGCTTCACCATCGACGCGCTCGACCAGAGCGATCAGGCCATCGAGAAGAGCGCGGCCCGCGCCCTGCGCCGCCAGCTCGACGAGGTGACCGTCCCCGGCATGGACAAGCACCGCATCAAGAAGTGGGTCATGGGCGCGAACATCCAGAAGGCGGAGGATACCGCCCCCACCAAGAGCACCATCGGCGGTCTTATCATCGACCTCAATGCGCTGATGACCGACGCGCTGGTGCCGCTGGAGAACCGCACGCTGTACATCACGACCGAAATGTACAAGCTGCTCAAGCAGAATCCCGATTACCTCGGTGTGGACGCGCTCGGCGCGAAGGCGCTTGCGAAGGGCGTCGTCGGCGAGTTCGACGGCTGCCGCGTCAAGCCCATTCCCACGAGCTATATGCCCGCGGGCGTGTACTTCTTCATCAAGCACAAGGGCTGCACGGTCGACCCCGTCAAGCTGCAGAACTATGACATCCTGCCCAAGGTGCAGGGCTATTCCGGCCCCGTGGTGCAGGGCGTGACCTACTACGACGCTTTCGTGCTGGGCGCGAAGGGCGACGGCGTGGCGGTCTGCGGCAAGTCCAGCGCGGTCCTCGCGGCGCCCGAAATGGCGATCTCGTCTCACGCGGTGAGCATTACCGCTGTGAGCGGTGTGACCTTCAAGTACACCGTGGACGGCACCAACCCCCGCTACTCCACCACCGCACAGGTCTACAGCTCCGCGGTCACGCTGACTGCCGGCCAGACCATGCGTGCCATCGGCACCAAGGACGGCTGCGTTGGCATTGAGGGCAGCAAGGCATACGCATAAGGCTCCCGACCATAGGGGCATGAGTTCCGCACTCATGCCCCTATTTCCCTACTTCAAAGAGGTTGAGAAATGGCATACGGCAAAATGACAAACACCGGCGGCACGGTGAATATCGACATGGGGGACCTCAACCCCAAGCAGAAGCTGTTTTGTCAGGCCCGCTCCCGCTACGTCGGCTACGGCGGAGCGCGAGGAGGCGGCAAGACCTATGTTCTGATGCGCAAGAGCTTCGGCGGGGCGCTCGCTTATCCGAACCTGCGCATTCTGATCGTCCGCCGCGAATACCCCGAATTGGAGCAGAGCATCATCCTGCCGATGCGCCGCATGATCCCGCAGGAAATCGCAAGCTACAACGCGACGATGCACATGTTCTTTTTTGTCAACGGCTCGACCATCAAATTTGGACACTATGGCGCAAACGACGATCTCGAGTATCAGGGGCAGGAATACGACTGGATCTTCATGGACGAGGCGACGCAGTTCACGGAGAGCCAATTCCGCACGCTGGGCGCGTGTCTGCGCGGTGCGACGCGCGTCCCGAGACGAATGTATCTGACCTGCAACCCGGGCGGCATCGGCCATTTGTGGGTGAAGCGGCTGTTCATCGACCGCGAATACCGCGACGGCGAGCGCGCCGGGGATTACACCTTTATCCCCGCGACGGTGGACGACAACCCGCAGCTGCTGGCGGCGTCCCCCGAATACAAGCAGATGCTGGACCTGCTGCCCGAGGATATCCGCCGCGCTCACCGCTACGGCGATTGGGACGCGCTGGCGGGCACGTTCTTTCCCGAGTTCCGACCGGAGACGCACGTCATTGAACCGTTTGTGCGCATCCCCGCGGAGTGGAAGAAATACCGCGCGTTCGACTACGGTCTCGACATGCTCGCCTGTCTCTGGATCGCGCAGGACTTTGACGGCAGGAGCTACGTCTATCGCGAGGTGCAGCAGAGCGGGCTGATCGTATCGGAGGCGGCGAAGCTGATGCTTTCGCTCACGCCGGACTACGAGCACATCGAGTTTACCATCGCCCCGCCGGATATGTGGAACCGCCAAAAGGACAGCGGGCGGAGCATGGCGGAGTTGTACGCCGAAAACGGTGTGGGGCTTCTGCGGGCGAGCAACAACCGCGTGCAGGGCTGGATGGCGCTCAAGGAAATGCTAAAGCCCCTGAGGAGCGATAACGACCGCCCGGGGCTGCTGGTAACGCGGGACTGCACCGGACTGATCCGCAATCTGCCCGTCATCCAGCACGACGCGAAGAATGCGAGCGACTGCGCGACCGAGCCGCACGACATCACCCATATCTGCGATTCCATTCGGTATTACGCCATTACCCGCACGCTGGGGGCGCAGATGCCGGAGGTGCGCGAGGAGCCGGAGGACGGCGAGGTCGATTACGACGAGAGCATGACCGGCGGCGAAATGAGCGAGGACTATATGGCATACGGAGGATAACATGGGACGGATCAACGCAGGAAGCAGCACAAGCGTTATGAAGATCAATGCATTTCTCGGGCTGAACGAGAACCCGGACGGCGACACCAAGATCCGCGACGGAGAGCTCTCCGAGATGCGCAATTTCAAGATCACGCGCGACCGGCATTTGCAGGTGCGGCCCGGGACAAAGACCGTTCTGACGCTCCAGACGGCATGGGAGACCTGGGTGGCATCCCACACCGCCCCGACCGCTTCCCCGGCCTTTGGCGGCGCGTGGGAGGGCATTGCGGGGGCCGCATGGCATCTGCTGTGCGCGTTCGGCGGCTTGATCTTTGATGTTGCCGCGGATTTTTCGACGGCGACGGTCGTCGGGCAATGCACACAGGACACGACGCACTTTTTCGGCTTCGGCGGCAAGGTATACCTGCTCAATGGACACGAATACATGAGCTGGGACGGGAGCGCGGATAAGAGCTTTTCCGCTGTGGATGGCTACATTCCGACGGTCATGACGGCGACCACACCGGCAGGCAGCGGCACGCTGCTGGAGAATCTGAACCGCCTGACGGGCAAGCGAAAGGTGCGGTACAGCCCGGACGGCGAGGCAAAGGATTTTTACCTGCCTGAAAAAGAGGCGGACGAGATCATCGCGGTAGAGGGCACTGACGTGACCTATACGAGCGATCTTGCAGCGGGCAAGCTGACCTTTGCGAGCGCGCCGGCGCGCGGCACGAACACCGTGACGGTGACCTACCGCAAGGGAACCGGCGCGCGGAGCGACGTGGAGGGGATGCACTACTCGGAGCTCTTTAACGGAGCGAACGATACGCGCGTCTTTCTCTACGGCGACGGGAGCAGCAAGACACTCTATTCCGGCATCGACGCGGACGGTATTCCGACGGCGGATTACTTTCCAGACCTTTACGAGATCGCGATCGGTGAGAGCAATACGCCCATCACGGCGCTGGTGCGACACTACGCGCGCATGATCGCGTTCAAGAGCGGGAGCGCGTGGAGCGTACAGTACGGCACAATGACGCTGGACAGCAGCATGACGGTGGCAGCATTTAACGTGACGCCGCTGAACCGAAGCATCGGCAACGAGGCCCTGGGGCAGGCGCAGCTGCTGGAAAATAACCCGCTGACGCTGGAGACCGGCGGCGTGTATCAATGGCAGGCCACCTCGTCAAGCGGCTACATCACGGACAATCAGACCAATGCCAAGCGTGTGAGCGACCGCGTATTTGAGACGGTAAAGGGCTTTGCCCCGGAGAAAACGCGGACCTTCAACCGCAAAAATGAGCATGAGTTCTGGTTTTTGAGCGAGGGCACGGCACTGATCCTCAACTACGCGAGCGATGCGTGGTACATCTACACGAATATGCCGTTCCTCGCCATGCTGGACATCAAGGGCGAAGCGTATGGCTTTACCGCGGATGGGAAGATCAAGCATCTTTCCCGTGCCTACCGCAACGACGACGGCGCCGAGATCGACGCATACGCGGCGACTGGCCTGATGGATTTCGGGCGCGACTGGCAGCTTAAATACAGCCCTATGATCTTCGTGGCGATCGAGCCGGAGGCCAACGCGCGCGTGACGGTGACGGCGGAGAGCAACCGCCGCAGCGACTACCCGGAGAAGGTCGTTGCAATGAACTTAGCGACCTTCAACCATGTGGATTTCAACCATTTCAGCTTTCGCACGAATCACAAGGCGCAGGTGAAGCGGCTGAAACTCAAGGTGAAAAAGGCGACCTTCTACCGGCTGGTATTCAAGAGCGTGAGCGCAAGCGCCACAGCGACGGTGCTGGAGACGGATGTCCAACTGCGGTATGCAGGAAATGTAAAGTGAGGGAGTGACAAATGATGGATTTTACCCCGACGCCGGATAGCGTCGCCGCGCGATACCAAAAGGGCGTGAGCTTCAACAACGGCATCGATCTCTATAATACCGTGAGCACGAACGAGGACTTCTTTGTCGGAAAGCAGTGGGAGGGCGTGAAGAGCAACGGCCTGCCGACGCCGGTATTCAATTTCCTTAAGCGTGTGGTGCTCTTCTCCGTTGCCAACGTTTCGACGGACAATCTCAAGCTGCACGCAAACCCGATGCCTTCGAGCAGCGGCGTAGACAAGCAGACGCTGGAGGCGCTTTCGAGCATTCTCAACGACCAGTTTCTTGCGCTGTTTGAAAGCAACAAGATGGGCGCGGTCATTCGTGAGTTCTGCCGCAATGCGGCGGTGGACGGGGACGGCTGCACCTTCAGCTGGTTTGATCCCGACGAGGAGACCGGGCAGGACGCCAAGGGCATCGTCAGGACCGAGGTGCTCAAGAACACGCAGGTGCTTTTCGGCAACCCCAACAACCGCGACGTGCAGAGCCAGCCCTACCTGATCATCGAGCGGCGCATGATGGTGAGCGAGGCGCGCTTGCGCGCCCGCCGCTACGGCGCCGACGAGGCAGATACCGAAAGCATCATCGCCGACGAGAGTGAGGGCGAAAACAGCCACATGGACGAGCTGGGCGGCGACAAGGTAACGGTGCTCGTCTACCTGTGGAAGGACGACGAGACCGGGCACGTTCACAGCTACGAATGCACCAAGAGCGTGGAGCTCCGCGCGGATACGGACCTTGGCATCAGCCTTTACCCCGTAACATGGATGCCGTGGGACTTCGTGCATGATTGCTATCACGGGCAGGCGATGATAACCGGACTGATCCCGAACCAGATCTTTGTCAACAAGCTCTTCGCCATGTCTATGATCTCGCTCATGACGCTCGCCTACCCAAAGATCATATACGACAAGACGAAGGTCGCCAAATGGTCGAATCGCGTGGGCGCACAGATCGCCGTGAACGGCAGCGTGGACAATGTGGCAAAGATCATCGACCCGGCGAGCATCAGCCCGCAGATCAGCCAGTTTATCGAGCTTGCCATCAGCTACACGCAGAAATTCCTCGGCGCGACGGACGTTGCCCTCGGCGATACGCGACCGGACAACACGAGCGCCATCATCGCCCTGCAGCGCGCCGCGGCGACGCCGATGGAGCTGACGAAGCAGGCGCTTTTGCAGAGCATTGAGGACCTGGGCCGCATTTACATCGCCTTTATGGGCGAGTATTACGGGACGCGCTATGTGGAGATCCCCACGCCGTTCGGCGGGCAGAAGGAGATCATTTCCTTTGACTTCTCCTCCCTGCGCAACATCCCGTGCAGCGTGAAGCTCGACGTCGGCGCGAGCAGCTATTGGAGCGAGATCGCGGAAATGCAGACGCTCGATAACCTGTTGATGCAGAACAAGATCAGCACGGTGGAATACGTCAAGAGACTGCCGGCGGGTCAGATCACGGACAAGGATGCGCTGATCGCGGCGCTGGAGGGGCAGCAGATGCTTGATCCCACCATGCCGCAGGGCGGCGACGGCATGGCGGACGCGCTTTCCGGCGAAGGCGCTCCGCTGCGCGGCGGCGCAGGCTACGGAGAGCTGCAGCGCAAGGTGAATGAAACGGGCGAAGTCCCGAGAATGTGAGGGAGCAAGGTATGGCAATTGAAAAATTCAGCAAGGATATGGCGATTATTGCGGCGCTGGACGACGAACCAAACGACGTTGGCGGCATGACCGCGGCGGAGCTGAAGGGTAAGTTCGACGAGGGCGGCGAAGCGCTGAAAAAATACCTGAACGAGAAGCTGCTCCCGGAGCTGGAAACCCTCGGTGTGGAGCACGCCGCGCTGCTGCCGGAAAATGCGGCGGGGTTCAAGTACATCCGCCTGAACGCGGACAAGGTGCTGGAGGTCAGCACGGATGGGAATACCTGGCAGGCAACCGGGTCCTCCGGCCACATCATCCTCGGCCCGGACGGCGACGTGCTGCCGCAGCGCAGCCGAATGCAGTTTGATAACTGCGAGGTATCGGATGATGGGGAGAAGACCATCATCCACGGCGTAAAGGGTGACAGGGGCGATAAGGGTGAGACCGGTGCGCAGGGCCCAAAGGGCGATACCGGTGCACAGGGCTCGGTGGGACCTGCCATCGTCCCCAGCGTGGACATTAACGGCGTCATGTCCTTCTCCCTGCAAAATGTAACGTCCCCGCCACAGAGCGTGAATGTACGCGGCCCCCAAGGCCCGCAGGGCGTACAGGGCGCACAGGGCGCACAGGGCGCAAGAGGTCCGCAGGGGATTCAGGGCGTGGCCGGTGCACAGGGACCCAAGGGAGACCAGGGCGAGACCGGCCCTGCCGGTCCTACCGGCCCGCAGGGGCCGACCGGATTGCAGGGCGTTCAGGGTATTCAGGGTGAGACCGGCCCCAAGGGTGCACCCGGCGACAAGGGTGAAACCGGACCCGCAGGCCCCCAAGGACCCACCGGCGCACAAGGCCCAACCGGCGCTCCCGGCAAGGACGGAACCAGCCTCTACATCGAGGACGTCTATCCCACTCTGGCGGCGCTGCGAAATGCCATCCCCACCGGCAACGAGAAGATGTACATGGTGGAGGAGGACAAGGAGTGCTATATCTGGTCCGAGCTTGCTTCGGACTGGGTAAGCGCTGGCAAGCTGCAAGGCCCGGAAGGCCCGCAAGGCCCCGCCGGTGCGCAGGGCATCCAAGGGCCCAAGGGCGAAAAGGGCGAAAAGGGTGACATTGGCCCACAGGGCGAGCAGGGCATCCAAGGCCCCACCGGCCCGCAGGGTGAGACCGGCCCCAAGGGCGCGACGGGTCCCCAGGGTCCGCAGGGGATTCAGGGCGTACAGGGTGAGCAGGGTGCCATCGGCCCGGAAGGCCCGCAAGGCCCCGCGGGTGTAAAGGGAACGGACGGCAAGGGCGCGTATCAGACCGCCGTGGAAGCCGGGTATTCCGGCACGGAGACGGCGTTCAACGAGGCGCTGAAAGACGTTCCGGGGCACATTGGCAACAGCGGCATTCACGTGACTGCCGAACAGAAAACCACGTGGGACGGCAAGGCGGCGAAGGCGCTTTCCTTCACGGTGACGCTGACGGCGGCGGGATGGAGCGGCAACACGCAGACGATCAGCAACAACAACTTTGCCGCAAGCGGATACGCATATACGGTCTGCCCTTCCAGCGGAAGCCACGAGGCATACGCTAACGCCGCGATCTACGCCGATGATGTAACTGTAACTGGAAAGATGACTTTCCATTGCAGTGAAAACCCGACGGCGAATTTGACCGTGAACATTCTGAGAACGGAGGCAACGGCATGAGTTTGGTATTCAACATGGTGGGCGGAGGCTCTAAACTCTCCAAAGATTTTTTCCCAGATGCTGCGGAGATTAGAGGGTCATGGTTGTCTTTTGCCCTTGATACTGATCGTGCGATCGGCGAAACCTGGCAGGCCGATATGGGTGGCCAAGGGATTCGTATGAGCACTTTTATGGGAGCCATGATAAGTCCGAACGATGACTATGTTCTCCCAATAACCTTGACATATCATTCACAAGAGGATACCTTTTATGGATGTTTTGTAGTTCCGCTTTTAAATTCCAGCGGGCAATGCGCGTTGACAGAAATGGAAATTGGGGGCGACACCTTCGTTGTGAACGCTAATGGTACTGTAATAGATGTCTTTGATGTTTCATCTTCAACGGCTGACTTCGCGTATGAGGCGCTTCTTTATGTGCGACCTAATCCGACATAATAACTTGATTTTGAAGGCAGTAGTGGAGGTAAAACCCTATCGCAAATGGCAATGCAAAGCCGGGGGTCAATCCTCCGGCAGGTCCCACGGGGCTTTCCATGCGTTTCGTGAAAAACAGAGGGTGAGGCCCGCACATAAGAAAAGCCGCCTGAAGGCAGCAAATTGACAAGAAGGCTTTTTTTCGTGCCGCCGGAAAGAAAGAACGCCTATGAACCTATCGACCGTTGCAAGACGAACAGCATCAAGGAGATCACCGGCGAGAAATACGCCGATGATAAATAAATTTTGAACAAAGAAAAGGAGAACAAAACTATGACTACTACTCGTATCGCATCCGACGGCAAGCCCATCGAGGTCACCGACACCCCCGCGGGCCTGAGCGAAAACTCGGGCATCAAGAACAGCATCGTGCAGCCGGTGATGCGCCGCGACCTTGAGCGCGCCGGCACGGAGATCTATGTCGCCCCGTGCTACAAGCTCACTTACGACGAGGACGGCTACTGCGTCAAGATGACGACCTGCGCCATCCCCGAGGACGTCGCGGAAAAGCTCGCGGAGCTGAACAAGTAAAAAAGCCGCCCCGGAGGGCGGCAAATTGACAAAGCGCGGCAGACTGTGCTATAATTCGCCTGCCGGTAAGAACGGCAAGGTTGTCCACTTCCTGCAAAGGAGGTGCGCGATGGTTACATACGCTGATATGTTCACATATTCGCTTGTGCTCATCGGTCTTGCGTCTCTGATCTTCACGGTCACAAGACATAAGAAATAACCGCCCACCATAGCGGTAAGCGGCGTTTCCTTCGAGCTATAAACTCACTGAGGGACGACCGCCACCAGCAATGGCAGCCGTTCTTACTGGCCTAAATATAGCACACCTAAAGCCGCTTTGTCAAGCACGACAAGGCGGCTTTTTTCGCGCCGCCGGAAAGAGAGACAACGCCTATGGAAAGTTTATCGAAATTGGCGGCGCTGTGCTCGGAGGTAACGGTCATCCTCGCGGCGGTCGCCATGCTCGTCAAGCCGCTGCGCAGCAAGCTGCTGGGGCTGGACAAGCTGACCGCCGCGCTCAAATGCCAGCTCCGGCACGACATGCTGCACACCTACTACCGCCACAGGGAGGGCCGCACCATCCGGCAGTACGAGCTGGAGGATTTTCTCTATCTCTACCGGGGCTACAAGGCCCTCGGCGGCAACAGCTTCATGGACCGCATCAAGTCGGAGATCGACGAGTGGGAGGTGGTCTCGTGAAAGACATCAAAGGCTCGACCTCGGAGGAGATCCGCATGATCCGCGCCATCCAGCGCTCCGTCGGGGCGCTGGACAACGGCTGGATCGGCAACCAGACCTTGAGCGACATCGCGGCAAAGCTCGGCGCAGACTGTTTCCCGCTCAATGTCGAGCTGTACGGCCAGCCCTGCATCATCGCGCGGGACATTGAGCCCGTCAACATGAGCGGGCCGCTGCCGAAAAACGCCATCTCGGGGAGCTTTTCGTGGCAGGGGCAGCCGTGCAGCATCCTCGTGCGCGGCGGCAAGGTCGTGCGCGGCATGAGCTGCCACTATCCCCGCCCCGAGAGCGTGCTCTATAAGACGCGGGACGGCGCGGTGCGCATCGCCAGCGTTTCCTCGGCAGCGGCGCTGGGCGGCGTCGTGTGGGCGGTCGGCGGGCTTGGCCTGCTCGATCTCTATAACCCCGCGGCGGAGGGCTTTACAGGCGCTTACTCCGACGTGCTGCGCAAGACCAACCACACCGTCCTCGGCTACAAGGGCGGGCTGCTCTACGGTGTCTACTGCCGCAGCATGACCGCGCAGCAGGTCAACGCCTTCGTGCGAGACAAACTCAAGCTGGAATACGCCATTATGCTCGACGGAGGGCACGTCGCCGCCATCAACGGCGCGTGTAACAAAATTAACACACAAACACGGCAGTTCTATGCCGTGCGGTTTCTGTAAAGGAGGCAAAAATGCAAAATCGACTTGCCAATCTGCTTACGGTCAAGAGCATCGTGACCATCGTGCTCACGGCGGTTTTCTCGGCGCTTGCCCTGCGCGGCAGCATCAGCGGGACGGAGTTTCTGACGATCTTCACGACCATCATCGCCTTCTACTTCGGCACCCAGACCGAAAAGCGCAAAAATGAAGAGGTTTCTTGAGACCTTAACCGCGTGGGAAGGCGCTGTGCGCGGCGACGCGGTGCATAAGCAGATCGTAGACGCCTACAACAGCTACCTCCCGCATCCGCGCGGCTACAGGCTCACCTATTCGGACGACTACTGCGCGGCGATGGTGTCCGCGGCGGCGATCCTCTGCGGCCTGACGGAGGTCATTCCCATTGAGTGCTCTTGCGGGGAACAGATGCGCTGGTATCAGGCGCGCGGCCAATGGGTCGAGGACGACGCGCACGTCCCAACGGTCGGCGAGCAAGTGTTTTACTGCTGGAACGACCGCAAAAACTACGCCCTTACGGACTGCACCAGCGCGCCCAACCACACGGGCATCGTGACCGCCTGTGACGGGCAGAGCTTTACGGTGTTCGAGGGCAACAAGGGCAAAAAGCATGAGTGCGCGTACCGTGTCCTCCCTGTCAACGGGCGGTATATCCGGGGTTTCGGCGTGCCGAAATACCCCTCGAGCAAGACCGTGCTCATGCGCGGGGACAAGGGCGCGGCGGTCGGCAAACTTCAAGAGCTTCTCAACGCCTGCGGCTACGCGCTGGATGTGGACAACTCGTTCGGCCCCGCGACGCAGAAGGCGTGGGGGGAATATGTTTACGCATATCTCGAAAAAATTCTAAAATAACGAAAGGAAAACGGGCGGGAGGCATGCCTCCCCTCGCGTGAGCGCTCTGCAAGCCCCGGTGCACAGCATGGACAAGCAGCACCGAGCGATCCGCGCACAGTTATCCTCTATGGCCCCGCGGCGGGCCGTGGCATACATTCGGTCCTTTGAGCTTCCGCCCGACGAAATGGCGTGCCTCGTCGAGTGCGACGTGCGGGGCCGCTCCTGCGTACAGGTGGCATTTGAAATGAACCTGTCGCCGGATACGGTCAAAAAGTATCGCCGAAAGGCGTACCGCAAAATCGCATCGGAAGTCTTTGAATAGGAAAAGAGCTTCACCAAACGGTGAGGCTCTTTTCCTTTATGGGGGGTATGAATGACGCATGGAGCACGTCGTGACAAAAATAGCATATCCCGTCAGAATTTGCAAGCGCAATCGTTCGACGAATTTCGCCGTACACTTTTCATCCCCTTTCCCGGCACTTTGGGAAAGGGTTTTTCTTGTACCATAGAGGCAGAAAAGGAGGTGCGCTGTATGTACGAACGGCTTTTGGCATTGGGATTCACCGAGCAGATGGCGAGGGATATTTTGGTGCTGTTCCCCGAGCCGGACGAGCTGCGCACCTATGTTTATTTCGCGGAGCTGCTGCATGTATAGCTATTATAATCCGTCGCCTTATGGAAAGAACGTGGGGGACTGCACCGTTCGGGCGATCTCTAAAGCGACCGGGAAAGACTGGGGCGAAACGTATCTCGCGCTCGCCATACAAGGCTACCTAGACGGTGACATGCCATCGGCCAACGCGACCTGGGGATCGTATTTGCACTCTCTCGGTTATCGGCGCTACATCGTGCCGGACACCTGCCCCGACTGCTACACAGTCGGTAAGTTTGCCGATGAGCACCCGCGCGGGACGTATATTCTCGCGCTCTCTGGGCATGTAGTGTGCGTGCAGGACGGGACGATCTACGACAGTTGGAACAGCGAGAACGAAATCCCGCTTTATTACTGGGTCAAAGAAACGGAGGAATGAACATGGCATATCCCTATTTCAATCCCTATTATCCGCAGCCGATGCCGGACAACCTCATGCAGATGCGGCAGATGCAGCAGCCACAGATGCAGCCTATGCAGCAGTCTATGCCGCAGCCAGTGCAACAGAACCCCATCGCACAGGGCGGCGTGCAGTGGGTAAGCGGCGAACAGGAGGCAAGAGGCTACCTCATCGCGCCCAACTCTGCTGTGGCGCTGTGGGATTCTACCGCGCCAACTGTGTATCTCAAACAGGCGGACGCAAGCGGCAAGCCGACGCTCAAGATTTACGATCTCGTAGAGCGCGCAGAAACGCCCCGTACAGCGCCGCAAGAAAAGGGCGTGGAATTTGTCACCCGCAAGGAGTTTGACGCGCTGGCGGCTCTTGTGGGCGAATTGAAGGGCAAGAAGAAGCGCAAGGAGGACGAAGACGATGACGATGAATAACCCTTTCATGGCCGCGCTGGGCGGCGGGCAGATGCCGATAGGCAACTTTGCCCAAATGGTGCAGCAGTTCAACCAGTTCAAAGCGAATTTCAAGGGCGACCCAAAAGTGGAGGTGGAGAAATTGCTGCAATCGGGGAAAATCAGCCAAAGCCAGCTTGACCAGCTGCAAGCGATGGCAAAGCAGTTTGAAAAGCTGATGTAATAACCCAACAAATAAGCAAAGAGTTTGCAAAAGCAATTAAAACTTCCGGGCATTTTCTTATGTTCTATTTCGTGGCCACGATTTAGATAGACCAAATTTTGAAAAGGAGTGATTTTATGTCTCTTTCTGATGGTATGCCCACCATGACCATGCCTGTGGCTCCTGCTAATACCAGCAATGATGGCGGCTTTGGCTGGGGTGGTGGCAACGGTGTTTGGCTCATTGTGTTGTTCCTGATCTTTGCCGTGTGCGGAGGCTGGGGCAATAACGGTTGGGGAGGTGGCGGTGGCGCTATGGACAATTACGTCCTCGCCAGCGATTTTGCTACTCTCCAGCGCCAGATTGACAGCGCGGCGTCCACGATTGAGCGCAAGAGCGATATTACCCAGCAAGGCATCTGTGATGGCTTTTACGCCATGAATACCGGGATGCTCAACGGCTTTGCCGGGGTGACGCAGACCGTGTCCAGCGGGTTCTCACAGGCGGAAGTTGCCCGGTGTAACCAGCAGATGGCGTTTATGCAGCAGTTTAGCGCCCTGCAGGCACAGATGGCCGGCTGCTGCTGCGATCTTCGCGAAGCGATCCAGGGAATCAACTACAACCTCGCCACACAGGGGAGCGAGACCCGCAACCTGATTCAGGGGAACACCCGTGACATCATTGATGCCATGAACTGCGGCTTCCGCAGCATTGAGCAGCGCCTTACTGCGCAGGAGATTGCTGCGAAGGACGCGAAGATTGCTGAACAGAACCAGCGTCTTTTTGCTGCTGACCTCGCGGCCTCTCAGTCTGCTCAGACGCTTGATATGCGCAACTATGTTAGCGCACAGTTCGCGTATTACAATCCGCGCCCCGTTCCTTCGTTTAGCGTCCCTGCCCCATACCAGTACACCGGATGCGGCAATCAGTACAACTGTAATGGCTGCGGCTGCTGACAACTGCATAGCATAGCTTTTTGTTGGCGATGTTTTGTTGACGTCAACAAAATGTTCGGCCCCGTGCCGATACTGACAACAACGCGGCGGGGCAATAGCCCTGCCGCTGTATTTTAACCGGGTCGAAATCGACCCCTTTAGAAAGGACTGAACTCATGAAAACGATTGACGAGCTGAAACAAGAATTTGTAGACCATCTTGCCGCTATGGATAAGTCCGAAATGAGCATGGTCGAACTTACGAACTATGCCGATCTGCTGCATAAGGCGGACGCTCTCTTCAAGCCAAGCTATACAGATGTACTTGCATCCGGCTTCATTCCCCCTTTTGCGGCAACTACTTGGAAAAAGGAGGAGAAGAAAAATGGCTGAATACGTTACCGCTAACATTGTTACTGTTCCTGCTGGGCAGAATGTGCCGATGGTCTCCACGGCGGCTTGCGGCAAGCCCTGCATCGTCCACCGCGAGGGCAGCGGACTTGTCACCCTGCGCGGCCTCACCAATCAAAACCGCGCCCTGTTTAGGGTCTCCTTTGGCGGAAACATCGCTATTCCCACCGGAGGCACGGTCGAGGCCATCACGGCGGCGCTTGCCATTAACGGAGAGCCGCTGGCCAGTGCAACAGCTACCGTCACGCCTGCGGCGGTAGAAAACTACTTTAACATTTATGTTTCCGCACAGGTCTGCGTCCCGAAAGGCTGCTGCCTGACGGTCGCAATGGAAAACACCAGCACTCAGGCCGTCAACTTCGCCAACTCGAACCTGACGGTTGAGAGAATCGCGTGAAAGGAGAATGGACATGAGCAAGAAAGCAATGTATGATCTGCGCAATATGCTTTGCGAAGAACTTGACGAGCTGGCACGCAAGGGCGAGCTTGGCGCGGGCGACCTTGAGATCGCGCACAAGCTGACCGCCACCATCAAGAACATCGACAAGATCGAGATGATGGAAGACGACGGTTATTCCCGCGATGGCGATTATTCTCGCGGCGGCGACTGGCAGGCCGATATGCGCGGCACTTACGGCAGGGGCAGCTCCTATGCTCGCCGCGGCACGCATTACGTCCGCGGGCACTACAGCCGCGCCGACAGCATGGAGCACCTGCGCGAGCAGATCAACGACATGATGCGCGAGACGGACGACGACCGCGTAAAAGAAGCGCTGCGGCGTGCCGCGAGCCTGATGGAGGAATAAAGGGGGTGCGTCCCCTTGATCGACGAAAACGAGGTCAATCTGTGGATATCGCGGCTTGAGACGGAGGAATCGAGCTGGCCCAATTATCAAAAGCTGGCGGCGTTGTACATCATCCAAAATCAAAACGCGCCCAAAGAACCGGAAAGGCCGATGCTGTATTCGGCATCTCCCGCACCGGTCAAAGCCTATGCGTCTGAAACGGTAGGCAGCTACGGCGACAGCGATTTTTTGCAGGCCGTCTCCGACATGGCTCCGGCAAGAGCGTGGGAGGTCATGGACGAGCTGATGGACAGCCTTAAAATCGTAAACGAGCGCGTGTACAACAGCGTAATGCGGAAGCTGGAAAAATGAGAACACCCCCGTCGTAAGGCGGGGGTGTTCTTTTGGGCATAATTTACCTTTGGGAACACGAAGGTCAAATATGCCTAACGTGGCGTTACAAAAAACGCGCCGTCGTCATCTGCGTCAATTCTCCGGATAAAGCGCGTCCAGAATTCCTTTTTCTCTTCCCGCGAGTAAGTGTCATATTCAGCAAGCCCGTTTCGGAGCGCATCAAGGTTTGTCTTCGGCTTTTCCTCTACCGCTTCAAGGGATTTTTTCAAGCTCGCATACTCCCGCTTGTATTCGTCCAACTCAATCAAATCATTCAGATAAAGAGTTTTCAGCTTGCTCATTTTCTTTCGTATCGCGTCCGCGCTTTGCGTGGGCTTTTTTGCTGCCTTTTTGTAATAGCGGTTGTTTCGCTCGGCAATCCCCTCAAGCTCATGCAATAAATAATCTTCTAGCGCGTCTTCACGGATCCTCTTTTTGTGCTGGCACGCGGAGTTATCAAGCATTCGCGTCCGGCATCGGTAGTAGGTATAGATCTGCTTTGCCGTTTCCGACTGCATCGTTTTCCCACACTCTTTGCAATGCAACAAGCCGGAGAACAGATAAACACGATCCGTCTCAACTCCTGCGCAGCGCTGCGACCGTTTGCGAAGAATATCATTTACAATGTCAAAATCCTGCTTGCTCACCAGGGCGGGGCAAGCATTCTCGATGCCGTACACCTCGCCGATATAAAGGCGATTGCGAAAATAGTTTACATACTTGGTATACGCGCGGTCAATCCCCCACCTCTCGAGCATATACTTCTTTACGCCAAGCACGCTTTGCAGTCTAACATAGGCCGCGAACATATCTCGCGCAGCGGCTACCGTGTCGTTATCGATCTGGTATTGCCTGTCCTTGACGATATACCCTAAAGGGGCTTTCGATCCTGCGGGTTGACCTTTTGCCCGTTTTCCGTCGTTGATAAATTTGATCCGCTCGCTTGTGCGGTCGGCCTCGTCCTGCGCGACGGAAAGCATGATGTTGACCTTTAAGCGCCCCGACGCGGTGCGCGTCTCGTAGTCTTCTTCCGTCGCCTGCCATGTCACGCCGTATTTGTCCAACTGCGTCTGCACATCGTAGTACCCTGCAACGTTACGAAACCATCGGTCGAGCTTGATAAACAGGATCGTGTCTATCTTCCCCGCTTTGCAATCGTCCAGCAACCGCAGGAGCGCAGGGCGCTTTTTGTACGGCTTTCGCGCGGATATACCCGCGTCCTCATATATGCCAACCACCAACATTTTATTTGCTTTGGCATATCTCATTAGCGCGTCCCGCTGCTCTTGCAGGGACAGGCCATGCCGCGCCTGTTCTTCGCTCGAGACGCGGATATACAATGCCGCTCTCATCGAACCCCCCTCCAAAATCCGTAATCTATGCAATGGAAATCGATGTACACGCACCACGCAGCGAGAAAAACGGTGATGAGGAACAATATAGCAATCACGCCATTGCGGATACGCACACCGCGCCGCATGATCTCAATGGTATCGGCCTTTGCGTCAACATGGCGTTCCAGCTCATCATTCCGCGCTTGCAAGGTTTTCTCGGTCGGCGTCAAGTGTTCGGAAATCCCGAACGCTTCATCAAGCGATATTCCAAGCGCTTTGCAGATCGGCGCGACGGTGTAGATCGACGGAGATTTAGAAAACTTGGAAAAGAAGTTCTGCACGGTAGACAGCGGAACGCCGGAAACGTCGGAAATGTCTTGATAAGTCAGTTTCAATTCTTCTTTACGGATTCTACACACTTCTTGAATATTCATTTATGCCACCTTAATTTTTTCCAATTTTCGCGCCGCAAAGTCGCAAGATGAGGGCTTGTCGAACCATGTCGAACGCTGCCTTATTGCAAGGCTTCGGCATTGAATTACCAAGCCAAAGTGGGCTACGGTAAAGACAAGCAGCGGCGGCCGGTCCCCGCTGGCTGCAAAAAGCCCTCGCCGTTGTTGCAGAGGCGGCGAGGGCTAACCTTACTTCATACCAAGGAGCTTGCCAAGTTTTCTTTGCCGCCCTGCTTTGGTCGTTGGGATCCCAGTTCCTTTTGAAATTTTCCTTTTCATCTTCGTGATTCCGAGCGCACGTTTCCAGCTAAAAGACAAACCCGGAATTTTCATTACTTGTTCACCACCTTTTCAATTTTTTCAATCATCTTGTCGCATAGCTTTTGTCCATGCTTCAAACTTTCTTCCGGCATTTGGGCGGCATACTCGTCCACAATGGCAGCAATGCCTTGAGCCTTTTTTATTTGCCCTCGAGTTAAGCCGAGAATATGCACAGTTTCTTTTTGAATGTACCGAGAAAGAAAATTGTTTGTATGGGTAGCCTTTTCGTTTCGCAGCATTTCGGCGCATTCGTTCGGAGAAACCTTCCCGCCCGCCATGCACTTAGTATCGCCACCTGCAACCTCCGCGATCTGTGCCACGGTTTGCTCGGCAAGCCCATATCGGTAAAAATAGGTTTCTATGTCGGTTGTGTCGGCAATAATGCGAATGCAGTCGGCAAATATTTGCGATTGGCGCTTAATAAAGGCAGTTTCCGCAGCGGTCATTTTTTTCTTGCCGAAAAGCGAGCCTAAAATACCCATTTACGCTTCTCCAATCTTTTGCAAAATATCATTTTGTTGCACAGCGCCGTGCAGCAAACGCCCGTTGTGGGAATAGGTATGAATACCGAAAAGGAGGTCGAAGCATGGACGCACAGGT
>ERZ1034917.538-NODE-538-length-33849-cov-32.999793_pt1 | contig 33849 bp, 53 predicted proteins | sample MGYA00520605_ERZ1034917 | MGnify/ENA primary metagenome ERZ1034917 (study PRJEB33766, sample SAMN09781784) | gut metagenome | biome: gut microbiome | host: Homo sapiens | place: Madagascar | study: EMG produced TPA metagenomics assembly of the PRJNA485056 data... | reverse complement strand
ACCGTGCTCGCCAAGGCGGAGGAGATGATGCTACTGAATGAGATTAAGACGCAGACAATAATTGGGTATATCGACGGTGTTTGCGCGCTGGCGAAAAGAGTGACGGAGGGCGACGCAGATGTATAAGCCCATAGAGACGCGAAGCATGGATAGGGAGATCGGGCGGTTGCTCACACTCCGCAAAGCTGTTATGGATGATAACAAGATGGCGATGGCAGCGATGCACGTTGGGAAAAGCGTGGCAGTAGACACCATCGACAATATCATCAAGTGCCTGCTGGATCTTAGCCGGGAGTACACCGTGGTCTGCTACATGTACAAATATGTGGCCGAGGAGGCTTTGGAGTACGAAAATCTGACACACGACATCACGCCTGACGCGATGGATGATGCGATGAAGGGTGAGCTTAAGCAATTGGCAGACGTGTGGTGGCTGCGGTTATACGGAGAGGAGGGCGAAGAAAGTGACTGACACTATCGACCGCGACGAGCTGCTGCGGCTGCTGACCAAGCGACGCGCCGAAAAGGAGCACGACCGCAACCTCGGCAGCGAGTTTTACAGGCAGGGGTACATAGGTGGGTTTTATAAGCAGGGGTACATGGACGGGTATGACGATGCGATCAAGGCGATTGACAGCATTCTGCCCGCCGACGTGGAGACGGTGCGCAGGGGCACGTGGGAATGGAGAGAAATCGAATATGGATACGAATGCTCTGCGTGCCATTGCTTTTTTGATTACACTCGTACCTTTGGGATATTTGACCACGGTCACGAGTATGCGTCATACTGCCCCAACTGCGGCGCGAAAATGGAGGATGAAAATGCGAAAGATGACACAAGCGGAGTTTGACAAGCTGAAGCGCAACGAGGATGGATACCTGGTCATCCCGGACTGCACGGACTGCACTGAGATTGACTTTGGTGTGGCGAACAAGGTAATCTTCGGAGACAAGTGCGTGCTGGGTGACATGTGCACGCTGGGCAACTGGTGCGCGCTGGGCAACTGGTGCAAGCTGGGCGTTGGCTGCAAGCTGGGCAACTGGTGCGCGCTGGGCAACTGGTGCAAGCTGGGCGTTGGCTGCAAGCTGGGCGACATGTGCAAGCTGGGCAACGGGTGCACGCTGGGCAACTGGTGCGAGCTGGGCAAGTGCTGCAAGCTGGGCGACATGTGCAAGCTGGGCTACGGCTGCACGCTGGGCAACGAGTGCGAGCTGGGCGTTGGCTGCAAGCTGGGCAACGGGTGCACGCTGGGCAACTGGTGCGAGCTGGGCAAGTGCTGCAAGCTGGGCGACATGTGCAAGCTGGGCTACGGCTGCACGCTGGGCAACGAGTGCGAGCTGGGCGTTGGCTGCAAGCTGGGCAACGGGTGCACGCTGGGCAACTGGTGCGAGCTGGGCAAGTGCTGCACGCTGGACAACGATTGCGAACTGGGCTACGGCTGCACGCTGGGTGAGTACATTGACGTGCGAGCAACGTTTGAGGCCGGGCGCGTGCAGGACGGTCTGTATGTGCAGATCGGCAATATCGGCAGCGATCATAGGACGGCCTACTTTTACATCGATAAGGACGGAGCAATGTTTGTCCGCGCCGGGTGCTGGTTTGGCAGAATGGAAGACTTTAAGGCGCGCGTCAAGGATGTGCATGGTGGCAAGATCTATGAGGCGCAATATATGGCAGCGTGCGCTTATGCAGAGGCGGTATTACCACTGATGCTCAAGGAGAGCGATGCAGCAAGGGAGGCAGGCGAGACCAATGACAACGATTGAGTTTCTTCAGCGGCTGATCCGCACAAATGAGACCAACACCCGCCACGCACAGGAGCGGCGGGACGACGAGGCGCTGAAACGGCTGGACGAGACGCGCCAGCACCTGTTCGCGGCGTTGCGGGCGGTGGAGCTTGCCGAGCAGATCGGTGCGATGTTTGGGGAGGACGAGCGGCCATGATGATCGGCGCATACGACGGCAAGGAGGGGTGACGAGTGGAGCAAGCAGAGCGCAAGCGCATCAACACGCTGCTCTGGCAATGGGGGACAGCGCTGGAGGATTGCGAGCGGAGACGTGAGGAGATTCGGCGGCTCATGGCACAGGCAGAGGATGCGACCTGTGTTCTGCGGGCGCAGGCGCTCACGGCTATGCCGAGAGGCAGCGGCGTCAGCGATCCAACCGCCGCCGCCGTGCGGATGAAAGACGACGCGCTGCAACGGGTGGCCGTGCTGACGGAGGAGATCAACGCGATCATGGCGCGCAAGGTCAAGATGGACGCGGTCATCGGTATGCTGCCGGAGAGCAGGCAGACACTGCTTGACCTGAGATACAAGCGAGGGATGGGGCTGACGACACAGATACCGATGCGGATGCACATCTCGGAGAGGACGGCATTTTACTGGCGGGACGAGATCCTCGATTATCTTTGCAGTTTTTTGCAGGATATTTGTGATAACATATAATCGTGGGATTGAGACGGGGCAACCTCAGACCACGGATATCCTCCTATATCCTCTCTAGTGTGGGCGTGTGTTGGTAAGGCGATGCACGGATAGCCACTCGCATTTGCGGGTGGCTTTTCCCGTCCTTGCACAGCAAGCAAGGATGGAGGTAATGAGGACGGGAGAGCAAGACGGACGTTCTGCACGACGGGGCGCTGTCAAAATTATGAGACAATGCAGGGAGGTGCAGCCGTGAGATATGCATGCCCATATTGCGGGCGGGTACATGACAAGCGCAACGCTTGCGGGCTGGCGCCCACTCGCCACGAGAGCGATACCGAGCAGCGACGCCTGCGCAACCGGCAGGCGTGGAAAAAGGTCAAGAGGCTGGCCAACGAGAGGGACGGCTATCTGTGCGTGATGTGCCTGGCAGAGGGGACCATCACCTACGGAGGATTGGAGACGCACCACATCGTTCCGCTGGCGGTCGCGCCGGAGTTGGCTTACGACATTGACAACCTGGCCACCCTCTGCAAGCGGCATCATGAGGCAGCGGAAAAGGATCCCCCCGACTCCCCGTCGGAGTTTTGGGAGAGCCTTCGCAACCACGGCACCCCCTCAGCGTGTAATTTATTCCGAAAACCGGGCGTTTGAGATTTGGAAGGAGGCGGCGGGAATGGGACGGCCGGCAAAATCTGTTGATGTGCTGACGAGCACCAAATCGTCGCACCTGACCAAGGACGAGATCCGCACGCGCAAGGCAGCGGAAAGCGCCGGACTCTCTGGGACCAAGCTGCGCGAACGCGCGGAGGTCAAGAGCGATCCGGTTGCGCACGCGGAGTTTTTGCGCGTGTCCCGGTTGCTGACGAAGGTCGGCAAAAACGACGCGATGTTTGAGCCGATCATCAACCGCTACTGTCAGCTGCAATCCGAGTGTGCGGCGTTTGAAAAAATGCGCGAAGAGTTTGAGGCAGATCTGAAGGAGCTGCGCGCGAACGTGGAGATCGAGGACGGGACGCGCTACCGGCTGAAAGCCAAGATGCAGGACGCGATCCTCAACGCCGACAAGCAGATCCAGCAGAAACGCAAGATGCTCTTTGACATCGAGCGCGAGTGCGGAATGACTGTCTCCTCCGCCGTCCGAATCGTGCCGAAGGCCGCGCCCAAGGAAACCAATCCCCTGTTGGAGATACTGGGTGGAGATTGAGAGCAGCCGCGCGGCGGAGTACGCGCGCTGGTGCGTCGCGGAGACCGGCGGACAGGTGCCGCACTACGTCAAGCTGCAAGCGCGGCAATGGCTCGACATCCTCGAGGGCAAAGTGCCCGGTGCGCGCGTGGACGATGCGGCGTATAAGCGGGTGAGCAAGCTGCTGCGCCTGATGGTGCATCCCGACCTTGGGTGCCCCATGGCGGACGGACTCGAGGACTACGCGCACCTGCTCATCGCGGCGGTGTTTTGCACGAGGACAGACGACGGCGCGCGATACTACGAGACCGCCGTGCTCGAGATCGCGCGAAAGAATTTTAAGACGTTTAACAGCGCAGCGGTGTTTATCCTGCTGATGCTGACAGAGCCGCGCTTCTCCCGATTTTTCTCGGTTGCGCCGGACCTGAAGCTGTCCTCGGAGCTCAAGGTGGCAATCCGCAAGATCATCAAGTCCTCGCCGCTGCTTGCAGACGACAGCGTCTTTAAGGTACTGCGCAGCGAGATCCGCTGCAAGCTGACCGACAGCGACTATACGCCGCTTGCGTACAGCAACGACAAGATGGACGGCAAGCTCGCCAATGCATTCCTTGCGGACGAGGCGGGCGCGATGGACAGCTACCCGATAGAGGCTATGAGATCGTCGCAGATCACGCTGCGCTCCAAGCTGGGCATCATCATCTCGACGCAGTACCCAAACGACGAAAACGCCATGATCGACGAGATCGACATCAGCAAAAAGGTGCTGGACGGGCTGCTCGAGGGGCGGCGCTTTGCGCTGCTGTATGAGCCGGACAACGAGCTGCTGGGAGAGGACCACTGGCAGACCGACGACCGGGTGATTTACCAGGCAAACCCGGTCACGATCAAAAATGAGAATATCTTCAAGGCCATCGTCGATATGCGGACGATGGCCATTTTGTATGAAAACAAACGCGAAAACTTTTTGTGTAAGCACTGCAACATCAAGTTTAAGGGGCTGGGCACGGAGGGCTATGTCGAGGTCTCAAGGGTGCAGGCGTGCCGGCGCGAAGCGGACGATGAATGGTGGCGCGGGCGGCGCGTGTGGCTGGGGCTCGACCTCTCACAGACGGACGATAACACGGCGGTTGCCATGGTCACGACGGAGGACAACAGGATCTATGCGCGGGTGTGGGGATTTATCCCGGCGGCGCGAACGCTCCTGAAGTCCAAGCGCGAGGGCGTCAACTACGACCGCATGATCAAAGACGGCGTGTGCTTTGCGTGCGGCGATGAGGTCATCGACTACGGCGACGTGGAGCGCTGGATCATCGGGTTGCAGGAGCGGTACGGTGTGGAGGTCATGCAGATCGGCTACGACCGATACAACGCAATCAGTACGGTGCAAAAGCTCGAAGAAGAAGCGCTGGAATGCGTGGAGATCAAGCAGCACTCGTCCGTGCTGCACAGCCCGACCAAGCTGCTGCGCGAGCAGATCCTGAGCGGTGCGTTTGGCTACGACGCCAATCAGCTGCTCGAGATCAATTTTCAAAACGCCCGATGCACCAAGGACACAAATATGAATCTATATGTCAACAAAAAGCGCAGCGCGGGAAAGGTCGATATGGTGGTTGCGCTGATCAACGCCGTGTACCTCGTGCAGCAGGAGATGCTGTACGGCAGCGGATTCGCGGCGCAGGTATTTTGACGAGGTGAAACGATGGGATGGATTAAACGAGCGCTTGGCATCGAACGCCGGGCGGCAGAGGTAGAAATCGAGAGCACGCTGCTGCAAAGCCTGCTCGATGACTCGGATGTCACACGTGAAACAGCCTTGCAGGTGCCGACCATCAGCGGCGGGATCGACCTGCTTGGCGCGCTGGTCGCCAGTACGCCGATCAAGCTGTACCACGAGCACGACGGCAAGGCGCACGAGATTGTGGGCGATCCGCGCATCCGGCTGCTGAATGACGAGACCGGCGACACGCTCAACGCCAACGAGTTTTGGCGCGCGATGGTCCGGGACTACTACCTCGGCAAGGGCGGCTATGCGTACATCCAGCGCAGCGGGCTGAGCGTCATCGGTCTGTACTATGTCGATGAGCGCAATATCAGCGTGGCACGCGGCGCGGACGCTATCTTTAAGGAGTACGACATCTTGGTACAGGGAAAGCGCTACCTGCCGCACGACTTTTTGCGCATCCTCCGCAACACGCGGGACGGCGCGGAAGGAATCCCCATCACGCGCGAGAGCAAGACGCTGATCTCGACCGCGTACCAGACGCTGCTGCTTGAGCGCAAGCTCGCGCTCATGGGCGGCAACAAAAAGGGATTTATCCAGTCCGCGAAAAAGCTGACGCAGGAGGCCATCGAGCAGATCCGTAAATCGTGGAACGAGATCCACTCCAACAACGCCAGGGCGGACAACATCGTGGTGCTCAATGACGGCGTCACGTTTAAGGAGTCGAGCGCAACCAGTGTCGAGTTGCAGCTCAACGAAAACAAGCGCACCAATGCGGACGAGTTTGCGAAGATCTTCCACGTGCCGTCGGGGATGATCGGCGGCACGGCAACACAGTCGGACATCGCCAGCCTGGCACGCCTGGCCGCGATCCCGCTGATGGAGGCCATCGAGTGCGCACTCAACCGCGACCTGCTGCTGGAGTCCGAAAAGGGCTCGCTGTATTTTGCGTTTGATACCAAGGAGCTGCTCAAGGCCGATATGCAGACGCGGTTTAACGCATACAAGACCGCACTGGACGCGAACTTTATGCAGATCGACGAGGTGCGATTTGCAGAAGATCTCGACCCGCTCGGCCTGACGTGGATCAAACTCGGCTTGCAGGATGTGCTGTATGACCCGCGCACCAAGCAGATCTACACGCCCAACACCAATCAGACCACGCAAATGGACGAGCAGCCGTTGCCAACTGAGGGCGACCATGGTATAATAAACGAGAGGGCGCAAAAAAGAAGAACGAACGGCCAGTTTGGCGAGAGCGACGGCACGGGCGTGGACGATGGGATAGACAGAGGGTATACCGCAAAGGATTACACCAATGTCACCGTCGGCTCAGACAGCAACACACAGCGAACGGAAACGGGCGGATTTACTGAAAAGGGAAAAGAAGCCAGACATATCAAGGACCACATGAAAAATGTCGGTGCTAAGAACGAGAAAGAGTACAAGCGAATGGCGCAGGAGTTTTTGTCGCAGCCGTTGAAGTCCGGAATGGATGAAATGATTACGGCGGACGGGCATCGGTATCGGTACGATTGGAAGAAAAACCTGATGGGCGTTGCAAACCCGGATGGAATGACGTCCACGTTGTACAGCCCAATAGAAAAAGGCGACTATTGGAAGAAGAAGGTGAAAAAATTTGGGAGAAAAGAGGATTAAGTGCCCGGTATGTGGCACGTTGATGTTTGAATACGAGGACTCTTACGACATCTGCGAAGAGTGTTACTGGGAAGATGACCAGTTGCAAAAAGAGGAACCTGATTATGTCGGTGGACCGAACCGCTTGAGCCTGAACCAATACCGGAAGGAGTGGGAAGAGAGGCCTGCCGGGATGAGAGGGGACGACTTCTGCGACTACCTGCACGCGAAGTACGATTGGTAAAACACTATAAACGCGAAAGCATCTTGAGAAATCAAGGTGCTTTTTTGTTGCTGGAAAAGGAGTGAGAGCATGAGAATTGAGATCCGCGCCGATGGGGCGCATATCTCCGGGTACGTCAACGCCACGGAGAAAAAGAGCAATCCGGTCATGACGCCGCACGGGCGAGTGGTCGAAGAGATCGAGCCGCGCGCGTTTGCGGAGGCATTGGAACGGGCGCGGGACGTGCCGCTGACGGTGGACCACACGGAAAAGGTGTACGCGTCTACCGGGGCGGGGACGATGGAGCTGCGCGAGGATGGCATCGGGCTGCACGCGGATGCGACCGTTACCGATCCCGTGCTGATCGACGCGGCGCGCGGAGGGAAGATCCGCGGCTGGTCCTTTGGGATGTACAACGTGCAGGACGAGATCGAGCAGCGGGCGGACGACGTGCCGCTGCGAAAGATCAAGGCGTTGGACCTTGACCATGTGACGCTTGTGATTGACAAGCGCCCCGTGTACAGCGCGACCTCGGTTGAGGTGCGCGCGAATGCGGAGGCGGTCGTGGAGACCCGCGCCGCATATGGAGACGCACAGATCGTGGACAATGCGCCGCGATTTGATAACTCGGCCTACCGCGCACGCGTGGAGGCCATCAAAAACATGAAGGAGGCAAACGAATGAAGAACCTGAAAGCACTGGTTGAGCGCCGTGCGAAGCTGCGCGGCGACATGACCGCCATGGTCGAAAAGGCCGACACCGAAAAGCGCGCGCTGTCCGAAGAGGAGGCTGCTGCGTTTGACGAAGCCGAGGCGGAGATCAAGGCACTCGACGAGACCATTGCGCGTATCAAGCGGATGCGCGACATCCCCGACGAGCCCGATGAGCCGCAGGGCGGCGAGGGCGGCGCGGACACGCTGTCTGAGGAGGAGCGCGCCTTTGCGGACTACGTCACCGGCAAGGTGACGGAGCTGCGCGCCGGCGAGCAGAACGTAACCATGGGCAACAACGGCGCGATCATCCCCACGAGCATCGCGGACAAGATCATCAAAAAGATCAAGGACGTGTGCCCGATCCTCGAACGCGCGACCATGTACAACGTCAAGGGCACGCTCAAGGTCCCTGTCTGGGGAAAGGCCAACACCACCCACGACATCGCCGTAGGCTACCAGACCGAGTTTACCGACATCACCGCCGATGCGGGCAAATTTACGAGCATCGACCTGTCCGGCTATCTTGCCGGCGCACTGGTGCTGATCGGCCGCTCGGTCGAAAACAACGGTGCGTTTAGCGTGGTTGATTTTATCACCACGCAGATTGCCGAGGAGGTTGCGGCGTGGATCGAGGGCCAGCTGCTGACCGGCACCGGCACGTCCGCCGCGCAGGGCGCTCTGAACTGCGACAACACCCTGACTGCCGCGGGCGCGACCGCCATCACCGCCGATGAGCTCATTGAGCTCCAGTCCAAGGTCAAGCAGGCGTATCAGGGCGACGCGATCTGGATCATGCATCCCGCCACCTTTACGGCGATCAAAAAGCTCAAGGACGGCAACAACCGCTACCTGCTCCAGGACGATATCACCGGGGATTTCCCCTTCCGTTTGCTCGGAAAGCCGGTCTATCTGTCCGACAACATGCCTGCCGTCGCCGCGTCTGCCAAGACGATCCTCTACGGCGATATGCGCGGTCTGTCCGTCAATTTCCGCGAAAACATCTCGGTCGAGGTCCTGCGTGAAAAGTACGCCACCCAGCACGCGCTGGGCGTTGTGACCTGGTTTGAGTTTGACTCCAAGGTGACGGACAACCAGCGCATGGCGGTGCTGGTGCAGAAAGAGTCCTAACGGAGGGGGCAAAAAATGAAGCTGAGCGAGATTACCGCCCAGCTGGTGAAGCGATACGCGCACATTGACGGCAACGAGGATGATGAGCTCATCGAGCAGGTCATCCTCCCCGCTGCGCGGGCGTATGTGCTGAGCTATACCGGGCAGACCGCAGGGGCAGCGGACGAAATCCCAGATCTGGCCGTTGCGTGCCTGGCGCTGAGCTGCCACCTGTACGATCACAGGGACATGTCGGAGGACAAGGCGCAGATCAACGCAGTGATGGACGGCATCCTCGGGATGCATGCACTCAATTACCTATAAGGAGGCATTGACATGGCATTTTCCGCGCCGAATCCCGGCCGGATGCGCTGGCGGGTTACAATCGCAAAGGACACAACAGACACGCTGGACGCGGACGGCTATCCGGCGGCGGGAATGCAGACGATCTGCGAGGGACGCGCGGCACGGATCGAGGCCGGGTACGGATTTGACACCGCCCAGCGCGATGAAGCGCAGCACGTCCAGCAGCGCACGGTGACAATACGCTACCTTGCGGGAGTAGACGAGACCTGCCGCGTCTATATCCACGGTGACGGGGACAAGGCGCAGGATCACGCATGGTGGAAGGTCATCGGCCTGTACGATCCGACCGGGAGCAAGAGCTGGCTCTCGGTGACGATTGAGAGGGTGGTTGCACAATGAGCGTCAACGAGATCATTCGCGGCGCGCTCGCACCGACCGGCCTGACGTGCGTGCCGGACACGCACGTCCCCGGCGCGGGAACATATTACACCTTTACGGTGGACACGGTCCCGGCGGCGTGGGGCAACAATAGCCCAGACGCGGAGATTTGCAGCGTGTCGGTGCATCTGTGGGGGCCGTCCAAGGATAACCTGCTGGCGCTGCGCGCGAAAACGCGCCGTCTGCTGCACAACGCGGGGATGACGTGGCCAAGCGAGATCGACGCGAGCGACGAGGACGGGCAGCACTATCTGTATGAGTGCCAGATCTTGCAGCCGGTCCCACGGTAGGCGTGAAATGGCGAAGCTCAATGTAGACTCCGCAAAGCGTGAGCTGGAGTCCGTGCTTGCGCTGACGCAGGACATGTCGATGCTGCCGGCAGAGGTGCAGGACGCGATGCTGCAAGCGGAGGCCGAGGTGGTCTACCGCGCGCAGCATGAGTCCGCACTCAAGGATCTGGATGAGAGAGGTTACAGCACGGGCACGACGGCGGCGGCACTCGCCATTGACAAGCCCAAGGGCGGCAAAACGCGCTCGATCTCCATTGTATTTAAGGGCAAGCGCGGCGCGGGAAAGGCGAGGCGCTCCACGTCCACGGGGGCATTTTTTAACGAGTTTGGCTCGAAGAGAATCCATGCGCGGAAGTGGATCCAGAAGGCCAACGAGAAGAGCGCGGACGAAGCGGTGAAGGCCGCAATGAAGGTATACGATAACTGGCTCAACAGCCATTGAAAGGAGTAAAGCATGGCAAGATACGGTGCAAAATATGTCAAATGGGCGCCTTACAAGACGGCGGACAGCTCGTCCGCCGCGCCCGTGTATGACAACACCAAAGCGGTCGAACTGTCCGAGCTGACGACCGCCAACTGGACGCCCACCATTGCGAGCGGCCAGCAGTACGGCAACAACATCAAGGTTGAGGACATCTCGCAGGTCACGGGCGGCACGCTGGCGCTGGAAGTGACCGACCTGCCCGAGGCGGCGCGCATTGCGATCTACGGCAACAAGCAGGACAGCGAGTCTGCTGCAACCAAGTCCGTGCAGGGCGCGGAGGACGAACCGCCCTACGGCGGAGTTGTGTACATCAAGTGCGGCGTGCGCAACGGTGTGTATTACTGGGAGGGGTATTTTTACCCCAAGTGCAAGGCGGTGCCGACGGCGGACGGCGTGCAGACCGGCAACAGCTCCATTACGCTGACCGGCGACAGCCTGAGTCTGTCCGTATTCCCACGGCTCAACGACCAAGGCGTGCGGGAGATCTCCAAGCGCTTTGACACGGAGGCCGCTGCCGTTACCTGGTGCAACACGCAGCTGGGCATCGCCGGGGGCTGATAAGACACGGAGGCGGGCAGGGATATCCCTGCCCGCTGTTTTTTGAATATAAACGGGGAGGATCAAGATGAAAGAGGTAACTGTGAGGGTTGCGGGGCAGGAGATCCCGCTGTATTACAACGGCTATGCGATGTACGCCGTGCGCGACCTGTTGGGTGAGGAAAAAATCTATGATGTATTGGCGCAGGATACGCCGGAAACGTTTGAGAAAACGTGCGAGATTGCGTCTATCCTTGCCACGCAGGGCGAATTGTACCGCCGCTATATCGGCATGGACAAGGGGCGCATCCTCTCCGCGCAGGTGCTGCGGCTGATCCTCCGCCCGGCGGACATGGTGGCGCTGCGCAAGGCGATCATGGACGCATTTGTGGCCGGGATGCAGGCGGAGCAGCCGGAGGACGCGGACGTTGACCTCGGTTTGCAGGAGTTGGACGCAAAAAAGAGCAAAAAAAAAGGCTGACGCGCGCTGAATACATCCACTTGGGGCTGCTGCTCGGGCTTGACCCGCGCACGACCCTGATGATGCGCCCCGGCGAGGTTGCGGAGCTCGCCCAGCTGCGCGCGCCGCAGGAGAAAGGTGAGGACAGATGAGCGTAACGCGCACAATATCGACAAAATTGGCCATCGAGGGCGAGGCCGAATATCAAGCCAAAGTCAGAGAGTGCAACGCGGCGCTGAAAGAGACCGGATCGGCGCTGGATCTGGTCAACGCCAAGTACGACGCCAACGACAAGAGCATGGAGGCGGTCAAGGCACGCGGCGAGGCACTTGAGGCCATGTACGACGCGCAAAACAAAAAACTGACGGAGTCCCGCGCCGCGCTGGAAAACGCCCGGCAGGCGCAGGAAAAGCACGGGAAAACCGTGGACGATCTCAAAAAGCGGCTGGCAGACGCGACCGACGAGCTCAACAAAATGACCGAGAGCGGCGAGGACAACGAGGAGCAGCAAAAGGCGCTTAAGGACGAGATCGACAAGCTCAACAAGGAGCTGGGCGTCGCACAGAACATGTACGACGCGGCGTCCAAGGGCGTGACCAACTGGACAATCTCGGCCAATAAGGCCGAGGCCGATCTCTACAAGCTCCAGCGCCGGATCGAAGAGAACAACAAGACGATGGAGGACACACCCGGAACGGCGAAAGAGGCGGGCGACTCGCTGGGCTACTTGGGCAAGATGGGTGAGGACGCCAAGTCCATGATCGGGTCTTTTTTGGGCAAGGCGGCGGAGATGGCCACGCTTGCGGGCATCATTGGGATTGCAAAGCAGCTTGGCAAAGCACTCTATGACATGGCAGACGCCTATTGGACGGCGGCGGCGACCATCGAAAAGGCCACCGGCGCGACCAAGGACAGTCTGTATGACCTGACCGACACGGCCTATGCGGCGCTGGCTCAGACATACACCACGCTGGACAACATCTCCGGCGCGGTCGGCGAGATCAACACGCGCTTTGGCGTGACGGGCGACGATTTGGAGCGCCTGACGGTGATGTTTGCGGAGTTTTCCCGTATCACCGGCAAGGACGTCGTGGGTGCGGTGCAGCAGGTATCAAAGATCGAAAAAGCCTGGAATATCGACATGGCGGACACGGAGCTGCTCATGGACAAGCTCGCCAAGGGCGCGCAGGCGTCGGGCATCTCTGTGGACAGCCTCTCCTCCATGCTAATCGAAAACAAGGCGCAATTTACCTCGTTGGGGTACGGCCTCGACGAGGCAATCGGGCTGCTGTCCATGATGGAGCTGGAGGGCGTCAATGCGTCCCAGGCGCTGGCCGGTCTGCGCGCAGCCGCGAATAAGCTGGCCAGAGCGGGCAAGGACAGCAAGGACGGCATCCAGGAGTATATCCAGGCGATCAAGGAGGCCAAGACACAAACCGAGGCCGCGAAGATCGGCCTGGAAGCCTTTGGCGAGGACGCGGGGGGCACGCTGGTCGAGGCGATCCGCTCGGGGCGGTTTGAACTCGGCGAGTGGACGGAGATGATTGCAACCGCGGACGGCACCCTGCAAGCAACGGCGGACACCTCCAAGACGTTTGGAGAGATTTGGCAAAACGTCAAAAACCAAGTCACGGCCAGCATCCAGGAGATCGGGCAGCAGATCGACCAGATGACGGGCAATACGGCGGACGCGCTGACGCAGTCCGATGCGATGCTTGCCGATGCGCAGAGCAATTACGAGGCGTCGAGCAACCGCATCGCGGCGGCGAGCACGGTGGCTGCTGAATACGTCGCCCGGCTGGATGCGTTGGAAAAGCAGGGCGTGACCACGAGCGAGGCGCAGCAGGAGTACAACAACCTGATCGAGCAGCTCAATACCATCATGCCGGAGCTCAACCTCCAACTGGACGAGCAGACCGGGCTGCTCAAGGGCGGCGCGGAAGCCTTGCTGGAAAACGTCGAGGCGTGGAAACAATGGGCGACGCAGCAGGCCATGCAGGACAAGTACACCGACACGCTCAAGGCATACGGACAGGCGCAGGTCGAGGTTGCCGAAAATACTGTCAAGCGCGCCGAAGCGCAGGAAAAGGTCAACAAGGCGCTGGCAGAATACGAGGTTGCAAACCACGAAATACAAGAGCGGCTGAAACAAGCGACGAACGAGGGCGAGCAGAGAGCGGTGCTGCAATCTAAAGAGTACAGCAATCTGCAAAAGCTGCGTAAAGTGCTGGATGATGCTAAAGACGAGTACAACAACTATGACAAGGCCGTGCAGGACGCAACCGAAACGATGGAGGACTGCAACGAGCAGATCGAGGCCATGGGCAAGGTGCTCGATGAGACCACTGACACCACGGTGGAGGACACCGAGGACATGGCGGATAGCTGGGAGCAGTACGCCGAGAGCGCGGGATCGGCGGTCGAAGCGATCAATGCCGAGCTGGCTGCGCTGCAAGAGGAGTACAAGGCAGCATATGATACGGCGCGGACGGCCATCGACGGACAGATCTCCGCATTTAAGGAGATGCACCAGGCAACGGCGCAGGAAGCGCAAGCGGCTGCCGAAGCGCTGGGCAAGGCGCTTGAGAGCCAGATCCAGTATTTGGCTGAGTACAACGCCAATTTTGAGGATCTGATGAGCCGCAACATTGACGGCATCGACAAACTTGCCTCCGCCCTTGCGGACGGAAGCGAAGAGAGCGCAGCCATCCTTGCCGGCCTGTCCGACATGACGGACGATGAGATTGAGGCCATCATCGACAAGATGGGCGACGTCGAAAAAGGCAAGGATGTATTTGCCGAAAACGTGGCCAAGATGCAGACCGACTACGACGAGCGGATGGAGGGCATCCGCACCAAGACGCAGGAGGTCATGGACGACGTGGTGCAAAAGCTCAACGAGAGCGAGCGCGCCTATGCCAGCGCGGCGTCCACCGGCGCAGCCGTCGCGGAGGGCTTGCAGTCGCAGGTCGGTGCGATCCAGGCGGTGGCGGACGAAATCAACAGCATCCTGCAAAGCATTGGCAGCATGGCCGACCAGGTGAACGCCAAGGCGAGCGGGATTAAAAAGCCAGGCCAAAACAAAAAGGGAACGTCGGCGGCGGTCGGATTGTACAACGTCCCGTATGACGAGTTTGAGGCAGTGCTCCACCAGGGTGAGCGCGTGCTGACAGCAGCGGAGGCGCGGGTGTACAACGCTGCCGAAAAGAGCGGCAAGCTCACAAACAACAACGACAACTCCAAGACCGTCAACGTCGGCGGCATCACCATCAACGACGGCGGAAATGGCCGAAAGGTGGCGCGGCAGGTCGAAAAGGCCATCAGGAGGGCGCTGAGATGAGACAAAACGAGGCCATCCAGTGGATTAGCCCCAGCGGCGAGGCGATCACCATCGCCGCAGTAGGAACGCCGGTGCATCTGGATGAGGTGCGCGGGCTGGACGGGTTGGAGCAGGACATCTACACCGTCAAGGGCAGCGGACAGGCGGGTTTGAGCGTGGCGGGCGCGACGCTGATGGAGCGGGAGATCGAGATCACGGTCTCCATCGCGCGCAACCACGTCCCCTACCGCCGCGCGCTTCTGCGTGCGTTCCGCCCGGCCTCCACGCCGGGCACGCTGGTATTCCGCCGCGGCGAAGAGTCGTGGCACATCTCCGCATATGTCGAGACTGCCCCGGTGTTTGAGCTGGGCGTGCTCGAGACGGGGACGATTACGCTGCTTTGCCCCTCCCCCGCCTTGCTGGCGGGCGATGCGGACGCGACTGGAAGCGTAGATATTGCCGAGTGGATCGATGACATCGAATTTGATTTTGAGATCCCCGCAGAGGGGCACACGCTGGCGCATCGTGCGCCGCAGCTGATCGTGGACGTGTACAACGACGGCGATCTGGAGGCAGGCACGCGGATTGTCTTTGCCGCCAACGGCGCGGCGAAAAACCCGAGCCTGGTCAATGTCCAGACTCAGGAAAAAATCAGCCTGACGATTACCTTGCAGGCGGGCGACCTGTTGGAGGTCAACACGGCCTACGGCAAAAAGCGCGTCACGCTGACGCGCGACGGAACGCAGAGTAACGTATTTAACCTGCTGGACGCGGGCAGCACGTGGATGCAGATGCATCCGGGCGACAACTTTTTGAGATTTGCCGCGGACGAGGGTGCGGACAACCTCGACGTGCGGATCTATTCATCGTCGGCTTACTCCGGCGTATAAGGAGGGGAGATTGTTGGTATTCCAAGTATATTCGGCGGCGGGGGCGGCGCTGGGGCTGGTGGAAGCCTATGAGAGCGTCACGTGGACGCGCCGCCTGTACGAGGCGGGAGAGATTGAGATCGTAGCCCCTGCCACGCCGGAGCATCTGGCGCTGCTCAAGGACGGCAACATCGTCGTGCGCGATACGACGGACGGAGATGCGGCGATCATCGAGGGCGTGGAGCTGGAGCGCGACGAAGAGGGCAGCACAATCACCGCGACCGGGCAGCTGCTTGCGGGCGTGCTGGCGCGCCGCATCGTCGCACAGGACACCGCGCTGACCGGGGACGCGGAGAGCGTCATGCTCAAGCTCATCGGGGACAACTGCGTGAGTGTGGACGCCGCGCGCAAGATCCCCGGCATGAGCGTGCCCGACAGCCAGGGGCGCGGCGGCGAAGTCACCGAGTCAAAGGCGCTGGGCAAAACGGTGCTCAAGGCGCTGACCGACATTGCGGAGACGCAGGGCGTGGGCTACCGCGTCCTGTGGCCGTCGTGGGCGGTGCAGATCGTCATGGGACTGGACCGCACCAAGGCGCAGACCGCAAACCCGCGCGCGATCCTGTCCGTAGAGGGTGAGACATTGAATGCCATCAGCTACAAGCATGACAGCGCAGGCAGCGTCAACGCCGCGACGGTGTACTGCGATATGCGCAGCAGCGGCACGAGCTTTGACAGCTTCACCGAGGCGGTTGGATCCGCCTCGGGACTGGAACGCCGCGAGATCTATCTGACCGCATCGCCCAAGGACGCGGTGGTGACGGTGGAGATACGCCCGGCGGACAAGGGCGGCGGCAAGGTGGTCACGACCGACTATACCGCGGGCGCGATCAATGTCGGCAAGCAGGCGCTTGCCGAATACGCCGTTGAGGACGCAGTCAGCGGTCGCACGTCCAACCTCGGCGGGCTGGTGCTGCGGCAGGATTTTGACCTGGGCGACAAGGTGACGATTGTCAGCAACGAGTGGGGCATCGAGCAGGACGCGGTGATTACCGAGACCACGGAGACCTACGACGCGGAGGGCGTACAGGTTGAGATCGTATTCGGCAAGCGCTCCACGGTGCGCGAGCTGCTGACCAAAGATATAGACAAGGAGATGGGACGCAATGGCTGAGTTGTATTTTCCGTTTGCGTCGGTTTCCGGCGACCGCAAGGTGGGCCCGGAGATCTACGAGCGGATGCTGGGCGACATGTTTACGGCGGGCGTATTTCCGCGCGGCGAGATGCTGGCGGTCGCGCCGGCAAGCGGAATGCAGATCACGCTCAAGACCGGCGGCGCGGTGCTGATCCGCACGGACGCAACGTCCGCAGGGCCGCGCGGCTACCTGTACAGCAACACGGCGGCGCAGACGCTGACCTGCAATGTGGCCGACGGCGTAGCCGGGCGCATTGACGCGGTTGTGCTGCGATGGAGCCGCACGGCGCGCAGCGTGACGGCGGCGATTGTGACGGGCACGCCTGCGGCAACGCCCACCGCGCCCGCGCCGACGCGGACGGCGGACATTTGGGAGCTGTGCCTGGCACAAATCAGCGTCGCGGCGGGCACCACGGAGATCACGGCGGCGCAGATCACCGACACGCGCGAAACAGAGCTGTGCGGCATCGCATCCAGCATCGCGCAGCTGGACAGCGCGGATTTTTACGCCCAGCAGACGGCGGTATTTGATGCGTGGTTTAACAGCATCAAGGACACGCTGGAGGGTGACGTTGCGGGACAACTAGCGGCCCAGATCGCTACGTTACAGCAACATACCTCCGGTGTGACCTGCGAGATATATAACGGGCCGGTTACATTGCAGGCAAGCGGATGGACAGAAAACGCAGCAGCGATGCGAAAAGAATACAAATTGCAAAATGCAAAAATCAAGACCAGCAGCAATGCCCGTGCCGTCTTGCCGAATGCACTGGCTGGCACTGTTGATATCCAGGCGGAGCCGAGGCCGTACAACGGGTATATGATACTGTATACGACGGATGCGGCCCCGACCGAAGATATCGAGGTACAACTGATTGTTGAGGAGGTGCGCATCATTGAGTAGCAGTGTACAAGTACTTGACCGCATTGGTTATGCGCAGGTTGTTGGCAGCGCCGGCGGTGGATCGGCGAATGCGGGCTGGTTTGGCGATGGGAGCGATGGAGATCTAGTCGTCACGGGAGATACGCCGCTGGAGGTAGCTCTTGACGAGGGGCAAATTGTTAAACAATACAATAATTTGACGATACAGCAAGGGGGAATTTTGCGGCCGGCAAATCGCTGTAACGGTATGATTTTGTTGATTAAAGGAAATTTAACTCTTAATGGTACGATTTCCGTTGATAAATGCGCGCCGTTATTAAACTCCAACGAAACCGAAGCTGTGAAGGAAAAGCACATTGTCTTGTGCGGGAGTATGACAGGGGGGAACGGTGGCGGAGGGGGAGCAAGCAGCAATAATTCGGCGCAATATAAGCTAACCCCCGGAACCGGTGGGGCCGGTTTTGCGCTTGGCGGCGGCTTTGGAGGTGGCAGCGCTGCCGGGGATGGGCAGGGCCCGTCATCAAAATATTATTGGGGGTACAACGGAGGGAATGGCGATCCTCGTCCTCCTATTGGCACACCGATACCGTACCCGTCGCCAACCGGCGTAGGGAAAACCACGATGTATGGGGTTGGAGGATCCGGCGCGCATGCCGGAGAAGGCGTAGTGGGCGGGAGTGGCCCTGGAGGATCGGGTGCGGCGCTTACGTATGATTCCCCGAACCTTATAAAAGCACACGGAAATAATGGAGATGCAATCGGCGGCGGCGCCCTTTGGATTTTTGTGAAGGGAAAAGTCAGAATTAACACCACCGGCAAAATAACTGCAAATGGGGGCGCTGGGGCAAAGGGTGCCTATGCATCTGGGCGCTCGTCAAATACGTCGGGGGGCGGTGGTGGTGCAGGCGGCGGCATTATTGCGCTGGTGCATACCGGGGACTATATCAACCAGGGGGCGATCACTGCCAATGGAGGTAGCGGAGGGGAGCGAGCAACGACGTCGATCACCTGTTATGCGGGCGAGGACGGAACTGCCGGGACTGTCAAGGTATGCACTATCAATGAGTTAACGTAAGGAGCGGAAAAAAATGGAACGAAACTTGCGAATGATTATTGTGGCGGATAACAATACGGCAGACGGTCGGAGCTTGATCGCGAGTATTGCGCAAGATCCGGCTATCCCGCAAACGATGGTTACGCCTGCCCTGGTGCGGCACATTATCCCTATCAGGGCGACTCCTGCGGTTGGCGTGATGTTTTGGTCTAGCGATTTGCAGGGCTTGGCGGCAGATGTGGAAAATTTTGCAGCATACATCAAGGGCGAGGCGGAGGTCAAAGAGGCTGCACGTGTTGCACAGAGGTATATCCCGGACGAAGTGGCGCTGACGACTCCTGCGGTGCTGTTTGACACATGGAGCGCAAGCGGCGTGGCCTATGCCAAGGGCGACATCCGGCAGTATAACGGCCTGCTGTACCGCTGCGCACGGCCGCACACGTCGCAGTCGGACTATACGCCGTCTGCTGCTGTGTCCCTCTGGACGCGAATTGCGGACCCGACACAGGAATGGCCTGAATGGATCCAGCCCACCGGGGCGCACGACGCATACGTGAAGGGTGCAAAGGTCAGCCACAACGGCAAGCACTATGTCAGCACGGCGGACGCTAACGTGTGGGAGCCGGGCGTGTACGGCTGGGAGGAGGCGACTTGATGAACATCCGAGTCAAGATCACCCGCGACAGGAGCGGCAGGGTTGTGACGATGGATCTGGAAGATTATCTCAAGGGCGTCGTGCCGTCCGAGATCAAGGCGGAGACCTGCCCAGCGGAGGCACAAAAGGCGCAGGCGGTTGCCGCGCGAACGTATGCCATCCGTAAGACCATCGACCGGCACGACAAGCCTTACGACGTGGATGATACTGCTGGTTATCAGGCGTATGGCGCACGACCGCGTCACAAAAACAGCGACGCGGCGGTGGAAGCAACGCGCGGGCAGGTGCTGATGTTTGGCGGCAAGCTCATCGACGCGGTCTACACCGACAGCAACGGCGGGCGCTGCGTGTCCTCCTTGGAGCGCTGGGGCAGTGCCGTCCCCTACCTGATCGACCAGCCCGACCCTTATGACAACTCCGGCAAAGTACGCGGGCATGGTGTGGGACTGTCTCAGACCGGAGCTGCCGCAAGGGGAAAGGCGGGGCAGACATGCACGGAAATCCTCGGATTTTATTATCCGGGGGCGGCAATAAAAAAGCTGAAGGAGGCCGACAAAATGAATCTCGACGCGAGGCTATCCGAGAATTTTACACTGCGGGAATTTTACGATCCGGCGAACTATGTGGATGTGCTCAAAGGCAAAGCCGCACCCATCGTGCAGCCCAGCGACATTGACCACCGCATCGTGGCGCTGCTGGAAAAGCTGCGGGCGAAATACCGCCAAAAATGGCCGGGCGTGATGATCCGCATCCGACCGCACGGCGGCTACCGTCCGGACCCGCTCAACAAACTGGTGGGCGGTGCACCTGGAAGTCAGCACCGCAAGGGCAACGCGGCGGATTATAGCGTCGTGGTGCTGGGCAAGGCAATCGACGCGCCGACGCTGGCGGTGTGGACGGAGCACTATATGCAGGAGCTGGGCATCAAGGGCGGCGTTGGAATGTACAAAGCTACCGACAATTACATCCATGTCGATGCACGCGGCAAAAACGTCGCCTGGTACGACAGTTATTCTTCGGCCGGCTGCCCCGGACAGGGTGGTCGGCCTTGCACGTACCGCAAGGGCAGCAAGGGTGCGGGCGTGGTGCTGATCCAGCGGTATCTGGGCATCCCGGCAGATGGCAAATACGGCCCCCAAACGATGGAGGCCGTGAAAGGATGGCAGGCGGAGCACGGATGCACGCCGGACGGCATCTTTGGGCGCGAGACCAACCGCAAGATGGGCTATGTGCTGCCCTGGGAGGTGTAAGCCGTGACGCAAGAGACGATCCTTTACGGACTGTTATTTATCCTCGCGCTTGTACCGCTCGCGAATGTGATTATCGCCGCCGTCAATCTCTGGCGCTCCAAAAACAAGGACACCAAGGGCGACAGCGCCCAGGCGACGACGCTGCTGGTGGAGATCGGCGCGATCAAGAGCGGCGTCGAGGACATCAAAGCCGAACAAAAGGCGCAGGCCAAGACCAACATCGAGGTCTTGCAGCGGCTGACGGCGGTCGAAGAGTCTGCCAAGCAGGCACACAAGCGCATTGACCGCATCCAGGAGGGGCGCGATCATCAGGACGGCGGTCACGGTGGTTAAAATCAGCAAGGGCACGCGGATGGCGAACAAGGTGCTGCTGTTTTGCGCGGTCTATCTGATCCTGTTTACGGTGGCGGAGACCGTCGTGTTTTGCGTCACCGGGCAGGAGCAGACCGAGCTGGTGAACATGACATTTACGGTCTTTGGCGTGGAGCTGGGTGGGCTGTTGGCCAAGCGAATCGTCGAGAAGGTATTTGGCAAAAATAAAGATACAGATACGGAGGAGTAAAATTATGAATCTCGATTGGACGATGATCACGGGTATTGCCGCTGCGGTGGCGTGTGTGGGTATGGCGCTGGTGGTTATCCTCTGGCTGTGCGGCAAAATCAGCTCTGACCGCGTGACGCAGGTCTGGCGCTGGGTGTGCTGGCTGGTGCAGGCGGCAGAACAGCTGTTCGGTGCCAAAACCGGCGAGCAGAAGCATGACTATGTTGTGGACATGCTTAAGCAGCTGGGGATCAAGGTCACGGACGAGATTGATGCGCTGATCGAGGCGGCTGTGCGCGAGTTGACGGACTAAGGAGGGAGCTGGTGTGCGATGCTTGCAGAGATCACGCGCGCCGGACTGAGCCGTGCACAGGTGGGAGCGCTGATTGACGAGTGGGTGTTTTCGGCGCGGGATCGGCAAATCCTGCGCCTGAAGCTGCTGGATGGGCAGACCTACGAGCAGATTGCAGAGGCGGTGCGTCCGCAGATGTCGCCGCGGCAGATCAAGCGGATTGTGACCTGCCGGGTGGATGATTTGCTCAAGCGAGTATGATGTTGGGGTGGGCTTCGGCCTGCCCCAATTTTTTTGATTTTTGGGCGAAAAATCTTCAAAAAAGTGTTGACAAAATCTACGCTATAGCGTATAATATAAAGTGTCAAGGGGAGATGGAAAAGCCCCAGAACAACGAGGAGGAAAACAAAAATGAAGTACAACATGAAGAACATCATGAGAAACGCCTGGAGCATCCGCAAGTCCGCTAATGTGTCTATGAGCGTTGCTCTTAAGGCTGCGTGGGCACTGGAAAAGGCGATAATCGAGGCCGAGACCATCGGCAAGGAGTCCGGCTGGAACTATCGAGTGGTCGCGAACGACTGGGTAAAATACGGCAAGAACCGCACTTATATCTCCACTCGCATCTACACCAACGCCTGGAATCTCAAGAGAGAGCACAAGCTTGGTTACGTTGACAACATGACTGGCACTTACATCGCAGCTTAATCAAAATAAAGAAGGTGAAAAAAATGAAAAAGTTGAAAATGCGCGAAACCATGACACAGGAGGCTTATGAGGGGATGACGGCGGCAGAACGTCGCGGTGCGCTGAAGATCGAACAGGCCAAGGAGTGCAGCGGCTGGCGGAGCTACCCGACCACGTGTGAGCACCTGGTTGCTCGGATCCCGTCCGACTGGTGGGATAAGTATAGCGCTGAGCACATCGGCGAGGTTATGGCATTGCTCAAAATTGCTTATGATGATGGTCGTCGCGATCCAGACCCGGAACATTGAATGCTTACAATGTCTGACATAAAAGCAAATCTCAAATGCAGGGAGTGTGGGACACCCATCCCACACCCCACTGCGTATCAGACGCTCTGCGACGAGTGCGCAAAGCGCCTGAAAAGCGCAATTGCGCTCCGGCCGCGTGTATGCGTCGATTGCGGGGTTACATTTGACGGTTATCCCAAATCAAAGCGCTGTCCAGCTTGCCGGCATGAGCGCGTGCTGCGGCTTCTGGCGGGGTATCGGGCAGCGGAAAGGGCGGGCAAGCAGCGCAAGATTGGCGAGACGTATCTGTGTGAGAGATGCGGCAATCCGTATACACTGACCGGCGGATTGCAGCGATATTGCCCGGATTGCAAGGACGAGGCGGCGCTGGAGGCTAATCGCGCTGCGTCACGCGAGTATATGCGGGCGCACAGGGACGAGCAAAAACGCTCCAAGTACGCCGTCAGATATTGCGTGATCTGCGGGAGAGAGATCACCGCGAACACCAGCATCATCACGTGCAGCCCGGAGTGCGCGCTGGAGCGGAGACGGCAGCGGCAGCGTGCTGCGGACGCTCGGCGCGGAGTCGGGCGCGGCTCACAGGATTACATCCCTACAAAAGCACGCGGAACCCCGCGCACCCCGAAGTCGGCAAAAAAGGAGGAATAATATGGCAGTATCAGACGCCCAGAGAGCAGCGCGCTCCAGATGGGACAAGGAAAATCGTAAAGCGATCACGTGCGTCCTACCGCGCAAGCAGGCGGAAGCGCTCCGCGAGGCAGCAAAAGAGGACGGCACGAGTGTCAATCAGCTCATCATCGGATGGGTCAGGGAGTATCTTGCGGCAAGGGCGCCGGAGACCGACAAAAATGAGCCTTGCAAAACGTGAGCGGCTGTGCTATCTTATAGTTGCATACCGTGTCAGGCACGCCTCCTCGCGCGCCTGTGGATTGAAATGCGAATAGCAATGCAGACGATGCTTTTTCCAACCTTGCTCTTGCGGGGCGATGCGATGCTCGTGGTATGCGGAGCGCATCTCAGCATCCGACGCAGAGGGAGTCCCGCAAGGGGCTCCCTCCTTTTTTGGAATAGTGTTGATGGAGGTCGCCCAATGCCTGAAATCAGATCCAACGTTATTTGCCGAGAGTGTGGGACACCGATCCCGCATCCTACTCGGTATCAAAAACTTTGCAACGAGTGCCAGCAAAAAGCAATCCACAAGGACAAAAAAGCTGAACGCATTTGCATCGAGTGCGGTGGTAAATTTATCGGCGGGCCCAGCGCCAAGAGATGTCCAGACTGCAAGCGTGAGCGCACCATAGAGAGAGCGCGGCTGCACCAGCAAGCCAAAGCTGCGGGGCGCGTGCGGGAGATTGGAGGGACGTATATCTGTGAGGCGTGCGGAAAGCCTTACGTCCTCAACAGTGGGATGCAAAAATATTGCCCGGACTGCATGGAGGAGCAACGCAAAAAAGATACCCGCGCAAAGGTAAATGAATACATGCGTGCCAATAAAGGCAAGTATCCCAAATACCCACGTATGAGAGTATGCGTGATCTGCGGTAAGATACTCAAGCCGGGGACGCGCGAGATTACATGTAGCCCGGAGTGCGCAGAAAAAAGAGCGTTGCAACAATACGACGCGTCAAAGGGCAACCCTGCCCCGGACTATTACCCGACAATGGGCGCCGGGCATCCGCAAAAATCCCGACGCCAGATGACTGAGCCCTCGGCGTCAGGAGCGGCCGATCCGTTAGTGCGAAGTCACAAAACAGTCAGTTGCAAATTGCCTGCAAATGAGGCTAGGTCGTTTGCGGATGCGGCTCTTGTTAATGGGATGTCCGTATCACAACTCTTGCAACAGCTGATCCGCGACTACATGGCGGACAAAAACATAGTGGCGTTGGCGACGGTGGCGGAAAAATTACCAAGGCACGCGTACCAAAATATAAAAAGAACTTGTCAAAAGTGCGGAGTCGAATTTATGGGAGCTCATAATGCAAAATACTGCCCAACATGCAAGATAGCGGTCCAGCGTCAGCAAACGTTGGACTACTCAAGACGTATGCGCCCGAAGGACAGCCGCCACATAGGCGAGGTCTATCCGTGCAAGCGCTGTGGTAATGATTATGTGCTAGAGACTCCTGGCCAGCAGTATTGCCGTAAGTGCGCCAAGATTGCATATAGAGAGTACGCAGCTAATGCATATCAAAATAAGCGAGCCCGCGAAGCACAAAAAAAAGAAGCAACGCCGGAGGATGAGCCACAAAATACAGATCAGTGATAAGCCGCCCCACATGGGGCGGCTTTTTTGTCCCTAAAATGTCCCATTTTTGACACCGAAGTGTCCCCTGCATGACATCGTGCAGGGGGCGCTTTTTTTTTACAATTTTATCAGGAGGTGGGAAAAGATGAATGGATATGGCAATCCTTACGGCTACCCCTATAACCCCGGATATCAGCAGCAGATGTACGGGCAGCAAATGCCGCAGCGGTATGAGCTGGTCAAAGTCAGCGGACGCGGCGGCGTGGACGCGCTCCGAGTTGCGCCACGAAGCGAGCTGCTTGCAATGGACACGTCCCGCACCGACGTACTGCTTGCGTGGTACATCCAGGCGGATGACGCGGGTTACAAGTCGGTGACGCCTTACGTGCTGACACCTTACACCGAGGCCGCGCCGATTGATGCGGCGAGCATCGAGCAGAGGCTCAAGAGATTGGAGGAGATCATCGATGGCAAATCCGTTGCTGGCAAGCCTACAAAAGCAGACCGCGCCGCAGCAGCCCGCCAACCCGTTGCAGATGCTGGCGGAGTTTAGGCGATTTGCGTCCGGCATCACCCCGCAGCAGGCGCAGGCAAAAGTCGAAGAGCTGCTGCAATCCGGGCAAATGTCGCAGGAGCAGTTTGAGAGCCTCAAAAAACAGGCGCAGGATTTTATGGAGTTTCTTAAATAGCCGGTGCGCAACGGCTATTTGTGAATAAATCTATCAAAAAAGGAGTGTGTGTAATGGACAATAATTACAGTCTCTCTGATCTGCGTGCGGCAGTTGGCGACGAAGGCAAGGGCTTTGGCGGCGGCATGGGCGCATGGTGGATCATCATCCTCTTTTTGTTTGTCTTTATGGGCGGCGGCTTCGGTGGCTGGAATCGTCAGCAGGTGCAGCCGGGCGAGTTTGGCCAGTATGCGACCGCTGCCAGCCAGCAGCAGATCCTGTTTGGGCAGCAGTTTGGCGAGATCAACGACCGCCTGACGGCGCTGGGCAACGGCGTGGCGTCGCTGGGCTATGATATGCAGGGTAGTCTCGGCCAGCTCGGCAAGGACATCGCCCTCGGCCAGGCGGGCACCAACACCACGATCATGCAGACCGGCAACGCCTTGCAGCAGCAGATCGCGTCTTGCTGCTGCGAAAACAGGCTGGCAACCGCCAACCTCTCGGCGCAGATCGACCGTCAGACCTGCGACATTACCACTGCGATCCACGCGGAGGGAGAAGCGACGCGCAACCTGATCCAGACCAGTGAGATTCAGCGGCTCCGCGACAAGGTCGCTGGGCTTGAGATGGACAGCCGGATGTGCGGCGTAGTCCGCTATCCCATGTCCTACTCCTACAACGCCGGACCCTCCCCGTTTTGCGGGGGCGGTTGCAACTGCGGCGTGAATATGTAACCAACTGAGCAATGGCCCATTAGGCCGACAACACGAGCGGCAGGGCAAAACCCTGCCGCTTTTTGAAGAAAGGAGCTTAAAATATGGCACGCAATCTGATCTATACGGTAAACAACACGGGCGCCGCCGCGCCGATCGGCAGCACCGTCCCTGTGGGCAGCATCATTCGGCGGTACGGCAAGTGCATCAGCGCCGAGGGCGAGAGCATCGTGCTGCTTGATCAGGGCTATTATCTTGTGACGATGACCGCGACCGCGACGGCGGCTGCTGTCGGCAACGTGGCGCTGGGCATCCAGCAGGACGGCGTTGCCGTGCCGGGAGCGACCGCAACGGAGACCGTTGCGACGGCGGGCACCGAATACGTCAACTTGTCGGTCTCCTCCATCGTGCGCGTGAGATGCTGCGGCAATGCGCGTCTCACTGTTGTGGTTGCCGGTACGACTGAGCCGACGATCACCAACCTTGCGATTGGAGTGGTCCGCGTATGATGGACATATTGACGTCGATCTATGGTCAGGTGGATGAGGAGATCCAGGACGCGAGGGACTATGCGGCGGACGCGATGCGCTGCAAATCGTCGCACCCGGAGCTTGCCCAGATCTACATCAAGCTGTCCGGCGAGGAGATTCAGCACGCGCAGATTTTGCAGGGAGCGGCGGCACATCAGGTCGCGACGCAGGATCAAGCGCACCCGCTGTCCAACGATGGCAAGACGCTTACGGACTGGATCAAATCGTGTCAGGACGAGCGCATCCGCGATGTAAAGCGTATGCATGAGGCATACCAGGCTGCGAAGTAGGTATGCAGTCGACCATATGTCAATATTTGCAAAAAGTCGACCAGAGTTCGAAAATAAAAAAGCCCCAGATAATGGGGCTTTTTGTTTCTGACATTTAGCAATTTGACAAATGGGATTTGACTGTTTTTTACCTAGAAAAAGCCGAAGATTCTCGGCTTTTTGTGGTGCGGCGGTTGGCGAACTGTCAATCATATGTCAACTTTTGCAAAAAATCAAAGGTGTGGTCAATCTGCTTGACTCCGAGCCGTCGCTCCTCCTCCTGCAAGTGAGTGTATATTTTTAGAGTAACCTGTATATCCTTATGACCGAGCCACTCTTTCATATGCATCAAATCGGCGCCGGAAGAAAAGACCAGCGACGCGAAATTGTGTCGAAAATAGTGCGCGGTCAATACGGACGTGCCATCCTCACGCAGCTCGATCTCAAGGCCGCGCTCCTTGGCGTACGCGGCGACCTCGCGTCTGAACACGATCCACATCCTCCGCATCTCGCTCTCGGTCATGGGCAGGATGCGCCCGATGCCACGGTTGGCGCGCAACATCTCCATCAGCTGCGGCGCAATCGGAATGTATCGGATTGCCGCATCGGTCTTGCCGTGGTCCTCGATTGTGCGCTTAAAATTACGATCCACCGTCACGGCTTGATGGATGGAGGCTATTCCGCGTGCCCAATCAATATCGTCCCACGTCAGCGCCATGCCTTCGGCATTGCGGAGGCCGAGATAGTAATATATGGCGTAGCCCAGCCGATACGGGGACACCTCCATCAGATGGAGGACGCACTCCTTTTCCGCCGGTGTGAATGCCCGGCGCGGGTGCTCCGGCTTGCTGGCTCCCTTGGGCGGCTTGATATTGGCGGCGGGATTGCGCACGAGCAACCCGTCCTCGTCGGCCATGGCAAAGATCATGTTGAGCACTGCCTTGCACATTGCCTTGCTGGATGCGCTGCTGAGCGTACCAATGACCTCGTCCAGCTCCGATTTGACGATCGTGCGAATGAAGCGGCTACCGAACGGTTTGAGCAGATGACTGTTGAGCATATTGCGGTAATTTCTGGCAGTCGAAGGCTTGACCTCCTCAAAGTGGATCTTGTACCAGCGCTGGGCGTAGGCGCCGAAGGTGATGGATCCGGCGTCCACGCCGTTGCCGCTGGCGTAGCGGGCAATGAGATCCTGCCTTGCCGCCTCCATCTCTGCCTTGGTCTTGCCGACTGCCCACTTGTAGACCGGCGTGCCGTCGGCGGCAATCCCGACGCGCACCTTGCCCTTGTACCGCTTGTCTACTCTTTCGGATCTTTTCTTTTTTTGCGCCATGTTATAGCACCTCCGTCTGAGCTGTTGCGCATTTTGCAACAACTCATGGTTTGCGATTGCTGACGGATCATGCTATAATGACATAGCAAGACCGTCTTGGTTGGTGGTTTTCTGCACGCTCCATCCGTGTTCCCGCACGGATGGGGCATTTTGTCGTTTTGGGGGACTTTTTACGCGCAGAGTGCAAATAATTTAATTAGATGCACTGACGGTATAAATTTTCGATAAAGATTTTGATTATCAGGCGTTATTTGCTTGTAAATCCCAACTGAGAGTGCTACGGTGGGTATAGAGGATTAAAAGCAAATATAGGAGGCATCGTCATGAAGGACACCAATCTGCTCATCGCCCGCATCGTTACCGTGCTCAAGCATCTCACTCCCGGCGCGTTGCGCCGCGTGCTCGCTGCCGCCGAACGCGAGTGCGCCAGAATCCAGCGCCGCGAGCGCGGGGAGGGCGAGTATACTGCAAGCAGCACGACACGGGAGGACGAAACATGAGATACATTGATTTAGTCGAATATCCGACTGTCGGGGAGATTGTATTCCCCGACGAGCCGGAAACAATCTACATCAACCGATTTGCTCTGCCGATGTGCCGTCACGATCGGCTTGCTGTCGCTGAGTCTGCAAAAATTCTGCGTGCTGCTGCATATCCTGCGCAATCGCCGCTCGATCTGCTGTCGCATCGCAGATCGTCAATATTGCATCTTGTACCCTCTCAGGGATGAAATGTATGAGGTTGACGATCTGCTGCTCTTTCACCGTAAGCTCTCGCTCTATATGGGCGGGAGCTTCTTTTTTTGGTGATTGATTGCTGTCCAGAGCTTGCAGACCAAGCTCGACAAGCGCAATCACAGCACTGTTTTGCGATTTGTATTTCTCGTTATACCGATACTCTTCGACTTTATCGTACATTTCCTCTGGGATTGCGATCGAAAACCGAGGATGTTTTGTGGGCATGATATCACCTCCTTGTCTTTTATTATACATCAATGCACCACTTTTATCAATAGAAAGTACACCATTGACGCACTTTTAACATAAAAAAGTACACCAAAGATTCGCAAAAATGCTTGACAAGTACACCGATGGTGTACTATAATTTAGATACAAGGTACACCAATGGTGTACCGCGAAAGGAGAATGAGAATGTATAAGGACGACGTGAATACTAAACGAATGTCGATCTCGCTCCCTCCGGAGCTGGAACGCGCCGTTACTGATCTGCGGAAAACCGATCGTTTTTGCAGATGCTCCTACGCGGAGATTATCCGGCAGTTGATGCAGGCCGGGATTGATGCAGTATCTACGGGACAGCAGACCCAGACAGGCAGGTAACAAGGAGGTTGCCCCAAATGTACATTGGAAATGTCGTTGTTTGCTGCATCATCTGGATGGTTATCGGCACTATACCGTTGCTCATCGCCGAATATACAGCCATTACGGAGCGTACTGGGTGGTCTATTTTCTGGTTTGGCGTTGCGTTTGCTTACATAGCAGTGACTGTAAAAATTCTTTTTTTCCGCTGACGTCATCAATGTAGTCGCCCATGAGGCAAGCGAGCTCGTAGAGCTCGACACGTGCATTGGCTAGCATTTGCGGCTTTGCCTCCTTGTCTTTGGCATTGCCGGCGTCAATGATGTGCGCGTGAGTAGTGGCCATTGGATCGCATAGTTCCGCGGTGGCCACGAGCATAGCCACCGCAGATGCTGAAAGAAATGGAGTCAGAGTGTCCCGGCTGCCCTCAGCGATGAGATAGTCGGAGCCCGTGGATATCATCTCGGCATACTTACGGATGCGCTCCTCTCGCATTGCGGCCTCGCGCTGCGCGCGGAGTGTCTGCTTAGTGGTCCAGATATTCGCGCGGGTTGTGACGATCGTGGTCAAGGACAGAGTGGCAAAGTTGATGAGCGCACAGATGAGAGCTACCTGTGTACTGGGGTCAAAATTGAGAAACCAATCCATAAAATACCCTCCCATAAAAAATTACGCCTCCATTGTACTCCGATGGAGGCCGAGCGACAAGGAGGTTGCCCAAAATGCTAGGATACCACCCGTTTTATTTTTGGTCGCTGGCGGCACTGGCCATTGTCGGAGTTGCTATCATGTGGCGCATCGCGAGAGAGTCAACGTGGATTTACGCCATTTGGGCGGCATTCAACTGCGGCGTTGCCTACCTGCTCTTTATGGTTTGAGGAGGAGACGGATGAGATTTATTCGATGGATCGAGTCGTTCCCGCAGCGCCACCCGGACTTGCCTATGTGGCTGCTGATTATCTGGTTTGTGTGTTTGCGTTCCTTGGTGAGATGGAGGCGGAAAACGCGGCACAGATTTGTCGATGGGCTGCCTGGGCTGCCCAGCTGGCGACGCTCATATTGTTCGCGGCATGGGTAGCACTAACGATACTGAGAGGATAAAGACAAGGAGGTTGCCGTGAAACCAAAGTTGTATAGCGAGCTGCGTGCAGAGATGCGACGGCAGCACATCAAGATCGTGGACGTTGCCGGATGGCTGGGGCTCAAGGATTACAGCGTCGAGCGCCGGCTGCGGAACGAGTGCTCGTGGAAGCTGGACGAGATGTATACCATCCTCGACGGGCTGCACATCCCCAACAACAAGATGCACATCCTTTTCCCACCCGGCGGAGAGTGGGCGGGCGCACTGGAAGAGCCGCCCAGCGTCAACAGACAGCTGCTCATCGCGCTGCGCAAGCTCATCAATGATTGCGTCTCCGGCGGGAGCAAGTGACAGATAGGAGGATATCTCATGACCAAGGTTAAAAACGCCCAATCCCCATACGACGCGCTGATCGTGGCGCTGGACAAGGCGGCGGAGGCTGCACGCGAATGCCGGGAGGCATACATCCGGGACACGGAGATCACAACCGAGTACATCCCCAACTGCAAGGCCGCTGTGCTGCTGGGCTGCTCTCCCTCGCACATCTGCCAGCTGACCAAGGAGGGCAAGATCACCAAGTATGCGGCGGGCTACAACGTCGCCGAGCTGCGCCGGTATGCAAAAAATCCTCGGGCGGCGCGGCACCCGAAGGAATGGAGGGTATGAGGATGCGTAAATTATGGGGCAGGAGCATTGAGGACAAGCTGTTTGACGATTGCGACGAGCTCGCCGATATGCTCGATGAGCAGGGTGAGAGCGGAGCCAACGACCGCGCCGAACGCCGCTACAAGATAATCGTGACGACGGCCCTCTCGCTTATCTTTAGCCGCCTGGGCACGCTCTTGTTTCTTTTCAGCGTTTTTTCGGGCGTTGTGCTTGCGCTTCTTGCGATCCGCAAATAGCGCGGCTTCTCCATGCGGCGTCAATACGTAGTGCGTCGCATGGACGTTGACAACGCCGGGGAGCTCGTCTGTGGCAAGACCGTCGGTATCAATACAGTCGGCCTCCATCAGGGCGTCAATCCAACGCTCGTCCGCCGGAAAAGCGGCGTGCAGGTCGTCAATGGCAACGCGCCCGTCGTGGCGCTGAATGTAGTCGAGCAGGGCAAGGGCTTTAGGCGATGCAAGCAAATTCATAAAAAATGGCCTCCTTTGAGGCCAATATACCACCGGATGGAGGATATGACAATGGACAAAATCAGCGTGACCTATGACACCCGCATCATCGGGGATCGGTTTGAAACCACGACCGTGCTGCCCATCAGTGAGCAAAACTGGGAGCGGTTGGAGCGCAGGGAGAGCGACATTGCGCACTGCATGATCGAGCCCGCGCTGGTATCGCTGGAAATGATGCTCGACAGGATCTATGTCCCCGGCAGCATCAAGAGCGTCAAATTGGTGAGAGAGTAGGAGGTACAGGACAATGGGACTGAGTGAGTTGTATTTGCAGATGGGCAGACTGATCTGCGCGTTTGTGATGATCGTGGGGATCATCGGCATTTTATGGCTGGCGGTTGACATCACGGCCAGCTGGGGACAAGAAAAGATCGACGCGACCGTCGAGCGCAAGCGCATGAGCTACCGCAAAATAGCCAAGCGGCACGGGAGGATTGTGAAATGAGCAAGGTCGGAGAGATGATGGGCAACGGCGGCAAAGGCAAGGTCGCGGTCGTGGACGATTACGACGTTGCGGAGCCGGAGCATTACGCGCTGATCGTGCTGGAGGACAACGTGGTGCATGAGCGCAGCAAAAATATTCCGGTCCTGGCGATCTTTCAGGGCGCGGCGCAGGCTGCGCTCGTGGCTGGCGTCGACAAAAACGTCCTGACCGCGTTTGTGGAGGCCATTATTGAGGACATATACAACGATACGCCAAACGCATAAAAAAAGAGCCGCTGAAACAGCGGCCGAGAGAATGACACTACAACCATAGGATAGCACGACATCGCCAACAAATCAAGTGTTTTCGGGGGCGCAAGCCCCAACTGGAGGAGATATGTGGATAGAGCTGCACGACAACCTGCCCGACCATCCCAAAATCGTGAAGCTGGCCGCTCTGACCAAGATGGACAGGGATCTGGCGCGGGCAAAACTTGAGCGCCTGTGGTTGTGGGCGCTGACCAACCGTCTGAGCGGGGCACTGTCCTATGACGACGTGCTGCTGCTGACGGATGTGATGCGGATCAAGGGAGATCCGCAGAAGATGGTGGACGCGCTGGTTGTGTGCGGCCTGCTGGAGGACATCGGGGACGGATATTACATCCATGACTGGGATGAGCACGCCGGAGCGCTGATTGATCGACGTGAGCGACAGCGCCAACAGGCACGCGAGCGCAAACGGAAGTCGCGTGACAAGTGCGAGGATGTCACAGATATGTCACGCGTGACAAGCGTGACTGTCACGCCCCCTACCGTACCTATACCTAACAAAGACAGTATAGACGACCCTACCACCCTATCTGTCTGCGCGCGCGAGGCGGACGGCCAACCTGTGGATAACTCGTCGTTGCCTGTGGATAACTTAGACGAGCAGATCCGGGAGACGATCACGGAGGGGTTTACCGCCACGGCAGGGCGCGCGCCGAAGAGGACGGAGGTGGATGCGCTCATGGCTAACACGGGCGCGGACGGCGGGATGTCGCCGGACATGATTCGGCTTGCCGTGTCCAAGGCAGTGACCTACGGCGCATCCTCCATCGCGGGGTACGCCTGCAAGGTCATGGGCGGATGGAGATTGCATGAGTTATTTACGCCGGAGGCGGTCGAAAGATGGGAGATGCAAAGAGATGCAGGCACATAAGCTCGTCATTGAGGGCACGTTGCCGGGACTCAATGAGTACAGCGACACCGAGCGCAGGACTTCAGGCGCTCAAGCAGCCGCACGGCTCAAGCGGGACACGCAGGAGCTCATCGGCTGGTATATCCGGGCACAGCTGCGAGGGCTGCGCATCGAGCAGCGGGTGAGACTCGAGTACCTGTGGGTAGAGCCTAACCGCCGCAGGGACATGGACAACATTGCGTTTGCTCACAAATTTGTCCAGGATGCATTGGTTGAGCAGGGCGTGCTAGGCGGTGACGGATGGCGGTATATCAGCGGCTTTGTCGACACGTTT
>ERZ1034917.537-NODE-537-length-33937-cov-229.165398_pt1 | contig 33937 bp, 51 predicted proteins | sample MGYA00520605_ERZ1034917 | MGnify/ENA primary metagenome ERZ1034917 (study PRJEB33766, sample SAMN09781784) | gut metagenome | biome: gut microbiome | host: Homo sapiens | place: Madagascar | study: EMG produced TPA metagenomics assembly of the PRJNA485056 data... | reverse complement strand
TCCTGCGTGTTCCCCGCTCTTTGACCGGGGCGGTCATGAATTTCCTCCTACCCCGCGGCCCTCGAATTGCGAGGGGCGGGGAATGCGCAGGAGCAAAGAAAAGCAAAACGCCGCCCTGCCTGGGCCGAAGGACTGCGCTTGATGCGTGGTGTATTGACGTAGGCCCGGTGGGGCGGATACTAAAGCGTCCGGTGTGGTCCCCGGCTCTTGAAGCCGGCCATAGCCTTCACGGATCTGTCTCCCGCGCTCTCGCTCGTCGAGGGCCGGGGACTACATCGGAGATATCGACAGGAGGCAAGGCATGGGAAAGAAGCAGACAGCAGGGCAGACGCCGGTGCGCGTGGCGGTCAAGGACCTGCCGACAATACGCATCGATGAGCTGGTCCCCTATGCAAACAACGCGAAGATCCACGGGCCGGAGCAGATCGAGCAGCTGCGGCGCAGCCTGCGCGAGTTTGGCTTCGTCTCGCCGGTGCTGATCGACGAGGAGCACAACCTCATCGCCGGTCACGGCCGCGTGGAAGCGGCGCGGGCCGAAAACATGACCGAGGTCCCGTATGTGACGGTGAGCGACCTGAGCGAGGCGCAGCGGCGCGCCTACATCATCGCCGACAACCGACTTGCCGAGACGGGCGAGTGGGACGCGGCGCGGCTCAAGTTTGAGATGGAAGAGCTAAGCAGCCTTTCTTTCGACACCGCGCTGACCGGTTTCACGATGGACGAGATCGAGACGATCCATGTCAGCGCTCACGAGCGGGCGAAACCAGCGGCAGAAAGAAACCACTTCTGGGGAGATGTTGAGAGCGAAAGCAGCGAGGATTATGAGAAATTTGTGGATAAATTCAAGCCGAAACTCACCACCGACGACTGCTACACGCCGCAAAACATCTACGAGGTGATCCGCGACTGGGCTTTGGAGCACTACGGCTTGCAGGGCGCGCCGGTGATTCGACCATTTTACCCTGGAGGCGACTATGAGCACGAGACCTACCCGGACGGCTGCGTGGTGATCGACAACCCGCCGTTTTCTATCCTCTCGCAGATCTGCCGATTTTACACGGAGCGCGGCATCCAATTTTTCCTCTTTGCGCCGGCACTGACGCTTTTTAGCATCGCGGCCGGGACATGCAACTATTTGCCGATGTCTTGCCGCATCACCTATGAAAACGGCGCGGATGTGCGCACAAGCTTTGTGACCAACCTTGGAGACTGGAAAATTGAAACGGTGCCGGAGCTGTGGCGCAAGGTGGATGAGCTGAACACGCAGAACACCTGTGAGGGTGCGGCGGAGTTGCCCGGATACACCTACCCGGACTGCGTGATGACGCCGATCCGCATTGCGCCGACCGCCAAGTGGCAGGCGCTGCGTGTGCGGGCGGAGGACGCCGCCTTTACACGGGCGCTGGACGAGCAGCGCGCACAGAAAAAAACCATTTACGGCGCAGCATTTCTCCTTTCGGAGAAAGCGGCGGCGGAAAAGGCGGCGGCGGAGAAGGCGGCGGCGGAGAAGGCGGCGGCGGAGAAGGCGGCGGCGCATGTTTGGGAGCTGAGCGACCGCGAAAAGGAAATTGTCGCCGCGCTGGGAAAGCATGACGATTGCTGAAGCTGAGCGGATCATGGCCGCGACGGCAAGCCCGTATCTCAAGCGGGACATGGAGCGATATATTCGGCGGCAGCGCAGAAAGGAGCGCGGAGATGGCAGGAGCAAGACAACCGACCGATCTGGTCGTGAGGAACGGGCGCAAGCACATGACGCGCGCCGAGGAGGACGCGCGGCGCGACCGTGAGGTGGTGGTGCCGGCGCCGCAGCGGGCGAAGCCGCCCAAATGGCTGCCCAAGGAGCTGCATCGCGAGTTTCGCGCGCTCGGCAAGCAGCTCATCGACGTGGGGCTCTACACCGACCTCGACGCGGACAACCTCGGGCGCTATCTGGTCGCCCACCACGAGTATATCAGCGCGACGGCGGAGGTGCAGCGGGCCTTGACCCAGGCGCCGGGCCACGCGCGCGACTTAGAGGCGGCGGACGGCTGGGGCCGCGTGCAGGAGCGCTACTTCAAGCAGGCGCGCAACTGCGCGAACGACATGGGCCTGACGGTCTCGAGCCGCTGCCGGCTGGTGCTGCCGAGCAATCTCCCCGCGGCGGCCTTTTCGCCGGATGGCGGGGCGGATGAGTTCACGGAGCGGCTGCGGCAGCGGCAGGCGGACGCGCTGGCGCGGAGCCTGTAGCATGGCATACGTTTTCGACCGCGAGGCGGGGCAGTTCGTGTGCGACTTCGTCGAGCGCCTGCCGACAACCGACACGGGCAAGCTCTTTTCGCTTTACGACTGGCAGCGCGAGGCGCTGATGGAGTTCTACGGCACGATGTGCGCCGATGTGCCCGAATCGGGCACGGAGGAGAGCGCGGAGCGGCTGCGCCGCTACTGGTACCTCTACCTCGAGATACCCAAAAAGAACGGCAAAAGCGAGCTTGCCGCGGCGCTGGCCCTCTATCACCTCTTTGCGGACGGCGAGCTGAACGCGGAGGTCTATGTCTGCGCGGCGGACAAGGAGAATGCTTCGATCGTCTACAATGCGGCGGTTTTTATGGCGACAAGCGCGCCGTGGACGGCGAAGATGATCGCCCGCGGAGAGCTGCGGCCCATCGAGAGCCGCAAGCGCGTGGAGTATCGCAGGCGCGTGAAAACCGGAAACGGCGGCTACAAGTGGATCACGGTCGGCATTCTGCAGGTCCTCTCCGCCGAGGCTTACAGCAAACACGGCTACAAGCCGAGCTGCGTCATCTTCGACGAGCTACACGCGCAGCCCAACCGTGAGCTGTGGGACGTCATGACCGGCGCGGCAGGCGCGAGCCGACGGCAGCCGGCATGGATCGTGCTGACGACCGCGGGCGACGACCCCGACCGCAGCTCCATCGGCTGGGAAATCCACGAGAAAGCTGTGGGCATCCGCGACGCGCGGCAGCTGCGGCGCATCCGGAGCGATGGCGGCGACGTTCGCTCGGTCCTCTCCCTCCGGCATGTCGGGGACGAGGACCTTGCGGACGCGGAGGCCGAGCTGCTCGGCCGTGACGAGGAAAACTGGCTGCCGATCCTCTACGGCCTGACGGCGCTGTTCGGCGACGATCCGGACGACCTGGAAAAGCTCGACATCTGGGACGAGAGCCTGTGGTATCTCTGCAATCCCTCGCTCGGCAAGCATCTGAGCCTGCGCAACATCCGCATGGAGGCAGCGAGCGCAAAACGCAGCGAAGCCGAGGAGCGCGTATTCCGATGGCTGCGGCTCAACCAATGGATCACGACGAAGTCGGTCGGCTGGATCTCGCTCAACCTCTATGACAAGACGCAATGGGGGCCGAGCAAAAAGCGCGAGCGCGAGGAATGGCTGCGGCAGCTGGACGGGAAGCTTTGCTACGGCGGCGTGGACCTTTCCACGAGCCGCGACCTGACGGCCTTTGTCCTTCTCTTCCCGCCCCAGCCGGGGCTGGACGCGGCGGTGCTGCTGCCCTACGGCATCTGGCGGCCCGAGGCGACGGTGGACGAGGCGGAAAAGCGCGACCACGTCCCCTACCGGGACTGGGCGCGTGCCGGCTTCCTCGACCTCTGCCCCGGCGAGGTCATCGACTACGGCGCGGTGGAGGAGCGCATCCGCGAGGCGCGGGAGCGCTACGGCCTGCGCATGGTGGGCTTTGACCCGTATCTAAGCCGGACCATCACGCAGCGGCTTGCGCCGATCGTGCCGATCATCGAGATCCCGCAGGACCTCAAGAACATGAGCCCTGCAATGAAGGAGACGGACGACATGATGCAGCGCCACACGCTGCTGCACGTGCACAACACCTGCTTCCGCTGGACCTTCGGCAATGTCCGCTGTCATGCGGACGGAAACGGCAATATCAAGCCGCTCAAGAACAAATCGACGGGGCGCATCGACCCGGCGGTCGCGAGCATCATCGTGATGGCCGTGTGGATGATCGCTAAAAACCAGAAACCGGATCTTGCCGCGGCGATGGCGCGTCCGGGCTTCACGCTGTGAGGAGGGAAAACTGTGGAAAAGCTGCGAGACGCCGCGCTGCTGCTCGGCGTGCTGCTCATTACGCTTGGCGCGGGCATGATTTACCTGCCCGCCGGCTTGATCGTGGGCGGCATTATGATGATCGCAATGGCCGTTATTGACGGCTTTGACGAAAGCGAGAACGACAAGGAAGGGAGTGAGCGAGAGACATGAGCATCATCAAGGGCCTGCGCGCGGCGGCCGCACGCTCGCCCACCGTGAGCAATGCGGTGACGGTGACGGGGCTGATGTCCTCTGGCGGGCTGGCCGTGGGTGAGTTGACCGAGACCACCGCCCGGAAACTGAGTGCGGTGGACGGGTGCATGGAGATCCTGAGCAACTCCATCAGTAAGCTGCCGAACTTCGTGATGGACGGCAGAACCCGGGAGCACGTGGACCACTACCTCTTGCGGTTGCTGAACGTCCGGCCCAATGAGGCTATGACGCCCAGCATCCGGCGGAAGGTGCTGGAGAACAGCCGAAACGAGGGCGGTAACGGCTATGACTGGATCATCCGGGACCCCCGGACGGGGATCATCCGGGAGCTGATCCCGGTGCCCTGGTGGCTGGTGCAACCTTGGCGGGATGAGGCCGGGCGAGTGTGGTACACCGTAACCCATCCGGTGACCGGCACGCCTATGGTGCTGCCCAACGAGGACATCTGCCACTACAAGGCCACCACACGGGACGGCCTGACGGGCATCTCGCCTTTGCGGCGGGCCAGCGAGGTGCTGGCAGCGGCACAGGCGGCGCAGGCGTATGATCTGGCGTTTTACGCCAACGGCGGCCAGCCCAGCGGCGTGCTGGAAACCGACAGTGATCTGGGCGGCTGGGCGGAGGACGTCAACGGCAAGCACATCCAGAACGCGGACGGCAGCTATCAGTCCCGGAAGGATCAGCTGCGGCACGAGTGGGAGAAGGTTCACGCCGGACCCAACAACAGCCACCGGGTGGCCATTCTGGATCTGGGGCTGAAATACACCCCCATTGCCGCCACCAACAGGGACGCCCAGTTTGTGGAAAACAAGGAGGTTACCATCCGGGATATCGCCAGATACTTCGGCGTGCCACTTTACAAGCTGCAAGAGGGCAAGCAGGCCTACGGCAGCAACGAGCAGAACGCCATCGAGTATGTGGTGAGCACCCTCCATCCCATTGTCAACCAGTACGCCGAGGAGCAGACATGGAAGCTGCTGACGAACACGGAACTGCGGCAGGGTTTGGAGATCCGGATCAACATGATGGCAGAACTGAAGGGCGACACGGCCAGCCGTGGCGCCTGGTACACCAACCAGCGGAACAACGGCGTGTTTTCCGTCAACGATATCCGGGCTCTGGAAGATCTCCCGGATGTGGAGGGTGGCGATGAGCGCCGGGAGAGCCTGAACTATGTCCCCCTGAAGGACTGGGCACGGCTCAGCGAACAAAGAAACGGAGGGAACGCAAATGCGGGTAACACTTAACGGCATCGTCGCAGCCGATGACGATGTGGAGATCTACCAGTGGTTCGGCTTCGCGGCTTTTTCGCCTAGGGCGGTGCGGGACGCGGTGGCGTCCACCCCGGAGGGCGAGGAGCTGGTGCTGGAGATCAACAGCGGCGGCGGCAGCGTGTTTGCCGGGTCTGAGATCTACAGCGTTTTGAGATCTTCCGGCATCCATACGGTGGCAGAGGTTCAGAGCCTTGCTGCCAGCGCGGCCAGCTACATGTGCCTTGCCTGTGACGAGGTGCAGATCTCCCCGGTGGCGCAGATGATGATCCATCTGCCGTCCACCCGCACCAGCGGAGACTGTGGAGATCATCTGCGGAGTGTGCAGATGCTGGACAGCACCCGGGAGGCCATCCTCAACGCCTACGAGCTCAAGGCCGGCGGCAAGGCCGACCGTGCGGAGTTCCGCCGAATGATGAACGCCGAGACGTGGCTGACGGCTCAGGAGGCCGTGGACTGCGGTCTGGCGGACGGCATCATCGGCGAGACGGCCAGTATTGCCCCACAGAACGTGATGAATGCTATCGGCAGCGGCATCCGTGCACTGGGATGCGCCGGGATGCCGGACATCACGGAGCTGCGGGCCAGATACATGGCGGAGCAGCACCCCGCGCCGGAGACGGCACCCACAGCATCAACGGGCGGTGAGCCCGATGCAGATACCGGAGACTGGCAGGCACAGGCCCGCCTGGATCTGGAAAAAATCAGATTTTAAACGGAGGTAGCAAAACATGAACAATCTCAGACGCGATCTGGTGGATCTGACCACCCAGCGCACCGCCCGTCTGGAAGCCGCGCAGGCGGCTCTGGATGCGGGCAATCAGACGGACTACGATTCCGCCATGGCGGATGTCCGTGAGTTCAACGGCCGCATCCAGAACATCCAGGATCTCATCACCGAGCAGGACCGCAAGATCATGGCCGCTCCTGCTCCCACCGGCGCAGAGGCCCGCGACATGGCCGAGGAGCGCGGCCATGCCCTCATGACCGGCAAGGCCGTGACCTTCACCGCCGACGAGACCCGCCGGGCCGTGATGAACTCCATCACTCTGGCCACCGGCACTCTGGTGGAGCCCACCGGCGCCGGTAGCAACATCCGCGACCCTCTGGGCAACGTGGTCTCCTCCATCGTGGATCAGGTCTATGTGCAGAACCTGACCGGCATGGGCAGCTTCCTGGAGCCCTATGTGATCTCTGAGCTCGACGCCAAGGGCGGCAAGGTGACCACCAACGCCGGCAAGGCCCGCACTACCAGCGCCGACCCCACCTTTGGCGTGGCCAAGATCAGCCCGTACGAGCTCAATGTGACCCAGTTTGTCGACCGCAATATCTCCCGCCTGAGTCCCGCTGACTACTACACCAAAATCTACAACATGGCGATGCGTGCCATGCGCCGAAAGCTGGCGTCTCTGATCGTCAACGGCGACGGCCAGGCATCCCCCGACATGTTCGGCATCAAGAACGCCAAGAACGTGGCGGGCGCTGTGATCGCGGCCAGCGTGGATGTTTCCAGCATCGACGAGAACCTGCTGGATGACCTGTTTTTCAGTTACGGAAGCGACGAGACCATCGGTCAGAATGCCCGGCTGTACCTGAACAAGACGGATCTGAAGGCCATCGGCAAGCTGCGGAACACCGATAAGCAGCGAGTATTTAAGATCAACCCCGCCACGGGCAACCCCAACATCGGGACCATCGAGGACGGCGGCAACATCGTGCCCTACACTATCGTCAGCGACCTGACCGCCCTGTCTGCCTCCACCGCTGGCAGCGCTGCCATCCAGACCATGCTGTACGGCGATCCCGCCAACTACGAGCTGGGCCTGTTCGGCGACTACACCGTGCGGGTGGATGACAGCGTAAAGGCTGTGGAGCGCATGGTCACCATCCTGGGCGACGCCATGGTGGGCGGCAACCTGATCGTGGACAAGGGCTTCGTTATCGCGAATCTGCCCAAGAGCGGGGGCTAAGCGATGCTGCGCGAGAGGATAAGCGAGATCGCCGCCTACTGCCGCGTGGAGGCGGACGACGCGGAGCTCCCTGGCTTTGTGGACGCGGCAGCGGCCTACCTCGCCGGCGCGGGCGTGCGCGAGCCGCAGGACGGCTCGCCGCGCTATGCGCTATATCTGCAATGCGTCAAGTACCTCGCGCTCGACCTCTACGACCGACGCGACACGGCGGTCGATGGGACGCTCGGCGACAACCCCGCCTTCCGTCGGCTCATCAACCAGCTCAAGCTCACCGAGCCTGTGCCCGATTCGGGCACGGGCGAGGGAGCGGAGGGAGGCGCGTGATGCACGTTGACGCAGGCAGGCTCTCCAAGCGCATCCAGTTTTTGCGGAAAACGACGGCAAAGGACGCCGACGGCTACGACGTACCCGGCGAGCCGAAGCTTGTGCGCGAGACCTGGGCGCAGTTCTCGCAGACGAGCGGCACGGAGCTGATCCGGGCAAATGCGGAGTTCGGCGAGGCGAAGGTTCGCTTTCTCACGCGCGCCGATCCCGCGCTGCTCGACCGTCGGCTCACGATCTGCTACGACGGGCGCGACTATAACATCTTCTACGTCAACACCTACGGCGACGAAGGGAAGTACATGGAGTTCTGGTGCGAGCGCATCACGCAGGAGGGCAAGGTATGACGCTGAATGAGCGAATCATCGCGGTCGTGACGCCGATCGTGCCGGTGTGCGTGCCGGATCTGCTGGTCACAGAGGCGGGCGAGACGCCGCCGGAGGAATACTGCACGTTTGACTACACGCAGACCGCCGGCTTCGCCGGAGACGACGGGACCGACGTCGGACTCGCGCGGGTGCAGCTGCACTACCTTGCGCCGCTCAAGGCGTCGACCGTCGCCAAGCGGCGGGCGCTGACCGCGGCCATCGAGGAAACGGACGAGTTCTTCCTCCCGACTATTTCGTCGGCGACGGACGAGCTCGGGCAGCACTATGTGTTCGAGTTCGACGCGCTGACCGAGGCCGAGGACGATGGCGCAGTTTAAGGCGGATGGCATCGACGGTCTCGCGCTGACGGTGCAGGAGATCGCGGAGATCCCCGAGGACGTCAAGCGGCAGATGCTGACCGCGGGCGGCGAGGTGGCAGCCGATGCGCAGCGGCGGAAGATCCGTGCGCTGGGGCTGGTAAGCGTCAAGCCTCAGAAAATGCAGATCGGCAAATTAGTCGACAGCATCACAGTCCAAAAAAAGCTTTACGTTGACAGCCATAAAAACAGAGTCCCGGCAATTTTGGTGCTTCCTACCGGGTCGCACGGTAAATATCGCAGGCGTGTTGTGACGCGCGCCTACAAGCGCTCGAAGCATGGAAGAACTTACACGATCGGCGGAGACTTAAAAACGACCACCAACAACGACGTCGGTTTCATTCAAGAGTTCGGCGCGCCGCGGCGCAACATCTCCGGCAAGCAGTGGATGGCGCAGGCGAACGCCGAGTGCGCGGACGCCGTGACCGCAGCGGAGTTCGGCGTCTATGACGACTGGCTCAAATCAAAAGACCTGTAAGGAGGGCACACAATGGCAAAATATGGCGCATCCTATCTCTATTTCGCGCCGTTCGCGGAGACCGACCCCGACACGAACGCGGCGAAGCTGCCAAAATACGGCACGAAGGTCCACCTTGGCTCGCTCATCACCGTGGCGGACACGGTGAACGTGCAGTCGGCGGAGATCAGCGGCGACAACGCGGTCGAGGACCGCGTGGACGAGGTCGCGGATTACGACGTTTCCACCTCCGTGACGGAGCTGGAAAACGCGGTCGCGTCCGCGGTGTTCGGCTCCAATCTGAGCTCGGACGGCGATCTGAGCTACAGCTTCGACGACGAGTCCCCGCAGGGCGGCCTCGGATTGATCTCGAAGCGAAAGTACAAGGGCAAGGTGTTCTACAAGGGCATTTTTTACCCCAAGGTGCAGGCCGTGCGGCAGGGCGTGACCTACAACACCAAGGGCACATCGATCCAGCTGACGGGCGACGACCTGAGCTTCCACGGCACGACTCCGGCCTGCCGCAAGAGCAAGATCGAGTCCAAGGCCCTCGACACCGAGGCCGCGGCGCAGGCGTGGGTCGACGGGAAATTCACCGAAAGCGCGAGCTGATACAAACGGGCGGGGACCTTTCTCCGCCCGTTTCCGGCATAGGAGACAAATATGCGAAAGACCGAATGGAAACTCAAGGGGCACACCTTCACGCTGTGCCTGAACGCCGCGGCGCTCACGGACATCTATGACCGCTTCGGCACGGAAAAGGATATCCCCGACCTCTACCGCGGCAGCGACAAAGCGAGCTTTGACGCGCTGTGCTGGCTTTTGTGGAAGCTGAGCGAGCAGGGCGAGCTCGTGCGGCGCTGGGAGGGGCTGGACCGGCGGCCCATCGTGCCGGAGAGCTATTTCCGCGCGAATATGGCCCCGTTCGACGCGCTGGACGCGAGGCGCGCGCTCAGCGCGGTCTATGAGCAGGCCTTCCGGCGCGAGCGCGACGAGGACGACGAGGAAGAGGAAGTTGACCTCATTTTGCAAGAGCTTCAAAAAAAAACGAGAATTTAGCGCTGCTGCTGCGCCAAGTGGGCACGCAGCGATTGCATCTGAGCCTGCGCGAGACGATGATCCTGACGCCGGGAGAGCTCGTTGATCTCCTCGCGCTGGAGGCGCGCAGAGTCCCCCGGGAAAGGAGCTGGGAGTAAGTGGCCACACGCACCATCGCCACGCGGCTGACGCTGGAGGGCGAGAAGGAATACAAAAAGGAGCTCGGCGAGGTCAACCAGGAGATCGGGCTGCTGAGCGACAAGATGAAGCGCGCCGACGCGGAATTCCGCGGGCAGGCGAACAGCATCGAGGCTCTGACCACAAAAAACGATCTGCTGCGCGAGGCGCAGCAGAAGCAGATCGACAAGATCGCCAAGCTGCAGACCGCCATTGAGGACTGCGGCGAAGCCTATGGCGAAAACGACGAGGCCGTCATGCGCTTCAAGCGGCAGCTGGAAAAGGCGGAAACCGACCTCATTGACCTCAACGACGAGCTGAGCTCCAACGAGCGCTACCTCGACGAGGCCCGCACGAGCGCCGACAAGTGCGCCAAGAGCATCGACGAGTACGGCAAGCAGGTCAAGGACGCGGCAAAGGCCACCGACGACTTCAACGGCGCAGGCGGCGGCAAGGGCGGCATCGGCGATCTGATCGGGCAGCTCGGCAGCCTCAAGAAAATGCTCGTCGGCGGCGCGGTTGTCGCCGGACTCAAGGCGGCGAGCGACGCCATTATCGGCATCGTGGACGAGACCGAGGAATACCGCAAGATCATGGGCACGCTGGAGGCCAGCGCGCAAGCGGCGGGCTACACAGCCGAGCAGACGGCGGAGTCCTACGAGTATCTCTACGGCGTCTTGGGAGATCACCAACAGACGGCGACGACAATCGCCAACCTGCAGGCGATCGGGCTGGCGCAGGACGACCTCAACACCATGCTCGACGCAGCAATCGGCGCGTGGGGCACCTATGGCGATTCTGTCCCGATTGATAGCCTCTCTGAGGCAATCAACGAGACGATTCAAACAGCTAAAGTCACGGGCGTCTTTGCCGACGCGCTCAACTGGGCGGGCGTAAGCGAGGACGAATTTAACGAAAAGCTTGCTGCTGCAACAAGTCAAGCAGAGATTCAGCAGCTGGTTATCGATCAATTTACATCACAGAATCTCCCGGCGTATGCCAAGGAATGGCGCGACGCCAACGAGGACATCGTGGCCTACAACGAGTCCCAGTTGAAGCTCGACGAGGCAATGGGTGAGCTCGGCGAAACGCTCGCGCCGGTCGCAGCGGGCTTGAAGGACGTCTTTGCCGAGGGCGTCTACGCAGCGGCGGACGCGGTCGCGTGGCTGATCGAGAAGATACAGGGAGCCATCCAATGGCTCAAGGACCTCAACGACCGCATTTCCAACAGCGAGGAGTGGAAGGAGTTCACGGCGGCGGAAAGCACGCCTGCGAGCGACTACCAGGCGCTGCTCGACAGCTACAAGATCGACGGCAGCCATGCTGCGGGCCTCTACCGCGTGCCCTACGACGGTTACGTCGCCGAGCTGCACCGCGGCGAGCGCGTGCTCACGAGCGGCGAAGCGGACGCCTACAACGCCCTCGAGCGCTACGGCGGCACCGGCCGCACCATGACCGCGCAGGACTTCCGCGCCTCGCTTGCGCAGGCGGTCAATGCGATGGCGGCGATGAATCGCGACATAAAGGTCACCGTCGTGAGCACCATGAATGTCAACGGAAAGGAGTTCTACCGCGAGACGATCGAGGACCTGCGCACCGTGAACCGCTCGACGCCGGAGGTAGGTGAGACTGCATGAAGAAAGTACGGACGACACAGCTTATCCTGAACGGCGTGGCGCTGCCCTACGTCTCCGGCGACCGCTACAGCGCGCATCCGGCGGCGCTCAGCCGGCAGGTCGAGATGATCTCCGGCCGCGTCGTGAGCGAAGAGCGCGGCAAGGTCTGGCGCATCACCTACAGCGCCGACTACATCGACGACACGACCTGCCGCGCGGCGCTCGCGGTCCTCCGCGCCGGCACGCCGTTCACGGCAGCTTTCCTGCCCGACAACGGAGACGAGCTCGTCAGCGCGGAAATGCTCGTCGAGAGTCTGACCGACCCGACCTTCGCATTTACCTCCCACGGCGTGCCGCGCTGGCACAACGTGGGGTTCACGCTGCGGGAGGTGAGGCCGCATGATTGAGTCCTCGGCGGCGTATCTCGCCGCCATCACCGGCGACACGCGGCGCGTGCTGCTCAAGGCCGTCATCAACATCATCGACCCGGACATGCAGCTCACCGGCGGCAGCGCGGACAGCCTCGCGCCCTGGGCGAAGACCGCGGAGCTCTACGACTACCGCTTCACGACGGCCCGCTACGCGACGCTGGAGCAGGACCGCTGGCTTCTGGACGGCTCCTTCGACATCTTCCCGGACGACTATCAGGTGAGCAAGCACATGGGCGTCGCGGACGCGCAGCTCTCGGGCGCGGACGGCAGCTTTGCCGCTTCCGCCTGGGCGGCGATCACGTTCTCCGACGTCAGCGTGCTGCAGGCGTTCTCGGTCTACTTTCCCACCGACCCGCTCGAGGGCGTGGCTGAGGACTTCACCGTGGAGGTCCTGAGCGCCGGGCAGACCTTTTTCACCAAGACCGTCACCGGCAACACGGCGAGTGCGGTCGCCTTTGAGGGCTTTACCGTGCAGACGCCCGACACCATCCGCGTGACCGTGACCAAATGGAGCCTCCCTTCGCGCCGGATGCGCGTGGTGGAGATCCTGCCGGGCGTGTACGAGGAGTGGACGGAGGACATCGTGGCGGCGTTCGACTGCAAGCAGCAGGGCGACGTGAGCTGCCTGTCCCTTCCCTACGGCACCTGCACGCTCAAGATGGACAACCTCTCGCGGCGCTTCGAGCCGCGGGGCAAGTCCGGGCTGTTCCAGTCCATCGAGGAGCGTCAGGGCGTGGAGACCTACATCGGCGTGCGGCTCGCGGACGGCAGCGTAGAGTATAAGCGCGTGGGCGTCTTCTACCAATACTCCGACGGCTGGAAGACTGGAGACAACGGCCTGACGATGCAGTGGGACCTTGTGGACATCATTGGGCTGCTTGCCGACCGCGCGTACCTCGCGCCGACGGTGCTGCCCATCACGCTCTCTGGCTGGATCGCCTCGCTCGTTTCGCAGCTCGGCACCAATTTTGCAAGCCGCTACACGGTGGACGCGGACTATGCCGACCTCGCGGTCACGGCCTCGAGCCGCGCCGCGGTGAGCGGGAAGAAGTGCGGCGACATCCTGCGCTGGGCCTGCATGGCGACCGGCACATGGCCGCGCGCGGACGCGGAAACGGGCAAGCTTGCGGTGGAGCCGCTGTGGAACCAGGGCAGCAAAATCACGCTGGAAAACCTCGTCAATTACCCGACGATGAAGGCCAACCAGTCCCTCGCGTCGCTCATTTTCCACCTCTCGGACGGGACGGAGTACGTCGTCTCGGGCAACTCCACGAGCAGCGAGAAGACCGTGACCATCGAGAACCCGTTTCTGCACACGCAGGCGCAGGCGCTCACGGCGGCGCGGCTGATCCTCTCGTGCTACGGCGGCAACCAGCTGGAGCTGACCGGGCGCGGCGACCCGTCTTCCGAGATCGGCGACGTAGACACCGTGTGGCTCGACGAGAGCAGCGCGACCACGGCGCGGCGCATCTACCAGACCTTCCAGTTCGCGGACGGCGTGCTGCAGGGCTGCCAGAGTAAGCTCTTGCAGGCAGACGGCTCGTATCTCTACACCGAGCGCGCGGTCTTTACCGAGAGCGGATCGTGGACGGCCCCGGCGGGCAAAACGCGGCTGCGCGTGATCCTCGTCGGGCACGGCGGCAACGGCACGGCTGGCGCGGACGGCGACTTCGATGCGGCGGGCGCGGACGGAACGGACGGTCTCGGCGGCCTTGTGTGGGCAGACACCATTCAGATCAACGAGCAGCAGACCTTTGCCATCACCATCGGAGAGGCTTCCACCTTCGGCGCCTACTCTTCCGCCAACGGGCAGCGCTATCCGAACGGCTTTACCGACATCCAAAGCGGCGACAGCTTTGCCCGCACAGGCGTGGCCGTGCCCAAATCGGGCACAGGCGACGGCGGCAAGAGAGGAAAGGGCGGCAACAAGGGCGAAAAGCACCGTGAGACCGACTATGACTTTGACGGCAACCCCATCGGCAGCTATACGGTTGTGGACGTGGAACCGGGCAAAGGCAAGCCCGGCAAGGCCGGTGCAAGCGGCTGCGTGGTGGTGTATTGGGAGAAGGAGGAGACATGAGCTTTGACATTACGACCCTTGTCACCGACCGCACGCGCGCGGACGTGGCGAATCAGACCGACAAGGGCTTTTACAACGCCTCTGACCTCAACCGCGTGGGCGCGGCGGTGGAGTACATCGCGGGCCGCTTCACGGCACTGGGCTATGCCTGCCCTGTGACGGTCAAAAAGGACTGGCTGACGACCGATGCGCCGACGCAGCGGCAGATGAAGACCTACCGGCAGAACATCGTCACGCTGCGCGGACAGATTGCGGTCATGGCGTCCACGCCAGAGACGCCGGAGACCATGCGGTTTTTGGGCTATCTCAAAGCAAACGACATCGAGCGCATCTTACTTGCCGTGGAGGACACGCTGCGGCGGCTGGAGAAAACATTCTGGTACAGCGGTGAAATTTATTCCGGAGAATCAGGAGGGACAATATGAAAGATTCGGTCATTAAGGGCAACGGCAACAGCCGTTATCTGAAAAGCTCGCTGGAGGGCATCACCACATGGGAGCAGTTTCGGGCCGCGCTGGCGGAGGGGACGCTGCCCGTAGACTTAAACGGCATCAACCCCGATGGATTCCAGCAGCTGGGCGACCCGCTCACCAAGGCGAGCCTGCTCAAGGACACCACCGCGGCGCTGCTCGGTCTTCCGAATACCGCCGTGCCCGACGACGCCTTTGTCGCGCTCGTCTTGGGCCAGGGCGTTTACGGTTACCGCGTCAAGGTGCAGCTCGCTGACGGTACGCCTGTCAAAGGATCAACCGTAACCGGCATTGAGCCGCTGACAGGCTCGACACTTGTGACCGGAGAAGACGGAGTAGTGCTCGGGAAAAGCACGAGCGCAAGCGTGACGATTGGCTGCATCTCGCCGTACATCGATCAGAAAGCGCCCGCAAGCCAAAGCATCGCCTCTACCGGCACGATTACCGATGTCACGCTGACGCTTGCCAACAACACCGACGTATTGACAATTACGTCAAGTCAAACGATAAACACAAAATTCTCAAAGCTGTGCACTACGTTTGATATTTGTGCAGTAGGCGGCGGAGAAAACGGCTCAGACCTATCGGCGGGTGGCTGCGGAGCAGGCGGCGGATACTCCAACGGGATTGACCCAGCATCTGTAACATCTATAGATTTTATCATCGGTGCTTTGGTGTCCAGCAATAATAGTTCAACGCCAACTGCAAATCACGTTAGCAGCTCAATGATTAAAATTAACGGAGCAGATCACCAATTTCAGCAAGGCTTTGACTACCGAATTGGCGCCTCTGTTAATACACAAAGCGAGGGAGTTAGAGAAGGTACTTCTGGTACATCTGGCTTTCACATATTTGGAGACGAAGCATTGCCGATTGTCGGGTCTTCTGGCGGGTCTGGTGCAAGTGTTGTTAAAAATGACGGCAAAACCCACCGCGCAAACGGTGGTGTTGCAGGAGCTGGAGCAGGCAACGGCGGAACTTCATATGTGAGTAGAACAAACGGTGCAGCTGTATATAACACAAGTAGCGGGGGGGCTGCCTCTGAATACGGGTGCGGAGGAGGTGGCAGCGGTGTCGCTGGATATCCTCAACAGCCAATTTATAAACACTCATCAGGAGGAATCGGCAAACAAGGCGCCTGTTTTTTGCGGTTCCATTTCGCAGCGTAAAGGAGGCTGTCTATGAATTACTGCATTGTAAACGATCAAAATGTCATCGAAAACATCATTGTCTGCGAGAGCGACGAGGTCGCCGCGCGGTTCGGGGCCGTAGCCTCCTACGACGGCGCGGCCATCGGTGAGGCGTACAGCCCGCCGCCTCCGCCGCCGACCACCGAGGAGCGCGTTGCCGCGCTGGAGGCGGAGAACAAGCTCCTCAAGGAGCAGGTCAGCGCGCAGGCGGATCAGGCAGAATTTTACGAGGACTGCATCGCCGAGATGGCGACGGTCGTGTATGCGTGAGTTTATCGCCGAGCTGGCGTTAAACGTATATTTTACATTACAGAAAGGAAGTAAAGAAATGATGGCAATGTTATTCGCACAGAGAGTGATCCTCGGCAAGACGGAGTTTGACAAGGTGCCGAACAAGCTCAAGCCGCAGGTGGCGGACATCCTCATCAACGAGTGCGGCCTGCCCGAGCTGGTGCCGGCGGAGTACGGCGGCACGGCGGACATCACGAAAGAGTAAGAAAGGAGAAACACAATGGCTACTTACAAGAGAATCGCATCCGACGGCAAGCCCATCAAAGTCACCGATACCCCCGCGGGCCTGAGCGAAAACTCGGGTGTCAAGAACAGCATCGTGCAGCCCGTCATGCGCCGCGACCTTTCCCGCGCCGGCACGGAGATCTATGTCGCCCCCTGCTACAAGCTCACCTACGACGAGGACGGCTACTGCGTCAAGATGACGACCTGCGCCATCCCCGAGGACATCGCGGAAAAGCTCGCGGAGCTGAACAAGTGAACAGAGCGGGGGAGATCCCCGCTCTATCATAAGGAAAGAGAGACAACGCCTATGGAAGATTTGGCTGTGAAGCTGCAGGAGGTCAAGGACCGCTCGCTCCGAAACGAGGGGCGCATCAAGCAGTTAGAGGTAGATCAGCGGGCGCTGAATGAATTGGCGCTGTCGGTCAAAGAGCTGGCGACCGACCAGACGAACATGAAGGAGGACATCGGCGAGATCAAGGCCAATGTGCGGAGCCTGACCGCCGTGCCGTCCAAGCGCTGGGAGAAGGTCGTGGAGCTGATGATCGCGACCATCGTGGGCGCGTTCATGGCGTGGCTTTTGACAGGGGGCGCGGTATGAGGGACATTAAAGGCTCCACCTCGGAGGAGGTGCGCATGATCCGCGCCATCCAGCGCTCCGTCGGGGCGCTGGACAACGGCTGGATCGGCAACCAGACCTTGAGCGACATCGCGGCGAGGCTGGGCGCGAACTGCTTCCCCCTTAACGTCGAGCTGTACGGCCAGCCCTGCATTATCGCGCGGGACATCGAGCCTGTCAACATGAGCGGGCCGCTGCCGAAGAACGCGATCTCGGGGAGCTTTTCTTGGCAGGGTCAGCCGTGCAGCATCCTCGTGCGCGGCGGCAGGGTCGTGCGCGACTGGAGCTGTCACTATCCCCGCCCTGAGAGCGTGCTCTACAAGACCACGGACGGCGCGGTGCGCATCGCCCGCGTCTCCTCGGCGGCGGCGCTGGGCGGCGTCGTGTGGGCGGTCGGTGGCATGGGTCTGCTCGGCGGCTACGATCCGGAGCTGGACGGCTTTACCGGCGTCTACTCCGATGTGCTGCGCAAGACCAACCACACCGTCCTTGGCTGCAAGGGCGGGCTGCTCTACGGCGTCTACTGCCGCAGCATGACCGCGCAGCAGGTCAACGCCTTTTGTCGGGACAAGCTCAAGCTGGATTACGCCGTCATGCTTGACGGCGGACACGTCGCCGCCATCCACGGCGCGTGCAGCAAGATCAACACACAGACGCGGCAGTTCTATGCCGTGCGGTTTCTGTAAAGGAGGCAAAAAATGCAAAATCGACTTGCCAATCTGCTCACAGTCAAGAGCATCGTGACCATCGCACTCACGGCGGTTTTCTCGGTGCTTGCCCTGCGCGGCAGCATCAGCGGGACGGAGTTTTTGACGATCTTCACGACCATCATCGCCTTCTACTTCGGCACACAGACTGAGAAGAAGAAAAATGAAAAGGTTTCTTGAGACCCTTACCGCGTGGGAGGGCGCGGTGCGCGGCGACGCGGTGCATAAGCAGATTGTAGATGCCTACAACAGCTTCCTGCCCCATCCGCGCGGCTACAGGCTCACCTATTCGGACGACTACTGCGCGGCGATGGTGTCCGCGGCAGCGATCCTCTGCGGGCTGACAGCGGTCATTCCCATCGAGTGCAGCTGCGGCGAACAAATGCGATGGTATCAGGCGCGCGGCCAATGGATTGAGGACGACGCGCACGTTCCCAAAATCGGAGAACAGGTCTTTTACTGCTGGAACGACCGCAAGGACTACGCCCTCACGGACTGCACGGGCGCGCCCAACCACACCGGCATCGTGACCGCCTGCGACGGGCAGAAAATTACGGTGTTCGAGGGGAACAAGGGGAGCCGCCACGAGTGCGCGTACCGCGTCATCCCCGTCAACGGGCGCTATATCCGCGGCTTCGGCGTGCCGAAATACCCCGCGGATAAGACCGTGCTTACGCGCGGCGACAAGGGCGCGGCGGTCGGGAAGCTGCAAGAGCTTTTAAATGCCTGCGGCTATGCGCTGGATGTGGACAACTCCTTCGGCCCCGCGACGCAGAAGGCGTGGAGCGAGTACCTCGCCGCGTACATCCTCAAGGCCGTAAAATGATTTGTGCCCGATTCGGGCACGGAAAGGAAAAACCGGTGGGAAGTCTGCAACACTTCCCCTCGCGTGGGCGCCTGCAAGCCGTGGTGCCTCTATGGACACACAGCACAGAAAGATCCGCGCTCAACTTTCCTCTATGGCTCCGCGCAGGGCCATTGCCTACATTCGCTCCTTTGATCTGCCGCCCGACGAGGCTGCGAGCCTCATCGAGTGCGACGTGCGGGGCCGGTCCTGCGTGCAGGCGGCGCAGATGCTCCACCTCAGCGTGGACGGCCTTGCCAAGCTGCGCCGCCGCGCCTACCGCAAAATCGCAGACGGACAAAACGAGAGCACCGACTAATCGTCGGCGCTCTTTTTTTATGAGCAGGGCAGAACGGGGGCAGTTTGCGGGCAGTTCGTAAGCCGAAAACCGCGGTACGATAGAGGCAGAACAAAAGGAGGTGCAGCGCATGGAGCAATTTGCGATCGCGGGCTATTCCGGCAGCGGCTGCGTGATGGTCGCCGTCGACGGCAGCGAGATCTATCAGGTGGACTATTTCGGCAACCGCCAGCAGCTCATCGGCAAGACCGCCTCGGCATACGCCGAGCTGGAGGCCACCACGCAGGAGTACTACGACAAGCTCGTCGAGCTGGGCGTCATCACTCCGCCCAAGACGCAGGAAGAGCTCATGGGCGAGATGCAGTCGGCCATGAGCGACATGGCGGAGATCATCAAGGGCCTCTCGGCCCAGGTAAAGGAGCTGAAGGAAAATGGACCTCAAGCAACTCTTAGCGGCAGCGGCGAGAATGTTCCCCAGCGCCGACCTGCAAGGCGCGGCGGCGAGAGCGGAGCAGGCGATCAGCGGGACGGCTGACACGCTCGAGGGCGTGCAGAGTACGGCGCGCCGGCTCGGCATCGACCCCAACATTGCCAACAGCCTCTATGCGCGCTACGGGCGCACGATGCAGGCAAAGGCCTTGTGCGGCCTCCTCGGCACGACACCGGAGGCTCTGCGCTCCGACGCCAATAAAATACTCGGCGGCGCGCAAAACGCCTCACAGGCCCCGCAGAAGGGCAAAGCGGGGCAGTCCACAAAATTCCCCCGGCTCAAGTAGCCGTCGGAATAAATAAAATCACGAAAGGAGCACGAACACATGGAAGAGCGCAGCACCGGTATGAGCTGGATCGCAGTCCTGTTTGTCATCATCGTGGTCGTCGCCATCTTCGGCGGCAACCTTGGCGGCGGCTGGGGCTGGAATCGCAGCGGAAACCCTTATCCCGCGCAGGAGGGCGGCTGCAATCGCGTGAGCAACTGCCAGGTCGAAAAGCAGGGGATCGTCGACGCGGCGCGCACGCAGTATCTCATTGAGCAGCAGAGCAACAACACCCGCGCGGCCATCAACGCAAGCACGGAGGCCATCACCTCGCAGGCGAGCCACATCTATGAGCAGCGCCTGCAGGAGACCATCTTTGACCTCAAGATGGAAAACCAGAGCCTCAAAAACGGCATCTTTACGAAGGAGCAGACCGACGCTCTGGCCGCGAAGATCTCCGACTGCTGCTGCGGCTTTAACCGCCGCCTCGACGCGATCGAGTGCCGCATGCTGACCAAGCCGACCCTCTACGGCGTGGCCGCCACCGGCGCGGGGCAGATTATCCCCGCGACCTGCGGCTGCAACGGCAGCACCAATCTCTAAGACCATGCTCCCCGCACGGGGAATATGGTAGGCCCTGCAGGCCGGGAAGCAGGCGGGGCAAATGCCCCGCCTATCTTATTTTGTGAAAGGAGACACTGAAATGTCCTGTAAATCCGCTCTCTATGCTGCCATGCAGACGCCCTCCGCGGTCGCGGTCGGCGGCGTCATCCCGCTTGGCAGCCTCATCCGCCGCTACGGCTGCGACGTCAGCCTCAACGGCAACGCCGTCAACATCACCGGCGCCGGCTACTACGATGTCGACGCCTCGCTCACCGTCGCCCCCGCCGCTGTCGGCACCGTCACCGTCACGCTCTATAAGGACGGCGTGGCCGTCCCCGGCGCGACCGCCTCGGCGACCGCCGCCGCTGCGGACGATGCGCTTGACCTCAACATCACGGCTCTCGTGCGGCAGGTCTGCTGCGCGGCGGGCTCCGCTCTGACGCTGGTGCTCACCGGCGCCGCCGCGTCGGTCGACAATGTGGCGCTGCGCGTCCAGCGGATCTGAGAGGTGCGCTATGATGCAGCTCTTGATCGGTATGCTGCTCGGCGCGATGGTAGCCACGCCAACGGGCCGCAGCATCGGCAACCAGATCGGCGACGCGGCGCTTAAAAAGGTCAAGGACGCCGTGCAGGCGTCCGCGGCCGGAGAGGAGGCTGACGATGGAAAATCTGCATGAGCAGCTCAAAGCGTATATTCCAAAGCTCGAGCGCAGCATCCAGTCCTACATGACACAGACGCCGCCCTCGCCCAATTCCGCGCAGGGCATCATGGCGATGTGGGAGTGCCTGACCATGCTCAAGGCGGCGGAGGCGGGCACCTGCGGCGAGTTTACCAAGGCAGACGCCGAGCAGTGGGCGCAGCACATGCGCAACACGGACGGCAGCACCGGCGCGCACTGGAGCATGGAGCAGACCACCTCGCTCGCCGAAAGCCTCGGCGTGAGCCGCGACGAGGTCTCGCCCTGGTGCTGGTGGATCGCCGTCAACATGATGTACTCCGACTATTACGGCGTCGCCTCCCACTTCGGCGTCGCCACGCCGGAGTTCTTCGCGGAGCTCGCCCGCGCCTTCCTCCTCGACGAGGACGGCCCCGGCCCCAAGCCCAAGATGGCGGCCTACTACTGCGGCATCGTCAAGGGCAAGGATTGATTGTCTGTGTTCGCCGCTGTGTTCACAGCACACCCTATAACTGGCAAAAACGGGCAGAAACGAGCAACATAAAAACGGAGAAAATCCCTGATATTGCTGAAATATTCAGCAATATCAGGGATTTTCATTCTACAACGAACGAGAGGAGGAAACTCTATTTCGCCCCTTGCGTATCAGGCATTCTGCGCATTTTGTGTTTGCAACTGTGTTCACAGGCTTAGTCAAAAGCTCTTTTTCATCTTCTCCGCTGCGGCGGCGATCGCGTCACCGTAGACGTGCGTATAGATGTCCATTGTCGTGGACAGCTTCGCATGACCGAGCAGCTTCTGCGCCGTCTTTGGGTCTACGCCAGCCTCAAACAGTGCGGTTGCATAGCCATGCCGGATCTGATGCAGAGAGACCGTCACGCCGCTGGCGGCGCAGTACGCCTTGTAAAGCTTGCGGAAATCGCCGTCTGTCAGCAGCGAGCCGTCCGGCTCGGCAAACAGATACCCTTGCGGCAAATTTTTTGGCAGAAGCGCATCCAAGGCGGGCAGGAGCGGGACCTCTCGCACACCGGCGGCTGTCTTTGGCTCCTTGATCTTCGCGCCGTGGTCGTAATAGACGGACCGGCGGATATGCACGCGCATGGCTTTGCGGTCAATGTCGGCTCCGGTTAAGGCCTGCGCCTCACCTCTGCGGCATCCGGTGTAGTAGATCAGCGCGGGGAAAAGCCCGAAGGGCAGATTTGCGGACGCCTTAATTTTGGCGATCTGCTCCTTGTCGGGGGCTTCGCGCCGCGTCTGCGGGAGATTCCGCGGCACGCGGACAGCCTGCGCCGAATTATAGAAGGTGATTCCTTGCAGCTCCGCCCAGCGCAGGACCTGGCGGATAACCTGCAGCTGCATGGCGACGGTCTTTCGTGCCCGCGCGGCGGCGAAGTCCCGAATAAATGCGTCGATCTCTTTGGCGGTGATACTGCCGACCTGCCGCGCCCCAAATTCCTCCACGGCTCGGCGCAGCGCCGGCTTATAGTTTTTCACCGAGTTCGGCTCGAGCTTCGGCTCGGCTTCATCCCACCACTGCTCCGCGATCCGCGAAAAGGTCGTCTCCGCGTCGATCTCCGCTTGCAGCTGAGCTCGGTCAAACGCCTTGACCTTTTCCCATACTTCCTTGTCGGTTTTCCCGCGAAAGGCCTTGCGCTTGCCGTTGATGCGGAGGATCGTCTCATGCAGACCGTCCGGTCGGACGTAATAGCTGGGATATTTCGGCATCGCGCCGCCTCCCTTCGCGGAAATGGAACGACCGCCGCCATGCCGGGCGGCGGCCTTTTGCGTCACTTAATATCCATTCTGCTCAACGCCGTAAACGGCCTGCTCATGCGTAAAGCCGTCGTACTCGAGCTGTTCGATCAAGCCATCGCGGGAGAACGATGTGAAACTAAGATAAGACTTGGCTTTCTTCACAGCTTGCTCAAACCAGTCTGCACCGCAGTTGTCCACGGCATAAGTGGCATCCGCAGTCGAGAACTTTTCATATTCGAGTTGCTTGATCAAGCCCTTGTAAGAAAATGCCGAGTAGTCTAAGTAAGACTTGGCCTTTGCCAAAGCGTTTTTCTGCCCCATTGTCGGCTCGCCGGTCTGTGTTGGCGTTGTGGGTTGCGTGGGTGTTTTGCCCGGAGAAGTCAGCACGACGGTGTTGGTGGCATTGTCCCAACCAACCGTCAGGCCGAGCGCGGTCGCAACCGCACGGACAGGAAGATAGGTCGTGCCGTCAATGATAAACGGCTCGACTGCAGCGCCGGTCGCATCTGTCAGCGCAATCCGCGAGCCATCAAGAGTGACCTTAATGTCGCGGAATGTGAGGGTGCCGGACTGAGAACCGGTCTTTGCCATGGCCGTGCCAAAAAGGCACACGATCAAAAGAGTGACGACGACTCCGCTCAGGAAACTTTTGAAATTGCTCTTTTTCATTTGCGCTTCCTCCCCCGTGCCCGAATCGGGCACATTTTTTTATATTTTCCCGCAGGTTAACGGGAATTTAACGGTTTCTCTGCTTTTTTCGACAGCATCTTGCCAAAAAAGGTGCTATGGTAAAAATACACGCAGGTGCTCCGGAGGTGTCAGCTCGCCTGCGCAGGCCCCGTCGTCAGTTGCAGGGGCGGCGGGGTCGACTTAAAATGGAATATCTGGCCGGTCTAAAATACGAGCAAAGAGAGGTACATAGACATGTCAGATCAGCACCGCGCGCCGCAGGACTTGACCGAGTTACACCAACGCCTCATCGAAAAATACCGGCGGCTTACGCCGGAAAACCGTGGGCGTCTCATGGCCTATCTTGAGACGATAGCAGCAGGTCCAGATATTCCTCCAGCTTTTCCCGATTTCGCGCGCTGAGCGCGTCATACCCGGCCAGCAGCCTGTCCTCCTCCGAGGGCGGGCTGCTTTTCTGCGCCTCGCCGAGCAGGTCGGAGGTCGTTGTGCCGAGGACTTGTGCAATTTCCACAAGATAGCGAGTATACGACGATGAAACCCCGCGCCGCCAGTTGCTAACAGTTCCTTCGGACACTCCGACTTGTGCAGCAAAGGTTTTTTGCTCGATTTTCTTTGCATCAAGCAACTTAAAAATGCGGTCTCTGGTGTCCATACAGGGCGATCCTCCAGTGGCAAAATGGGATGGCAAAAATTGTGCAGTATACACGAAATCAAAGAAACTTCGATTTTCGTATTGACAATTAAAGTTTCTTTGATTATGATAGGCGTACAAGGTAAACGCAAGGTTTACACAAAAGGAAAGGAGGTGCGAATCGGTGAAGCGCTTCGACGGATCATGGGCGCAGCTGATCTTTTCATTTGTGGCTCTTCTGTTGTCGTTGGCGGCATTCATCCTCAGCTTTTTCGTTTAGGCGAAAAAACTCCGCACAAAAGCGGCAAGAGAAATGATTGCGGCAATAATCGACACGGCAAGCGCGATTTTAGACCTTTTGTTGCTGTCAAGCGTTAGATTTGAGGATTCCAGCGCGGCGCGGCCTTTGTCGGAAATCTTGTACGCAGTGGCCGTTAAGCCCATGATAACCGGGGACACCAGTCCACGATCTACGAGCAACCGGCACCGTTCCGGGTCATAGCTCGGCGCAGTCAGGAGCTTATCGACCAGCACCGGCGAATCCTGCTTTTCAAACCATTTCAGGAGCTCGCGCTCCGGTTTGCTCAAAAGGTCCATAGCGGTCCATCCCCAAAGCAGTAAACTTACAATTTACTGTATATCACAAATTTTACGCAAAATCAAGAGAAAGGACGTGACAAGAATTGACAAGATTCCGCATCCGGGAGCTGCGCGAGGCGCGCGGAGTAAGCCAGTACGGACTGGCCCGCCGGCTCGGCGTGACCAAGATGGCGGTCAGCCGGTGGGAGAGCGGTGCGGCCATGCCGACGGCGGACAAACTGCCGACCATCGCCGCGCTGCTGGAGTGTGAGGTCAACGACCTCTACGACGACGAGACGCTTCGCGCCGCGAGCGAGGCGGCGAGGGCCGCGGTGGCGGCCAAGGGCGCGGCAGACGCGAGAGCGCTGGCCGCAGGAAAGTGAGGAGGGGCGAAACATGCGAGAGCGCGAGGCGTTCCGCGATCAGCTGCAATCCCTGCGCGAGCAGTTTGCCGGGCAGGAGGTGCTGACGCTGGACCAGAGCAGCAAGCTCCTCGGTCTTGACCGCGCGGCGCTGCTCGGCGACAAGGATTTTCCGGCGAAGAAGGTCGGCAAGAAGTACATCATCCCCATCGTGCCGCTCGCGCGGTGGATGGCTACCTGGTAGCTTGACATTACCACAAAGGAGGACAAAACACAATGGCACCGTTATACCCAAATATGTATCAACGAGCACGCAAGGTGACCCTTTTGACGCAAGAAGAGGCCGCGGAGCGGCTGCACATCTCGCCCGAAACGCTCAAGCGCTACGAGGGCGGACGGCTCACACCATCGGACGAGACCGTGGCGCGGATGTGCGAGGTCTACGGCGTCCGCTGGCTCGAGCTGGAGCACGCGAAGGCGACCGACCGGCTCGGCATCCTGCCGGAGCTGGAGCCAAAGCCCCTGCCGATGGCGACCATCTCGCTGACCAACCGCCTGCGCGACGCAGCGGACCGGCTGGCCGGATTGCTCCGCATCGCCGAGGACGGCGTGATCGACGACGCGGAGCGCCCGGAGTTCGACGACATCGTGCAGGACCTGCGCGAGACCATCGCCGCGGCCTATCAGGTGATCTACGCGGACGCAAAAAAAGAACGCCCCGAGGCGGCAACCTCGAAGCGCTCCTTGTCCCAGAGGAAAACCCCTGAAAACCATTGCAAGGCTATTGTACCGCAGAAAAAGAGAAATGTCAAGGCTCTCCGAGAGGAGGTGCGCGCATGACGGGACTGGAGCTGTTTTTGGTCTTTGTTGGCGTCTGCTCCGTAACGGACAAGCTGATGCGGGCCATTTTCTACTTAGACGAGGGAGGAAAGCATGGGAGAGGCAAAAATCGTTATACCTGAGCGGGGGTATTTTTCGCTGCCACGCAACGCGGCGCAGGACGGACGGCTCGCGCTGGCGACGCGGGGGCTGCTCGCGCTGATGCTGAGCCTTCCGTCCGACTGGGACTACACCGTGACCGGCCTTGCCATCAAGGCCGGCTGCGGCCGCGAAAAGATGCGGCGCATGATCCGCGAGCTGGAGGATGTCGGCTATCTCGCCCGTGAGCAATCCCACGGCGAGGGCGGGCAGTTTGGCGGCAACGTCTATGTCCTCCAAGAGACGCCACCGTTGGACGGGTTTTGGGGCAACGGTGAGTGCAAAAATTCTACCGTTGCCCAAGAATGCCGTCAACGGCAAAAGCCGTCAACGGGTTTTCGACCGGAACAGATTAAAAAAGATTTAAATATACCCCCCTATAATCCCCCCAAGGGGGACGAAAAATCGCCTAAATCGCCAAAGGCCCCCAGCAGGAGCGGCCCCCGTGAAGCGCCTGACTGGAATCCTGAGCGGTTTGCCAGGTTTTGGGAGGCATATCCTCACAAATTCCGCGGCAACAAGCAAGCCGCAATGGATATGTGGGACAGGCTTCATGCGGATGATGAGCTGCTCAATGAGATATCGCACTGCCTTCTCATCCTCACGAGGTCTTCGTCGTGGAAAGCCGAGATCGGAATCCCACACGCGAAGACATTCCTGAACCCAAGGAACGAGCGGTGGAAGGACGCCTACGATGTGGAGAAGGATCAGGAGCACAGCGCAACAAGCAAGGCGCAGCCGGTGCGCCGCATCGAGCAGCCGCCGGATAGTCAGGACGGAGGGTGGACATGGGCCGAGTAGACACGCAGCCGAGCGCTGGGCTGGAAGCCGAGCGCGCCGTGCTCGGCGCGATGCTGATCGACGAGAGCATCGTCAGTCAGGTGCTCGCCGAGGTGGACGAGCGGGACTTCTCCGCCACCTCCTACCGCCTGATCTTTCAGGCGGCGCGCGAGGTGCTCCGCGAGGGCGGCCATCCCGACGCCGTCACGATCAACGCCAAGCTCGGCTATGCCTCCGGCTCGCCGCAGCAGAAGCAGATCATCGATCTCATGGATCTGACGCCGACCAGCGCGAACTGGCGCGAGTATGCGCAGCTCATGCGCGAGCAGGCGGCGGTCCGCCGCATCCACGCACTCATGGCGCAGGGCTGCGGAGAGCCCACGCTCGACGCACTTCGCCCGCTGATTTCCGAGATGCAGGCGCAGATGACCTCGCGCCGCGGCGTGAAGGTGGTGCCGATGCTGCAGCTCCTGCAGGACTTCTCTGCGCGCCACGCGAGCGGCGCGGCCGCGGACTATGTGGGCTTCGGGCTGGACGTGCTTGACCACAACAGCTTCATCCGGCGCGGCGACGTGGTGGTGCTGGGCGGCTACCCGAGCGACGGAAAGACGGCCCTTGCCCTGATGATGGCCTATCACATGGCCAAGACGCTCAAGGTCGGCTTTTTCAGCCTCGAAACGTCCGCCGGCAAGATCGGCGACCGCATCGTGACGCAGGGCATGAAGATCGACTTCGACGCGATCAAGCGCAGCCGCCTGACCGACCGCGACTGGGGCACCTTCGCGGTCTGCTCGGAGGACGCAGTCAAGCGCCGGCTTGACGTGATCCAGGCGAGCGGCATGACCGCAGGCGACATCATGGCGGAGTCCATCACCTACGGCTACGACGTGATCTTTGTGGACTACGTCCAGCTGATCGTCCCTGAGGGCAACCCGCGCGACCTGCGCAGCGAGCAGATGGCGACTGTCTCCCGCGCGCTGCACACCTTCGCCCAGAGCCGCGGCGTGCTGGTGGTGGAGCTGGCGCAGCTCTCGCGCCCCGAGCGCGGGGCATGGCGCGCGCCGGATATGCACGACCTCAAGGAGACGGGTCAATTCGAGCAGGACGCGGACCTTATCGTCATGGTCTACCGTCCCGATCCCAAGCAGAACTACTCGCAGGAGAAATGCCGCGTCATCCAGATCGCCAAGAGCAAGGAGGGCAGGCGCGGCAAGGGCGTGTTTGCTTTTGACGGCAAGCATCAGACCTTCGCGCTCTACACTCGCGATGACGAGAAGGGCCGGAAGGAGAAAACGGACGGCGAAGCGCCCGGTCAGATGGCGCTTGAGGAAGTGCCAGAGGACGAGAACGCGCCGTTCTGAAAATCGAGAGAAAGAGAGAAGCAAAATGCCAAAAATCGGAGATCCCCACGCCATTTTGGCGGACATCGGCGCGGCCATCGGCCCCGGACATCGGGAGCTCCCGCGGCTGCTGCCCGGGCGCATCGTGTACATCAACCGCGCGCACCGCTGGTTCCTCGTCGAGGCCGACCTCGGCGACGGCGTAAAGGTCCGCGAGGTCTTCAAATTTTGAGAGAGAAACAGGAGAACGACATGAAAACCATTGCGATCATGAACAACAAGGGCGGCGTCGGCAAGACCGTCACCGCCATCAACCTCGCCGACATCCTTGTCGCGGACTACGCGCAGCGCGTGGTGCTGGTGGACTGCGACGGGCAGGCGAACCTGACGCGCTTTTTCCTGCCGGGGGCGGACAAACTGGAGCTGGTCACCACGGCGGATGTGCTGCGGGGCGACTGCGAGCCGCTGTGGAGCGACAACCTCGTGCCCATCCGTCCCGGGCTCGACCTGCTGCCGAGCAGCTCCGACCTTTACGAGCTCGACCTGCAGGCGATCAAGGACGGCGTGAGCGCGCCGGAGCGCCTGCGCCACTTCGCCGAGGCCGCGGCAGCGGACAGCGAGGTGGACTGGATGATCTTCGACTGCCCGCCGGGCTACACGCTCGCGAGCGTTGCGGCGCTGCTGAGCGTGCGCGAGGTGATGATCCCCGCGCTTGCCGACAAGTTCTCGCTCGACGGCGTGTTTGCCGTGATCGCGCAGCTGCGCGGTCTGAGCGCGTCCTGTCCGAGGCTGCGGTCCCGCGTGCTGCTGACGCAGACGCGCAGCGCGGAGGTCGTGGGCGAATGCGAAAAACTGCTGCGGTCGCAGCGCGTGCCGCTGTACCGCACGAAGATCCGGCGCACGGACAAGGTGCCGGAGAGCACGGTGACGCTCTCGCCGATGCGGGAATACAGCCCGCGCAGCAGCGCGGCGGTCGATTACCGCTGCCTCGCCGGCGAGCTGATGAAGGAGGTTTAACAATGGCGGGCAAAAAGTTTGACATCACGAAATTCGCGGCGACGCTGCCCGAGGCCGTGCCCGAATCGGGCACGACGCGCGAGATCCCGGTGGGCGACATTCTCGACAATCCGCGCAATTTCTACCCGCGCCCGGACAACAACGCGCTTGGCGCGCTGATGGAGTCCATCCAGGCCAACGGTCTGCTCGAGCCGCCGACCGTCGTGCCGGACACGGACGGCAAGTACCGCCTGATCTCCGGCCACAGCCGCATGGCGGCGCTGCGGCTGCTCGCGGCGAACCGGGACGAGGCTGTCGCGAAGCAGTTCTCCACCGTGCTCTGCCGCGTGCTGCCCGCGATGACGGAGGAGCAGGAGCTGTGCGCGGTGATCGAAGCGAACCGACAGCGCGTGAAGTCCCCTGCATTGCTGGCGGAAGAGGCAGAGCGCTTGACGAAAATCTACATCAAGCGCCGCGAAGCAGGCGAGGAGCTGCCGGGACGCATCCGCGACCGTGTGGCAGAGGCGATGCAGGTCAAAAAGACCAAGCTCGCCAACCTGAGCGCGATCAAAAACGGCCTCAAGGTGCCGGGCATCATTGTCCGATGGGAGGCAGGCGAGCTGCCCGAGGCCGCGGCGCTCGAGATCGCCCGCATGGACGACGAGACGCAGTACCGGCTGCTCGACTGGATGATCGATAACGGTCGGAGCTATTCCATCAAGGATGTGCAGGAGTTTGTCAAGAGCCGTGAGGCGGGCGCGCAGGCGTCGGAGGACGAAAAGTACATTGAGCTGTTGACATACATGCGCGATAGCCTCGAACAGACCTTGCGGGACTGTGCCGATCGGCAAGCCGGTATTCTGGCCTTGAAAAAACGTTTCCGGTGGGCCGGCGGCGGGTCGAGCGAGGGCGGATTTAATGGGACTTCTAAGGGGCTGGCGCTATACGGCGAGGATGGAAAGCGCATCCTGCGTCCGTGGGCAACCGTGTGGGATATGCTCGCCGCCATGCGGCTGCAGGACGGCCCAGCGCCGAGCAGCAAAGCGGCAAAGGCCCCGCGGGAAATTGTTGAGCCAAGGTGTGGCGAAGGTGAAACGCAGCTTTCGCTCGTGTGGCATGAGTCGGGCGTTAAACCGCCGGAAGGTGCGCACATCGTTTTTATCGACGAAAACGGAGTAGCAGACGAGGACGTATACGTCAGCGGCAGGCTGAAAAGCGGATGGGCCGATTGGGAGGAGGTCGTTCTCTGGACGCTGTACCCGGACGATCCTGCGCAGCCCGAGGCGGCGAGCGAGCCGATTTGGCAGCCGCTCGACGCGGAGCACTGGCCGACCGAGGGCGCGCTGGTCGCGCTCAGCTACGAGACCGGCCTCGGCGGCAGCAGCTACCTTGTGGCCCGCTGCGCCGGCGGTGCGGATGATGAGTACCCGTTTATCTCGACGGACGCGGGGACCACGGTCGACGACATCGTCGAATGCCGCTGCGACCGCTGGATGCCGCTTGCCGAGTGCAGGCGCGGAGGGGAGGGCGCATGAAAAACGCTTACGCAAAGGAGCAGGCGGAGCTGCGGCGGCAGCTGCTCAACTACGGGGCGCTGGTCGGGCAGCAGTTCAACGTGGACATGATGTGCCTTGCCCTCAACGAGGAAGGCTTTGGTCACGACCGGATCATGCGCATCATCCACCGCGCGGAGAAGCACGGCGAGTATTTTCACGAGTGCCTCGCCTACGGCGTGGAGAGCGACGCGCGGTTCGAGCAGCTCGACCAGCGGCTCCGGTACATCTGCCGCGACCACACGGAGGACTTCGTGCCGCGTGAGGAGCGCTACCCCAACGTCAAGGTGCCCGGCATGGGCAAAAAATTCAAAGCGGAACCGATAGGAGGATGAATATGAAAAACGAAGAGATCGTCAAGGCGCTGCGCGCCACAGAGAGCCGCAGCAAGCGGGAGCTGCTGGACGCAGCCGCCGACCTGATCGAAAAACTGACCGACCGCTGCGCACGCTACGCCGAGGAGAACGCCGTGGCGCAGGAGCGGCAGAGGTGGATCCCTGTGACGGAGCGGCTGCCGGAGGAGGGTGTCCCCGTGCTGATTAACTACATCGGTACCGATGGAGAGGCCTATGCGGACGGCGTTGCTGTATGGACAGAATGCGGCTGTTTTTGGTGGGAAGGAAGTCTTGCCGACTGTGAAGAAGATGTCGCCGTCCCGATCACTCACTGGATGCCGCTGCCGGACGGGCCGGAGGTGGAAAGGTAAATGAAAAGACTGACAACTAATTGCCCGGATAACAACCTTGATGCCGCCCTGAATCTGTTTTACATCAAAGACTTCGAAACGTGGGTGCGGGGCGGAGGTGATGGCCCGGACTACCCGGACATCCGGCTCTACGATTTCATCCGCAAAGCCGCAAAGATTTTGCTGCCGGATTTAGACTTTCCAATGGATGATGACGGCGTAGACTATGCGATGGGTGAGCTTTTGCTGGACGGCCCTGATGAGCCGACAGGCCTGCTTGCCCTGCTCTATACAGCAGCATGGTCATACGCAGAACTGCGTGGCAGGCTCATGCAATACGAGGACACGAGGCTGACGCCGGAACGCTGTGCCGAATTTGCGCGAGCAGACGCGGAAGGACGGTACATCGTAATGCGTGATGCGGAGCAGGAGGGCGTTGCCCGCCTGCGCGAGCTTGCCGAGGCCGACAAGGACGGTCGGCTGGTGGTGCTGCCGTGCAAGGTGGGTGATACGGTATGGGTAACAAGAAATCCGTGGACGAATAAATTGCTAAAAAACCCATTAGATGCCTACGTCAATGGCATGAAGATGTATTCCCACGGGTTATATGTGAATTTGCTTTTTGATACCCGCAAAATCAACGGGACGAGGGATTACGAGATTAACCATATCGGCAAGACCGTATTCCTGACCCGTGAGGAGGCGGAGAAAGCATTGGAGGCGATGAAGGATGAATGACATGGAACGCAGAACCTTCTGCGCGGCGCTCTACCACTACGGTGGACAGGCGCAAATCACGATGGTTTTTGAGGAAATGGCCGAGCTGCAGGACGTGCTGTGCAAGTTCCTGCGCGGGCGCGTGGACGGTGACACGTGCGCCAACATTGCCGAGGAGATCGCCGACGTCGGGATCATGCTCGACCAGATGGCGATCGAGTTTGAGGTCGAGGACGCGGTGGCGGAGCAGCGGGCCTTTAAGGTCCGGCGGCTGCGGGAAAGGATCGAGAACGATGCCTGAATACATTGACCGTGAAAGGGTGTTTAGGGCAATATGCGGTCAACGCGGCCCGAATAGGAGTCCAGCGCAAAACCGGATGCTGGACAGTTTAATGGCATCTGTTACCTGTATATGCGCCGTCGATGTGGCTCCGGTGGTGCGGTGCAAGGTCTGTCGGTCATACAACAAACCGAGGGTAGGATGGTGCGAAGTCCATCTCGACCGTGAACATCCGGATGACTTTTGCAGCTACGGAAAATATCAGACAAACGGAGGTGCTGACAATGCCTGAATTTCGCAGACTGACCTACAAGACGCCGGACGGGGCGTGGGGCATCGAGGGCGTGAGCCTGCTCACCTGCCCGGCGCGGCTCTACGGCACGGCCGCAAAGCTGTGCAACATGGAGTGCCTGTGCGAGGACGTGTACCGCGCCAAGGACGCCGAGCTGACGCTCGACGCGCTGCAGGAGCTGGTGGACAAGGGCCTCGGCGGACGCTTCATCGACCTGCGCAAGGCGCTGAAAGGGGTGGAGCTATGACGGGGAGCAAGGTATTGATCGTCAAGCTGCCGGAGCTGCACGCCGACGTCAAGATGCTCGAGGCGTTCCGCGCTTATGTGTGCGACGCGCTCGGCGCGGGCGCGCTGGTGCTGCCGCTTGGCACGACCTACGCGGTCGAGGAGTTCCCCGCGCTCGGCGCGGTGGAGGTGGTCGCGGGGAACGCCTTGCCTGTCGTGATCGGCGGGCCGAGGCCGACGCCTGCGGGCGGAGGCGGCGGACCGGTCGTTGGCGGGCGCGTCGTCCGCTCGGTGCCCGATTCGGGCACAGCGCCGGAACCGGAGCACGCGGAGGAGACCAATCCGAAGTCAATCAATCCGCTACCTGAATCAGAGAAAACGCCAAAAACGGACCTCTCAAATCGGACCGTTTTTCGTGCGCCCGATGACGCGCAGAAGCGTAAGGCTTCGGCGAAGCGGACGCTACCGATGAGCGCCGGCGAGATCGTCCGTTCGTATAAGCAGGCGGCAAAGCCCGAAGAGCAGATCAGTATTCTCGCCGAATTAAACGCCTGTTCAGTGGACGAGATACGTGAGATCTTATTGCAGCTTGGCGTGGAATTGCCAAAGGCGAAGAAGCGGCAGCCCGGACGGCCCAAGAAAGGAAGTGTCTGAATGAAGCGTAAACGGATGATCAAGCTGCTGATGGGATTGGGCGCATCTCGTAATAATGCAGTGTGGGTAGCGAACCAGTGTGACGGCGCAGTATCGCACATAGACTGCTTTTCCTACATAATCGCGGAGTATATTAAGTTTTGCCGCAGACAGCAGGCCAAGCGTATCATTGAGGGCGACATGACCGGCGAGCCCGCCGGGATGGTCGGGAGTGTGTATGAGTGAGCTGTGCGTGGTCACGCAGCGGAGCGGTCCGCTGACGAAGACCTACACCACCGACCGGTTCCGCCTCGTCTCGTGGGCAGGCGAGCAGCAGTGCCGCGGCTCGCCTGCGCTGCCCTCCATGTGGAGCTCCAGCGCGGAGAAGCTGG
>ERZ1034917.529-NODE-529-length-34231-cov-7.393258_pt1 | contig 34231 bp, 47 predicted proteins | sample MGYA00520605_ERZ1034917 | MGnify/ENA primary metagenome ERZ1034917 (study PRJEB33766, sample SAMN09781784) | gut metagenome | biome: gut microbiome | host: Homo sapiens | place: Madagascar | study: EMG produced TPA metagenomics assembly of the PRJNA485056 data set... | reverse complement strand
GAGCAGAGATTAGGGCATTCCGGGCGCAGAAGCAGATGTCGCAGTACCAGCTTGCCCAGTTGGTCGGCACGGCACAAAACGCTGTGAGCAGGTGGGAGCACAACCAAACCAGGCCGTCAGACGTGTACAAAGCCCGGTTGGAGTGGCTCGTGCACGCCGCTCCGGATGAACTGCAAGCCAGACGAGACGAAGTCCGACAAGAACAGGCGGAAGAACGGCGCAAGCGGCGGTGCGCAAACCCCGTGAAGCCGAAGAAGCCGGCAAAAAAGAAACCGCCAAGATCTGTAGTTGCACGAGCCGCAAACCCGTGCAAGGGCTGCCCCCACTGGCAGCACATGGATAACGCGAAAAGCCTGACGATGTACTGCACCTGCCTCCAGGAGACCGGCCATGCCCGCACCTGCGGTGTGGAGCGTACATACCAGCGGCATAGGGCACTGAGTCCGCTGTCTCTGGACGCTGCTAGGGCGGCGGAGTTGGGGTTGAGCTATGGGCAGTACAAGGCGAGAGAGGTGAGCTGATGACAAAAAGAAAGCGCCGATTTTGCGACAACCCGAAGGAAATGGCACTGAAATACAAACTCATAGAAAAGCAGGCCATGCAGGACACGATGGTAAACTACATCGGCGATTGTGCCTTGCTGGTACTCAACAATGAGTTTGGATTTGGGCAGGAGCGACTGGAACGGTTTAACCGGGCACTCAACGCCGAGTTGGAGAAATGGTGGGACGTCACCGCTGCCCCGAAGCCCGGGGACAAAACGTCCGAGATCGGATATGTACGGAGCAAATTTGACGAGGCGCTCAAGCGAGTGTGCGGTGAAAAATTCGTGCCGTTCGAGCAGCGGTACGAGTGGATTGATAACAACGTGATTTGACGGAGGTGCAGCGGTGAGCAAACCGAGATACTGGTGGTGGGGCAGCATACAGGCCGCCCTGCGAGCCTACCCGAAGCTCAAACAGCGCTATGAGACGCCTGACGTGGCGCTGACGGTGAGATATGCAGAGGGGGGAGGTCACGATAGCGCCCCAGGCCGCACGACGGAGACGGCGGCATTACAGCGCTTGTACGACGGTGACTACAAGGTCTATCTGGCTATCAAGGCGGCAATTGACGAGACGGTGCAGACGGAAACCGGCCAGGCACGGCTGAAGCTCATCGAGCTGATCTACTGGAAACGCTACTGGAAGACCATTGAGGGAGCGGCCTATGAGGTTGGGTACTCTATACAGCGAGCGAAAGAAATCCACGGGGAATTTATCCGGCTGGTGGCGTACTATAGGCGGCTTATCCCACGCGAAAAGGTCCCCAAAAAAAGAACGTCATACCAAACAGCCAAAAAAGTGTGAGAAAATAGTATCATCCCAAAGCGGCAGGCGGTAAGCAGTGTCGCCGAGGGGCACCTCCTGTGGTATACGGGGCGGCTATTTTCCTGCCGCCCCAACAGGATGCAGGATAACCCCTTTTTCTTTCTTCTCACCCTTTCCGAGATGGCGGCGGAGCGTATGTTCTGCCGCCGTTTTGGCAGGGATCACACTCCCGTAGCTCAGCAGCAAAGTATGCGGCCATATCGTAAGGTCGTGGGTGCGAGTCCCACCGGGAGTACCAGGTAATTGAGGCGTATGTTTGCGGACTACGCTGATAAGCCCGCCTATGGCGGACTTTTTGACAGTTGGAAAGACAGCCCCGGACCGGCGGGTTATCCGGCACCAATCAGGCGTGAGCTTCGCGGAGCTTGCGCCACTTTTATGCCTGGAAAGGAGGCGCAGGAAGTTGTGGCGAACAAGGAAAACCTCATCCCGCTGGATGAACGAACAAAGGACGAACAAAGAGAAATCGCCCGAAAAGGCGGCATTGCTTCCGGCGCTGCCCGACGGCGGAAAAAGAGCCTAAAAGAGGCGGCTGATCTGTATCTGTCCCTGCCAGTAACGGACAAGCGGCGACTGAACAAGCTCAAGCGCAGAGCGCTGGATCCGGAGGACATCGACAACCAGATGGCCATGGTCGTGGGGCTGACCGAGGCGGCGACCGCCGGGGACGCCCGTGCAGCCAAGGTCATCCTAGAGATGCTGGGGGACGATGGGGACGAGCGCACAGCCCTGCAAAAGGCCAAGGAGCTATTGGAGGGGATTGACAGTGCTATCGACTAAACAGCGGGAATATCTGACCCACTGCAATCACAGGTGGAACCTGAAGATCGGAGCTACCGGCAGCGGCAAGAGCTGGCTGGACTATGCGGTGGTCATCCCCAAGCGGCTCTGTGCCCTCCGTGGACAGGGGGCAGCGGTGATGCTGGGCAACACCCAAGGCACACTGGCTCGCAACATCCTGGAGCCCATGCGGGACATCTGGGGAGAAGGGCTGGTGGGCAACATCAGTTCGGATAACACGGCGCAGCTCTTTGGGCGGCGGGTGCATATCCTGGGCGCAGACAACCGGAAGCATGTGGCGCGGATCCAGGGCATGACCATCGAGTATGCCTATGGCGATGAGATGACCACCTGGCACGAAGAGGTGTTCCAGATGCTCAAGAGCCGCCTTCGCTGCGCCCACAGCTATTTTGACGGCACGGCCAACCCGGCAGACCCACACCATTTCGTCAAGACCTTCATCGACAGTGACGCTGATGTATTCTGTCAGACCTCCACCATTGATGACAACCCGTTTTTACCCACAGAGTTTGTGGAGAATCTGAAGCGAGAGTACGCCGGGACAGTGTATTACAACCGCTTTATCCTGGGGCAGTGGATGGCAGCGGAAGGCATCATCTACCGTCCCTTCGCCGACAGCATTGCCGCTGGCGACCGCCGGTTTTACTGGCCGCCTGACCAGTCCTTGCGCCCCTGGCGAGTGCAGATCGGAGTGGACTTCGGCGGCAACGGCTCCAAGCACGCCTTTGTGGCCACGGGGATTCTGCCCGGTTATGAGGGTATCGTGGGGCTGGCGTCCCAGCGGGTGGATGCCCAGGGGCAGGACGCCACGGCGCTGTGCCTGGCATTTCTGGCGTTCTGCCAGGCGGTCTTCGCCAAGTGGGGTGAGATCCACGCTGTCTACTGCGACAACGCCGAGCAGGTGCTCATCCAGTCCCTGCGCTCGTCACTTCGGGCGTCTCCCTTTGCCTGGCTGTCCAGTCGGGTGCACAACGCCCGGAAGGCGCCTATCCTAGACCGCATCCGACTGACCTCCCTACTCATGGGCGGCGGTCGTTTTTTTGTGCTGCCAGCGGCGCAGACCCTGGCAGACGCTCTGGCTACAGCTTTGTGGAGTGGGAAGCGCCCAGGGCAGGACGAACGCCTGGACGACGGAACCACGGACATCGACACCCTGGACGCATTCGAGTACACCATTGAGCGAGAATATCGCTCTCTTTTGAGGATGAACGCATGAACATTGTACAATTTATCGGATATTTGAATCGGGAGAAGGGGTGGAACCTCCAAGGCAGCTACTACGCCTACATCGACCAGTGGCGGCAGTGGTGGCAGGGCAACTACCCCGACTTCCACGACGTGCCCTGTATCGGGGCAGATGGCCAGCGTCACAAGCGCCCTATGTACCGGCTGCGGATGCCGAAGCAGGCGTGTGAGGACTGGGCGGCGTTGCTGCTGGGGGATAAGACCACGGTGACGGTAGAGGACGCGGCGTCTTCCGCTTGGCTGGTGGGGCCGGAGGGGCAGCAGACTGGCGGTTTGCTGGGACGGCTGGACTTCTGGCGGAATGCCAACCGGTTGGTGGAGCTGGCGTTCCGGTCGGGCACTGGGGCGTTTGTGCTCACAGTGGATGGGCTTACAGTGGCGAACCAAAATGTGCTGGTATCGCCGGAAGCACAACTCTGGGTGGAATACCTGCCCGCTGAGTGCATTCTTCCCATCAGTATCAAACACGGCAAGGTGACAGAGTGTGCTTTTGCCAGCGTGGTGATGGATCAGGGCAAGAGCTATGTTTACTTGCAGACCCACCAGCTGACTGGCCGAGGATATCAAATCACAAACGAATACTATACCGCCCAGGAAGAAGAAGGCAGGGCGATCTATCGACCGGCGGAACTGCCCAAGGGGATGCTGCCTAGCTTCTACACCGGCAGTGATCACCCGTGGTTTGCCCTTTTCTCTCCCGCCCAGTTGAAAAACCTGGACGGAGGTACTGGGCTGGGCATGGCCGTGTTTGCCGAGGCGCTAGATCAGGCGAGACAGTGCGACCTAGCCTTTGACAACTACTGTCGGGACTTGTATCTTGGCGGCAAGAAAGTGTTTTACAACAAGGAACTATTGCAGCCAGTGGCCGGAATGGACGGTCAACTGCACCTGATCGCGCCGGACAGCATCCGGCAGCAGTTGTTCGTGCAGACCTCCGGTGACCCAGATAGGGACGACTGGCACGAGTACAACCCTGACCTGCGGGTTAGCGACAACAGCCAAGCAGTGCAGGACGCTTTGGATTATTACAGCTTCAAGGTCGGGCTGGGCACCCATCACTACCAGTTCAGCCGCAACGGCTCCATTGCCACGGCGACCCAGTACATCGGCGACCGGCAGGACATGGTGCAGCACGCCAACCGGCACCAGATTCAGATCGAGGCGGCGTTGCTGACCTTCTTCCGCACGCTGCTCTGGGCGGGAAAGACCATCCTGGGACAGCCCGTCAACCCGGACGCACAGCTGACCATCAACTTTGATGACAGTTACATATCCGCCGCTGAAACCCGCCGTCAGCAGGACAAGGACGATTGCCTGTCTGGGTTCCTTCCCAAATACCGCTACAACATGGAGTGGCGGGGCATGAGCGAGGAGGAAGCCAAGAGAGCTGTCCAGGAGGCGGCGGAGGAGGGAACGTCCGATGATGACCTGCTCTTTGGAGGCGCTTGATGCTTTCCCCTAAATGGCTGGCGCGCTGCACGACCCAGATGACGGCGCTGTACGCTGAGACGGAAAGCACCATCCTGGATGATATGGCGAGACGTATCAGCACATATGATTTTTACATTCCGGCGGCGCAGTACCAGGAAGAGAAACTCACCGTGATGGGCGTGACCCGTCAGCAAATTATTGCTGAGCTGTCCAAACGCACCGGAAAAACCCGGCAGGAGATCGAAAAGATCATGGAGGCCGGAGTGCGAGAGACACGCAGCAGCGATGGAGCGATCTATGAGCAGGCAGGGAAAACCGTTCCGGAAAAAATAAGCCCACAGATGCGGAAAATCATCCGCGCTGGGCTGAAACAAACGGCGGGACTGTTTGAAAACCTGACCAAAACGACCGCTCAAACGGCAACCAGGCAGTTTGAAAAAGCGCTTGATCTGGCGTGGCTCCAGGTCAGCACCGGAGCGATGGATCCACAGTCCGCTACACGGCAGGCGATCAAGAGCCTGTGCAAAGCGGGGATCCAGGCAGTCGCCTACTCAACGGGACGGAGCGAGACATTGGAGGTTGCCGTGACCAGAGCGCTGCGCACCGGTGTCAATCAGACCGCCTTGCGGATGCAGGAACAGCTTGTGGAGGAGATGGGTACCGACCTAGTGGAAGTGACCGCTCACGCTGGCGCACGGCCTGACCACGCCAAATGGCAGGGCAAGGTGTACAGCCTGACCGGCAAGACGCCGGGCTACCGGACGTTGGCCAAAGGAACCGGCTACGGTACCGGCGCAGGCTTAGGCGGCTGGAATTGCCGGCATAGCTTCTTCCCGTACTTTCCAGGGCAGAACAGCGCCTACAGCCGGGATGAGTTGGAGGAGTACACCAAGCCGGACGCCGTAGAGTACCACGGCAAGAAGATGAGCTTGTACGAAGCGGAGCAAACGCAGCGCAGTATAGAACGCAATATCCGCCGCTGGAAACGGGAGAACAACGCCATGAAGGCGGCAGGGCTGGACACCACGGAAAGCACCGCTAAGGTAAAACTGTGGAGTGATCGGTACAAGGATTTTTGCGCCAAGACCGGACTGAAACAGCAGAAGCAGAGAACGGTTTCCTATGCGCACCTTGCGCAGAAAAGTGTTGCAACGGCAGGCGGGAATGGTATAATAACAGGAGCGAGAATTACAGATAGCGAAAGCCCTAGAGCAGTCGCACACGCAGAACGCTATTATGGTCTTGTTAGAAGCATGAAAACAGATGCTGCCAAAATAGCAAAGGCGACTGGGTACGAAAAAAAGACCATACAAGAAATTAAAAATTACCTTTTCATGGAGAAGCACGATTTAGGAGACGGCTCCGTCAGACGCTTTGACGCTGATTTTATGATAGCGGAATCGTGGCGACGGCTGATGGCCGGAAATCCGGAAGCACATGACCTTACATTGCTCCATCATGAGGTGATGGAACGCGATCTAGTAAAACGTGGCTACACCCAGGACGAGGCACATATTTTAACGAGCAAGAAGTATAATTACAAAAAGGAGGCTGAGAAGTTCTATGATCAGATTGCTGAACATCGTAAGGGATGACGAGTGTATCACATGTGATTTCGTTCCGGAGGACGCTGAAACAGCGGGCGAGATGTCGGTTGACTTGAAAACAGGGGAAGCTCAGTATACTGTCCCTGAAGGATACGAATGGTGCAAAAGCCATGTGAGCCGCGCCATCCGTACATTGCAGGAACTCGCCTGTGAAGAAAAAGTCCCACAGAAAAAAACCATCATGTGGTATTGATACCGCCAAAATTGGCGACATCTAAAGCGGGTAAACTCAATGAGTCCAAAATTGGACTCACCAATATACTGGTAGCCCCGAAAATTCGGGGCTATTCTAAAATGCTGATTCAAGCACGTTGTAAGACGTGCTTTTTTCATACCCAAATTTGTCCCGGAACGACGTAAAACTTGACCAGCCAAGCGGATGCGACCCGTGTCATCAAAGCGTAGGCAGGAAGGAGCACCATGAAACGAGAAGACATCACCGCGCTGCTGCCGGACATTACCGAGAAGCAGCTGGACAAGATCATGGGACTGCACGGGGCGGACGTGACCAATCTGAAGGACAGTCTGGCCACGGCGCAGAATGATCTTGCTACAGCCCGGGGCGAGCTGACTGCCGCCAATGAGAAGCTGAAAGGCTACGATCCGGATTGGCAGAGCAAGGTGACTGACGCCCAGAACCAGATGAGCGCGGTTCGGCGGGACGCCGCCATTCAGAACGCCCTCACGGCTGCTGGTGCTCGGAACACCAAGGCGGCGCTGGCCATGCTGGACTTGGACAAGGTGCAGCTGGGCGAAGATGGCCAGTTGGAAGGTTTGGAAGATCAGCTGACCGAGCTGACCAAGAGTGACAGCTGGTTGTTTGCGTCCGGTGACGGAGCTACCGGTATGTCTACCGTGCACACCGGCGGCGAGCACGGCCGGGGAGGCACCGCTGGCGGAGACGGCGTAGAAGCCGCCTTTAATAAACTCAATCCCTGGCACACGAATACTTAAATAGGAAGGATGATAATCAATGGCACATACCAGCCAGGAACGGTGGTCTGGTCTTGTGGATGCGAAGCTCCGCGCGACCTTGGTCACCAAGGATAATCTCATTTTCAACAACCGTTACGAGGGCAGTCCCAAGGCGGGCAAGGTAAAGATTCCCGTCCGTGACACCGAAGTCGAGGTCAAGCCTTACAGCAAGAGTGCAGGCATTGACCCCGCCGCAGGCACTACTACCTACCTGGATCTCTCCATCGACCAGGACGAGGCAGTGAACGAGTTGATTGACGGCTTCGACGCCGCCAGCGTACCCGACGGTATTGTGGCTGACCGGCTGGATTCCGCCGGTTATTCCCTGGGGCTGTCCATGGATAAGAAGTCCATCAACGCCCTGGAAAGCGCCACCGACGCCAATATCGCAACCACCAAGACCGCCTGCACTTCCAGCACGGCATATAAAACGGTGCTGGAAGCCAAGCGCACCCTGTCCCGCAACGGCGTTCCCACCGACGGTCGTTGGCTGATCGCAGCGCCGGAATTCCTGGAAGTGCTGATGCAGGATTCCAATTTCATTCGCCAGGGCGACCTGTCCCAGGAACTGATCCAGCAGGGGGTAGTCGGGCGAGTGGCTGGCTTCAACGTGCTGGAAAGCTGCAACATGGACTACGAATCCACCACCAGAGTGGCCAGCAAGAAAACCACCACCGAGTTCATCGCCGGTCATCCCAACTGGTGCCACCGTGTGGAGGAGTGGGCGGTGCCCGTCCACCTTCAGGACCTGAACGGCTCCGGTAAGTATATCGGCGCATCCGCCGTCCAGGGTCGTAAGGTCTACGGCGTCAAGGTGTCCAAGGGCAAGACCCTGTACATCAAGCGGACGGAAACCGCTGTGGCTGGCGGCTGATATGGCTGCACCGGCTAGTTATGCAGCCTCCGGGCGCAACCGCATCCCAGAAGGGGAACAGAAAATGTACCAGCTCCGGGCAGAGCAGTATCTCCGGATGCTGACCGGCATTGACGCCGAGGAGGCGCTCAATCGTGGCCTGGATTTTGAGTACAACAACGCCATCTACGCCGTCATGGACGCCCTCTATCTGGACGACCAGAGCGCCGGGAAGACCAGCGAGACCGTGGCGGATTGGTCGGTCAGTTACAGCCAGCCCGCCACCGGCACAGGCGCGGCAGTGTATGACGCTGCCCGCCCGTGGCTGGTGGATACCGGCTTGCTCTATCGGGGGTGTGACTGATGTTTGGGCAGACGGCAACCCTCTATCACAAGAGCTATGACGGCGACAAGACCAAATGGGCGCGGCACGAGCTGACTGGCGTGCAGCTGAGCCTTGCGGACGGGACGACCATCAGCGCCAGCGGCGAGCTGGTGCAGGGCGGGTCAACCATGGTCGTCCGCAAGCAGGCCGACATGGAGCAAATCGGGAACGGTGATTACATCGTCTCCGGCTCGTGTCCGGTTGCAGCATTTGAGGGCAACCCAGTCAAAGTACTGGCTGGGTATGCCCCGATGCGCGTCTCCGGCCGCAAAATGTACCCGTACCGGTCGGCGCTGGCGCACGCAACGTACACCCTGGAGGGTAGCTGGAAATGAAAGTAAACGTCAAAGTGAATATCGACTGCAAGAAGATCTTACAGTCTCGTGGGCTGGGACAAAGTGGCGCAGCGGCACGGCACCTGGCGAATCTGGTTGCCAAGCACAGCGGCAAACGGGTGCCGTACCAGGCCGGTCACCTGAAAAATCAGCACACAATCACCGTGCAAAATGGTGCTGCCATCCTGGAATACACCCAGCCCTACGCCCACTACCAGTACCACGGCCAAGTCATGGCAGGCCACGCACCGAAGCACTACACTGGCAAGGCGTTGACCTACAACCAAGCCCCCACCAGAGGGAGCAAGTGGGACGTGCGCACCATGCAGGCGGACGGCACGCGGATCGTGGCCGACTTTGCAAAAGTTGTGGGGGGTGAACCGGTATGAGCATCGTAGACGGCCTGCGAGCCTGGCTCAACGGCTACCAAGGGCTGGAAGGCGGGCGCATCAATGTGGACTGTCTACCGGCGGAGCTGGCCAGCTACAGCCTGGACTCCGACCCCAGCTACACCGTCACCACCTACATGGACGGCACCCAGGCGGTGGAACGCACCTATGTCATCGCCTCCCGCGAGGCGATCGGGGACGACATCGCCCAGAACGCCGCCAACCTAGAGTGGTACGACAACCTGGCTGCCTGGATCAGGCGGCAGCGGCGCACCCGCAACTGGCCGGACATCGGCAAGGGGCGCACCGTCTCCAATATCTCTGTCGTGTCTACGCCGTACCCCTTTGCGGTCAACGAGGACGGCGAGGCACGGTATCAAATCCAAATCAAACTGAATTACTACGAGGAGTGATCTTATGAAACTGTCTGCAGCAATGACCGGCATTACCCCCAGCTCCAGTTTTGCTGGCGAAGTGTCCGGCGATGATTATATCCTGGCGCTGGACTGCTCTACCGATGGCAACGCAACGTCTCCGGCCGACTATGACGTAGCCACTGTCCACGTCTCCAACTACGGCGCAGAATTGTCCCCCGAGACCGATTCCAGCCAGTTTTACTATGAGGGCTACACCAGCATGAAAAAGTCCACCAGCCGCAAATTCAAGCCTGTCGGCAAGCGGCTCATGGGGGATGCGTTCCAGGATTTTATCTGCTCGCACGCGATCAAGTATGGCAAGGGCAGCGCTGTGGTGCGCGACTATGTGTATTTTTGTGTTCTCACCGGCAAAGGTGAAAAGGGCAAGGTGCTGATCCTGGTCAACAACGACGGCGCAGCCGAGTCCGGTGCAATCGGCGACATCGACGCCGAGCTGCAGGTCATCGGCGTGCCGGAAGAATATACCTACTCCGCTGGCGGCTGATTGCGAGGTGAATGACCATGGTGGTAACCATCAAAGAGCACCGCTATGACGTGGATTTTGACGACGTCCGTGTCATTGCGGCGGCAGATGACGGCAAGAGGGCGATTGTGGAGGCGCACGCCTCCCTCCCGCCTGTGACAGACGCAGGCTACGGCAAGCGCCTGATTGATTTCCTGGACGTCGTCAAGGCAGCTATCGACGGCGTCGTTGGTGACGGCGTGTCCGCCGAGTGCTTCGGCGCTGCCTACAACTGGCGAGACATCCTGACCGGCTGGTTGGCCATCGTGGAGGCCAGCACCGCCAGCGCAGCAGAAACTCGCGCCGCGTCTGCCGAGCTGGTACATCGTGCGACCGCCTGCGTCACCGCCAGCAAGGCAAGTGGCCGCCAGCCTGTGCGCCTGGAATGACCTATCTGCTGACGGATGCGCTGCCGCATACCGTTGATGTGGGGGGCGTCTCGTACGAGGTCACGACAGATTTTAGGCTGTTCGTGGCCTTTGAACGGGACGCCTTTTGCGACCGCTGGGACGCCGCTGCGGCCTACTTAACTTTGGAGTGGTTTTACCCTGACGGTATCCCAGCGGACGTTCCAGCGGCGCTGGACGCGTTTGTGGCGTTTTACCGGGGCGGCTTGTTTGATCCAGTGGACGCCGCAGGCAACCCCAACCGGCCTACCAACGGGCGCAAGTGCATCCCATATGCGTTTGACACAGACGACCGACGCATCTATGCAGCCTTCCACCGTCGCTATGGCATCGATCTGGCGGCGGTGGACTTGCATTGGTATACCTTCCGCGCTCTCCTGGGCGGCCTGTATGAGCCGGATTTTGAGACGGTCGTAGGGTATCGCGCGATGGACACATCCCGGATGGATGGAGCGCAGGAGCGAGAGTATCGGCGACTGCAAACTGCATACGAGTTGCACAAGCCCGGCGATTGCGCGGCTGGCGGCGTGATCGACTGGGATGCATGGGCAGCAGACAAGATGCGACGATTGAGCGGAGGTGAGTGATATGGGCGCAGATGGCCACGTAAGGATTGAGATCTCCGGCGATAGTACACCGCTGGAGAAAGACCTACAGCGAGTTGAAAAAGAGGCTGACGACTCCCTATCCGCCGTAAAAGCAGGCGCGCAAAAGGCAGAAGACGCCCTGAATGACATGGGGGAGGCTGCCAGAGACGCCTGTGACAGCAAAGTGACCGGCGGCTTGGAGGACGTGGCGGACGCTCTGGCGAATGTCGGCGACAACGCTGGGGACGCTGGCAAGGGCGTGGAAGACACAGGCAAAAAGGCGGAGAGCGTCTGGAAAAAGCTCGAAGGGATGTCCGAGAGCGCTGCCGACCTCCAGGACGCCCTGGCCAACACGGTCGAGCAGAGCGCTGCCACCATCGGCAAAACCTTTGCGGTGGTCGGCGCTGGCGTCACTGCTGTCGGTACCGCAACCGCTGGGGTGCTGATCAACCTGGGCAACGGATACAACAAGGCTGTCAACCAAATCGGCTCGGCGACCGGCGCGACCGGCAAAGACCTGGAGCAGCTGGGGCAGATTGCCCAGAATGTGTATAGCCACAACTTTGGCGACTCTCTGGAGGATGTAGCGGATGGCATCTCTGTGGTGCGGCAGAACACCCAGCTGATGGGCGAGGAGCTGCAAGCGGCTACAGAGGCTGGGTTTGCCCTGCGGGATACCTTCGGGTATGACCTGGCGGAGAGCGCCAGAACGGCCAGCTCCTTGATGAAGAACTTCCAGATAGACGCCGAGAAGGCGTACAACATCATTGCGGTGGGTGCCCAAAATGGTGCAGACCAAAATGGTGATCTGTTGGACACTTTGAATGAATATTCGGCGCAATATGCAGCGTTGGGCTTGTCCGCTGACCAGTTTGTGAATGGTCTTATCAGCGGTGCGAAAGTGGGGGTGTTCAGCATTGATAAGGTCGGCGATGCGGTGAAGGAGTTCAACATCCGGGCGAAGGATGGGAGCAAGTCCACCACCGATGCATTTGCCACCTTAAAGCTGAATGCGGCCAAGACCATGCAGGCGTTTGCCAGCGGTGGAGATACGGCTCAGCGGGCGTTCTTCCAGGTTGTTCGAGCATTGGAATCCATGCAGGATCCTGTGGCCAAAAATCAGACCGCTGTGGCTCTTTTTGGGACACAGTATGAGGATTTGGAGCAAACAGTGTTACCGGTGCTGGCCAGCATGGAGGACAGCAGCAAACAGGCGTATGACGCATTGGGGCAGATCAACCAGGTCAAGTATGATGACCTAGGGTCGGCGATGGAGGGATTGAAGCGCACCATTGAGGGGGCGCTCATCCCGTCGGCCAGCAAGATTGCCAGTGGCCCCATGATGACCGCCATGCAGGAGCTGCAGAGGATGGCCAACGACCTAGCTAAGAGCATCAAGGCTGGGGAGTATGACAGCATATTTGCGGGGATTGCGGACGGCATCACAGGTGTTATCAGGATGCTGCCTAAGATCAGGGACGGAATCCGGAAGATTGCTCCTGTGGTGTCCAATATCGCAGGCATCACCATGGATTTTTTGTCCGTTGCGGTCGACAATATCGACTTGGTGATTTCCGCAATCGCCGGCGTCAGTACCGCCATTGCGGGGCTGAAGCTCCTGACCTTTATCGGCGATGTTACGCAAGCCGTAAAGACACTAACCGCAGCGTTTTCGCTGTCGGCTGGCCCCATCGGGTTGGCTGTGGTGGCAATTGGGGCGTTGGCGGCGGTAATTACTGACGTCGCTATCTCTGGTGACAGCGCAAGCGACATCTTGCGAGACAACACGGAGGCAACCCAAAAGCTCCGAGAGGAGAGTGAAAAACTCACCGAAGAATGCGAGCGAAACCGGGAAGAACGCCAAAAGAATGCGGATGCAGCCGAGACGGAAACGGCAATGGCTGAAGAATATGCCAAAAAGCTCAGCGACTTGGCCGGAAAAGAAAATAAGAGCGCAAGCGAGAAAAAGAAGATGGCTAAGTACGTTGAGAAGCTCAACGACCTAGTGCCGAACCTGAGCCTCAAGTATGATGAGGAAAAGGATCAGCTGAACAAATCTACTGACGCTATCTATCGCAACATCGACGCACTCAAAGAGCAGGCCAAGGTAAAGGCATACACGGAAAACTATGAGGCTGCCGTGAAAGAGCAAGCCGAAGTAGAAAAAAAGCTGAACGATGCAAGGGTGCAGTACCACAAGAACTTGGAAGAACTGGACAGAGCGCAACGAAAGTTAAACGCTGTCTCTCCGGCAGACCAACCGGCTCTCTATGACAAGCTCTCTGCGAAGGTCAATATTGCCAAGAAGAACGTGGAGGAAAGCAAAAAATCGTTTGACGACTTATCCGACAGCTTCCGCCAGTCGTCCTCTGACATGGACTATTGGGGGAAAAAAATGGAGGAAGAAACAGACGCTCAGGCGGTCGTTGACAACTTGAATAAACTGGCAGACATTGCGGAAGAAGCAGGCATCAAGCTGCCGAAAAGCGTGAGTGATGGTGTCAAATCCGGGAAATATCAAATGGCCGAAAGCGTCGATGAATTGAAACGCCTCATCGACTTTGACGCCGCCATCCAGAAGGCCGGATTGCAGGGGGTGGAAATCCCGCAAAGCCTATCCGCCAGCGTCAACAGCGGGCAAATATCTGTGTCCGAGGCCATTAACCGGATGAACAGCCTTGCCAAGTTTGACAAAATGGCTCAAAAAGCGAAATCGGCAGGGGTAAAAGTGCCGAAAGAGCTACGCAAAGGGATTGCCAACGGCACAATATCTGTGGAAACGGCGACAAAACGACTAAATAATGTCGCAAAGTTTGACCGGATTGCCCAAAAAGCGAAATCGGCAGGAGTGAAGGTACCGAAAGAGCTGCGCAAAGGGATTATTAACGGGACAATCTCCGTGAAGGCAGCAGCGAAACGGTTGGCGGGCGTTGCCAAATTTGATGTGATTGCGAAGAATGCAGGCGTAAGCGGCACAAAAACTGCAAAAGAATTGCGCAGTGGCATCATCAGCGGAAAGATTAGCGCAGAGGCCGCTTGTAGGCAACTGACAAAAGCAAGTGCAAAAGCTTTGAATCCAAACGGACAAGCGCAAAAACCTGGCGAAATGACTGCGGAGGAATACGCACAAGGCGCAAAACGGAAGTCGGGCGTTGTCCGGTCAGCTGGCCAGAGCGTAGGCAAAAAGGGCGTAGAGGGGGCTAAGAGCGGGTCAAGCGGGGCGTCCGGGGTTGGATACAACCTCGCAGAAGGCTTTGCCGTCGGCATTGGCCGAGGAGCGTACTTAAGCGAAGCGGCTGGACGAAAAATGGCGGCTGGTGCTGTCGCCGCTGCAAAAAAAGAAGCAGGCGTTGCAAGCCCGTCTAAGGTCATGCGCGACCAGGTCGGTATCCACATGGCAAGTGGTATGGCCGTCGGTATCCGCGAGGGCATCCCACAAGCTGCTTCCGCTGCCGCCGACATGGTAAGCGACACCGTGGACGCCGCAAACGCCGCCGCTGCGAAAGCCAAAATCGACACAAGCAAGCTGACCCTGTCCCCAGCGGAAGCCCAAGCCGCCATTGCGGCCAACATCGACAGCATGAGCGCCCAGGCCAAACTGGCGGTGCAATACGAGATGGATCGTCGTGCGGCCAGTGTGGCAGCCCAGACGGCGGCTGCGCCCACATACAACGACAGTCAGGTGGTAGGGCTGCTCCATCAGCTGCTGGTCGAGACCAAGGCAGGCAAGGTCATCCGAGTCAACCAGCGGGAGCTGGGGCGCACCGTCCAGCAATGGGAACGGCGCATGTCTAATGTCACGGGAGGGATGTAAGTGCTGACCATCAATGGCGTGAGCTACAACAAATATCTGACGGCCTGCACGGTGTCCCAAGTGACACGCAGCGAGAATGTCATCAACACCCTAGCCGGGACGCAGTATCCGTACGGCACCGGCAAAGGGTACGAGGCAGCAATGACACTGTCACTCGTCCCGACGGACATCGTGCGCAGCCTGACCAATGCGATCACTGGCGCAGGGACGACGTTCACGGCGTCTTTTTTGGGCGGCGGAGCTGAGACTGTCGACCGTACCTGTAGGGCGTCTAACGTGTCCACAGCGCTGCAAAACGTGGCTGACGGCGGATACTGGACGGTGTCAGCCACCGTCATTACCGTAGACTAGGAGGTGAGAGCATGATCAAAACCAACGCAGCGTGGAAGCGGATCGCAATCGACCCGTACCACCACACGACCTTTGAGCTGACCGTGGACGGGCAGATGATACCTCCAACCAGGATTGCGCTATCCCCGGAGATCACATCAGCACTCTACACCGACCGGTGGAGCGTCGGCAACGTGGCGTCCAGCTGTTTGACAGTCACCTACCTGCCCGACCCAGAGATCGCTCGACCCAAAAGGGCGGCGAAGGTGCAAATGCGGTGCACCATCTGGCCGAGGGACGGCGACTGGGTGCTGGCGGATGAGTCTGGCCAGCCCATCGTGACGGAGTCCGGGCAGGAGATTTGGCTGATGGACACCCAGACCATCACCATCGGCACCTGGTACATCAACACCAGAGCGACGGACACCAGAGACTGGGTGACGCTGACCTGCTATGACAAAATGCTTCGCCTGGGCAAATACACGGTCAAAAAGGCGGCAAAAAAATACGGCGTAAAGCTGACGTATCCCGTGGACATATTCCAGATTACCGAGTTGGCCGAAAAAGTCACAGGGTTGGCAGAACCGCCCCTAGAAGACGCAAGCGGCCTTGCATTTACCAAGGACGATGTTGGCGAACTGACCATGCGGGAAGCGCTGGGCTATGTGGCCGCAGCAAACGGCGCAAACCTGGCAGCAAACGCCGACGGAACAGCAATGGTGGCACTGTACTATGGATTTTACAATGTTGATGCGCCATACATCTACACAACCCAGGACGATACCGACGAACTGGTCGATGAGACCGGCGAATACATCGTGTATTACGATGAGGACTCTGCATCGATGTTTTTAGAGTCCTCCCACATGGCAGAACTGGATTTGGGCGAAACACTGCCGGAGGTCACCGCCGTTGAGGTCAGCGGGCCGGACGATGACGCAACATGGACGGCAACGGCAGAAGGAACGACAAAGACCGGCACGACATACACAATTGACTGGCCGCTATCCTGCGGCAGCCAGCAGGTGGCGATCCAAATGATCGCCGCCATCGGGTATTTTGCGTATACTCCCTGGGACGCCCGCAGCGTGCTGCTGGATCCCAGCGTCCAGGTTGGGGACGTCGTGATCGTGGACGGCGTGGAGACCGTCATATCAGAGATTACAGCCACTTGCGGCGGTACATATGTCGCAGACTGTGGGGCGGCTGGCGACTATGCCGCCACGGAAGAATTATAAGGAGGTATCGTTATGGCAAAACGGATTTGGGAATTCCAGTCGCTGAGTCAGATCGGCGACGACACTAAGTTTTTGGTGAGCCAAGGAGAAAACACTCGTGTTGTCCCAGGTGCTCTCATCAATCAGATCTCCAATCGCATCGACAGCATCATCAAAGGCACGTCGGACGCCGTCAGCGCCGCCGAAATCGCTGACGCCCGTGTGCGACCTGACGGCCAAACCGCAGAAACACTGGGCGCTGCAATCAGGTGGATCTACACAGCACTAACCGCTCTTGACGCGGCGTCCTATGAGGATTTTGGCGGCGGCGTGTCTACCGCCGGGAAGATTACTGTCACCAAAAAGTGTGGCATCTGCTGCATCAACGGCAGTGTGACGCTCAACGGGTCTGTCAGCGGCTGGGTGACCCTACTGGACAGCACCGAGGTTCCGGCGCCGCAAACGGGGGAAGTGGTGATTGACACGCTACCCTCCTGGAAGGCGGTCACCACCGTCCCCGCCAGATTGCGTATCCCAGCCAGCGGCGGCTTGCAGATCACTGCAGGCTCTGCGAATGCGTTTTGGGTCAATCTGGCCTATCCGGTGCTGTGATGGACAAACGGACACGGGCTAAATTTACGTCGCTTGCGAAAAAAGTGGACGAAGCTGGCGGAGCTGCTGCTACAACTGTGAGCATAGGTGGCACAAAAACACTCCCAGCTGGGAGCAATGCAAATGTCTACAACTCCGGAACAACGCAGAAAATCGTCCTGGAATTTGAAATCCCGCAGGGTGCAACCGGTGCCAAGGGAGATAAGGGCGATGTAGGAGCACAAGGCCCCGCTGGCCCACAAGGTCCTGCCGGTGCCGATTATGCGCTACGTCCAGGAGACACGATGACTATCACGCGGATGTATTGCGCCGGTGGCGTCACCGGCAGTGGAACGAACCTATATTTTTATCTTCCGTTGGCTCGCCCCCTCGTGGGGGTGACTGGAGTAACAATCACCAACCCCAGTACGGCTATTATCACAGGACGCAAAATCGAAGGCGGGTACATTGCACAGGATGCGACGGTCAGCTCTTTGGGCACTCCCTCCTGCGTACCTTATGAAAATGGCGTAACTGTCGCCATTAAAGCGGCAAGCGCCTACAACACCAAAAACAATACGCCGGTGGTGGTGACGCCGGAAAACTTTGTGCTCAAATTTACGTGAGGAGACCATATGGAAAGTATCATCGTAGCGCTGATCACCGGCGGGCTGTCGCTGATCGGCGTCATCATCACCAGCCGGAGCAACGGAAAGAAATTGCAGCAGCAGTTGGAAATCGCCCAGGCTGTCACGGATACCAAAATTGTAGAGCTGACCCGCGAGGTCAGAGACCACAATAATTTTGCAAAACGTGTGCCGGTATTGGAAGAAAAAATGAAAGTCGCCAACCATCGGATTGACGACCTGGAACATAGAAAGGAGCATAGCCATGAAGAATAAAAATTGGTGGAAAGCAGCGGGTATTAGAGCACTGAAAACGGTTGCCCAGACCGCTCTTGCAGCGCTCAGCACCGCCTATGTCCTGGCCGACGTAGATTGGCTGGTGGTGGGCAGCGCGTCTGTCCTGGCGGGCATTTTGTCCCTGCTGACCAGTTTGGCAGGGCTGCCCGAAGTGGGCGAGGAGGCCGAAGTATGAGAATCAGCGAAAAAGGTTTGGCCATGATCGAAAAATTTGAAGGCTGCCTGCTCAAGGCGTCCAACAAGCTCGACGGCGTATGGACCATTGGCTATGGCCAGACTGGAAGCTACTACGGCAAGCGGGTGCGCCGGGGAATGACCACAACGAAGGCACTGGCACATGCCTGGCTGCGTGACCACAGCATCAAGACCTACGAGGATGCGGTGACCCAGGCGGTCAAGGTGCCGCTGAACCAGCACCAGTTTGATGCCCTGGTGAGCTTTGCGTATAACGTGGGCGTTGGTGCGCTCAAGCAGTCCACCGCCTTGCGCAAGCTGAATGCCGGCGACTACGCCGGTGCGGCGGACGCCCTGACCATGTGGACGAAGTGCAACGGCAAGGTGCTGGCCGGTCTGGTGCGCCGCCGCAAGGAGGAACGGGCCTTGTTTCTGACGCCCGTAACACAGCCCCAGACTGGCAACACCAACCTGCTCCGCAAGGGGGACAGGGGCGATGACGTCAAGCTGCTCCAACACCGGCTGAACCTCTTGGGCTGGCAGCTCACCGAGGACGGCATCTGGGGTGTGCAGACGGACTCCGCCGTGAGAGGGTATCAGTACAAGGCCGGTCTGACGGTGGACGGCATTGTAGGAGCAAAAACCAGGGCGGCGCTCATTCGGGATGCAATCCTGGCCCGCGCCGCGGAAATCGGTGCATACATGGTCAAGCACAAGTGGCACTACCAGGATAAGACCTACCGAGCCAAGTCCACCTTTGACGCAACTCGGAAGCTGGAACACCCTGGCGCTACCTGCTCCCACTACGTCTCGTGGATTTTGCAGGATGTGGGTTTGCTGGTGGCAGGCAAGCGCATCAGTCACGACAACGGCAAGGTCACCGGCACCGGCAACCTGCTGGGCTGTCAGGTCATCCAGGCAAAGGGCAAGCCCTGGGACAAGCTCCCCGATCTGCGGCCTGGTGATGTGTGCGTGTGGGATAGCAATCTGGCGATCTACGCCGGTAACGGCAAGTGGTATGACGCAGGTGGGCCGTTCCGGTCGAATACCAAGGATGGTTGCTATACCAATGTGGGGCCGGTCGCGCCGTACTATGACCGGACAGAGCCGGTCTATTATCTGGTGCGGGCGAAGGTATAATTGGACAAAACAAAGCGCCTGAGGCAGGGCCCCAGGCGCTTTTGTCGTATAAGATTCAATCAATAATGGTCGCTTTCGCAAAGTGCTTCCAATTCAGCCGTTGTCCGCAGCGATCGCAAAAGGATAGGTATTCACGCGGAAGTGTCGTGTTGCAGCGGGGGCAGATCGGGTAAGCATAAATGCCGTTGCGTCCAGAATAACGCCGGAGAGAGACGACAGACATCGGGATACGATAGGAAGCAGCAATGCGGAAATCTACAAAAATTCCTTCATCTTTCACGGGCTTCGCCACCTTCCCAAAGCGTGAGCATTTCTCCCAGCAACTCTGTAAATCGGCGGCGTTGGTCAGCGGATAGACCGGATAACAATTTCAAGCTGTCGAGCAGGGTCATCAAAACGTCGAACTGTCCAGACGGGAGCGTCCCGGAAACTAGAGCAACAGAGGGAATACCCAGTCGCTCAGCCAGGTGTTCCACCGTCGCCAAGGTGGGGTTCCCGTTTCCCGCCAAGTATTCTTGCAGAGCGGAACGGGAGATCTCCAGGTCTTCAGACAGTTCGGTCAGAGATTGTCCTCGTTTTTCTTTTAATGCGTGAATGACTGCGGCCATATTTTCTTGTATCTCCACAAAATCACTCCTTTTCTTTTATGATAAGGAGAAATATTATACAGATACAGAGTGATATATCGGCAAAACGCACCGTTATTTTGGTACGTTTTGCATGGGATGAAATAGTTGTGGGGAGATGTCGCGGGATGCGCTCCTGAAATGATGTGATAGACAGTAAAAGCCTGGGGTATCCACCCCGGGCGCTTTATCCTAACGTTTATTTAACGTTTATTGCGGTGAAAACGCGGTGAATCGTGCGCATGCGCACAAAACGATAAAACACAGAAAACTGTTGCGGCGCAACGCATTCCTCCGCTCTGCGAACGCACACAAAACATAATGCGTAGTTTTCGTAATCAGCAGGTCGCCGGTTCAAATCCGGCCAGTAGCTCCACAAAAAACCGTGTAATCCCAATGGTTACACGGTTTTTCTTATTTCTGGGCATTTGTTGAAATCAGCAAATTAACGTTTATTTAACGTTTACTCCGCTTTCTTTACCGCAACAACATCGTCAAAACGGTCGAAGGTCTCCATGGCCTTCGCCTCGGCGGACGCAATAACATGGGCGTAAATATTCGCCGTCGTACTGGGCTGGGCGTGTCCGAGCGCCTTGGATACGACCACCAGCGGTGTGCCATCAGCGATCATCAGACTGGCGTATGTATGGCGGAGGGAATGGACGGTCACCTTTGGGAGGCAGCTTCGGGCGATGAACTTTGAAAACCACGCTGTGATGCTGTCTGGAAAAATCGGAGCGCCCAGCTCAGTGGTGAACACGCGCCCGTCAATGTCCTCCCAGGCGTCACCCATTGCGCACCGCTGCTCATCCTGCCAGCGTTGGTATTCCAGCAGCAGCAAGAACACAGAGCGAGGGAGCTTCAGGGGGCGGCGAGATTTTGAGGTCTTCGGCGTGCTGGCATAAGTACCCTTCCGGGGCGTGTAATTCCAGGTCTGGCGCACTGCGATGGTCTGAGTGTCAATATTCACATCCTCCCACCTCAGGCCGAGCAATTCGCTCCGTCGCAGCCCAGACAAGAGGTCAAAGGTGATGAGTGTCCTCCATTTGATTGGCTCGTCCTGGAGCAATTCAAGCAGCTTCCGGGCGTCGTCCTCATCCAGGTATGCCGCTGATCTGTCACCCAAGCTGGGTAGGTCGGTCTTTGCGGCGGGGTTGTCTTTGATATATCCCCATTTTGCGGCCTTGGCCAGGACGGCGGACACGACCCGATGGTAAGCGTGGATGGTGCCAGGCTCAAGCGGAGTTGTGTCCTTGATGACCAGAAAGACGTCTTCAAGCTGGGCGTTCATTGCCGTCGCGATCACCGCCGCATTCTCAATCGCAATCTTCTTCCGGGCTTTCATCTGCTTGAACGACCAAAGGGACACGCCGGTGTTGCGAGAGAGCTCGGCCATGCTTGTGCGATGCTCCTTCATCCACTGTGCAAAGTCGATTTTGCACACCGCTGTCGTTGCGCCAGCGCGGATCCCGGCTTCCTGGAGGTTTGCGTAAAACGCAGCAAGGTGGGCGGGTTTCAGGTCTCTGAGCCGGATGTGGCCGATCGCCTGATTGATGCGCACCAGCTTAGCCTGATACTCGTAGGATGTCTTTTCCTTCAGGTTCGGGTTTGCGTGCCGCTGCATGAACAATTCGGAAAATTCTTTGAAACGGATACTGCCGTCACAAATATTGCCGTCCCTGACCTGCTCCTCGAAAAGCACAGCCTGCCGGTTCAGTTCTTTTTCGAGCTGACGCTTCGTCATGCCAGGTTCCGGCACCCAGGTCAGGTATTTCCGGATTTGCCGACCGTTGATGTCATAACCAGCCGATACAGTGATCTGATACCCTTTGCCTTGCTTTTTTATCGTGGCCATTGCATTTTCTCCTTCCATTTCGTAATTTCAATCCACACACAAAAGAGCGTGACTTCTGAGTGAAAACACGATATAATAGAAGGGTAGTAGGCCATCCAAACTTACTACCCTTTGACCGTCCTGGTGTTGCGAGCACCGGGGCGGTTTTTTATTTACTCGGATTGCGTTGCACCGTATTCTGCCTGCTCATGGGTAAAACCCTCATACTCCAACTGCTCCACCAAACCCTTATGTGAAAAAGCGGAGTATCCGCGGTACTGCTTGGCCTTCAAAACAGCCTGTTTTTTCCAGTCTGCACCGCAGTTATCTACAGCGTAGGTTGCGTCATCCTTGGAGAAACCTTCGTACTCTAATTGCTCAATCAGGCCGGTACGGGAAAAAGCACTGTAGTCCAAATAGTCGTGCGCCTTTTGCAGAGCGGAGGCTCGCTCGGTGGACAAATTCTCGTTCTGGCCGGAGCTGGACGCGGCAGAAGATGTGGAGGACAAACCGTCATCGTCATCCCAGTCATAATCGTAGTCGTCATTGTCTTCTCCGTCATCCGCCCCGTACAAATCGTCCAGGTCGTCGGATTTATCAAGTGCAGCATCGGGGGAAGAAGGGAATTTTACACTCTCCAGGATAAGATCATAGGTATCCTGGTATTTTTCGCCACCGAAAAACCCGATGGAAAAGATCCCATCATAGAGAACCGGCGCCGCGTATTGAGAAACATGGTATGCGTCAGAATCTATATCAAGGTCGTATGTCAGTTTGAGGGCGTCGTTGTCCCACTCGGGGTAACTGGCTTTGAGCAAATGAGACGCACCATCCGCTTCGCCTACGCCTTCGGCGTAGGCGTCCATCATTTCGGATGCGTTACTGTAATCCATTTCACCGTCCATGGAGGAGTAATTGACCATCAGCATCGCCGTCTGAGCAGCGCTGCGTCCGTCTGGGTAATAGTAATAGTTTCCATCGTCCTCATAGGTTTCCCACTCCATTGGGATTTTGTACTCCACGCCGTTAAGCTCATAGACACGCATATCGGGAGCTGTGGCAGCGGTAGTGTTGGCATCTTTTGTCGTATCGGCCTCTCCGCTGCACCCAGCCACCATCAGCGCCATGCTGGTTGCCAGCAACAAGCATAATACTTTTTTCATCTCTTAGTTCTCCTTTTTCTCGTCAATTTTACCGCATTCCGTCAGATTGCGGTATATACTGACATAATACATTGCGGTTGGAAAAGTTTCAACCGATGTTTCCGATGGGGATTCTCACGAACGATTTCCAAAAAGGAAAGAGTTGCTGTCGGAGGAAAACATTTTGCAATGAAATGTGGATAATTCCCCGCTAAAATCACCTTTGAGGTGATTTCTTATGTCTTATGACAATTACAAGACTGCCAGAGATATGGCGTGGAAAATTTTATTGGAATGCGGCATTGACGCCCTGCCCGTGCGCCCGTCAGTTATCTGCGACCACTACGGATGGGTGCTCGCTGACTACCACACCGGAGCGTCGAGCATCGCCCTTTTGGGGCTGGAAGAGCTGACAAAGCAGACAGACGGGTTCTGTGCCGTGACCAAAAGCCACGCATATATTTTCTTCGACAGCACACTTCCGGCAGGGCGGCAACGGTTTACCATCGCACACGAGGTGGGGCACTTGGTACTTGGTCACGTCGCACCAGGCGGCGTGACGACGGTTAACCGAGAGCCGACCCCAGGGGACGACCACATTGAACGCCAGGCAAACCAGTTTGCGGCGCGGCTGTTGGCACCGGCCTGCGTCCTGCACGAGCTGGGAGCCGTCACGCCGGAGGCCATCCAGCAGGCTTGTGGACTCTCGCGCCAGGCCGCTGAGTTCCGTGCGGCCAGGATGCGGGAGTTGGAGCGCCGCAACCGCTACTATACCAGTCCGCTGGAACGGCAGGTACTCCAACAATTTGCATCACATATCGCCCGTGTACTTGGGCGGTAACACGGCATCTTCTTCTTCCTTCGACACTTGATTGACTGCGCTGCTCTCGCCGCCCCTGGCAATAGCCGGCTTGATAACCAACTTGCTTTCCGCTTCGGCATCCGCCGGAGCGGTTTTTTCTATGCTCAGGACGGGATTTGCGCGGAAGATGCCTTCCCTCATCCCAACGCAGAACGCATCACGCAGCTGCTTTGGCAGCTTCACATAGGCATTCAGGATGAGCTGTTCAAATTCGTTCAGCCCTAATTTCTCTGCAACTTCGCTCACTATATCTGTGGGCGCTTTCGCGAACATCTCGCCTTCGCCGGTGCGGAGCCAGGTTTCGTTGACGTTGAATTCGCGGCAGATGAGAGCCATAACAGCATCACCAGGACGGCTTTTGCCGATTTCATAGGTAGCGATATTGTTACGACTTATGCCCAATCTAAAGGCAAAGTCTTGTTGTGTCAGATGCAGGGCTTTGCGTAGCTCCTTTAATCGCTGTTCCGTAAGATCACCTCCTTGTAGAGTAATAGTAACATTTGAAATGTTGTTTGTCAACAAAAATGTGCTTGACAACAGTTGTTAAACAACTTATAATTGTGGTAAGACAACAAAGGAGGTGAGAAGGGTGACGATTCTGTTCACAGCCACTACGGCAATATGCGCTATCGGTTGGTTGACTCGATGGGTAGCGTGTGCATCGCTGGTCAAATTCATGTTTGACAAAGGTTACACGCCCCCAACCCCGGAAGAGTCGAAGGCGTGCTGCATGTATGTGCTAAAGCATCTGTTCAAGAAGGAGTGACGGTATAGAGGCCGAACTGAGCTTTGATAAGCTCGGTGACAACGTTTGTGGCAATTTGGGTCAAAGCAGATAACGAGGTTGCGCCAACTTTCCCCGCTATCGACTTTACCCCATTCCACACAGTGTCTTTGCGGATATTGGCCAAGAATTCGTGGCCTGCATATGTGATGTCTTCAATGATGCCCACTCGCACGCCGCCGTACAAATACTTGGCCGACTGTACGCTGATGAATCCGGCTTCACTTAATTTTATGCATGCGTAATGCACATCGTCTGGATTTCGGTTTGGAATCCTAGAACACAAAGTTTCCATCGAAATGCTCTCTTGGAATTCGCACAATTCCAAGGTGAGCAACACGTCCCGGACACAATCTGGGTTAAGTTTCATGATTTCACCTCCTTTCACCCACATTCTACCACGCGGGTGAAAGGAGGGCAAGAAAGGAGGCACAAGCATGAACACGGAGACTACCAAAATCACGGCTGTAGAAGTCATGACGACCGGTGCTGAAATCGTAAAGATGTCCGCAAACGAACAGCTGGTGGCCTATGGCTACCTGATGGGCTTGCTGGATCGCAGCAGCGCCCTGAACGCTTGCCAAACCGAGGAAGCAAGCTGAACACGAGATGATAGGAGGTGAGAACAAATGGTTGCTTACGGACTTGGAACTTACGAATTCGGGAACGACCTTTATAGGTCGTCTGTATCGGTCGAAGTCGCAAGAGAAGCGGCGGACGCAGCCGTAGAGGCGATCCTAAAAAAATTGCCTGAGCAAGCTCGTACCGTAGAATGCATAGAGTACGTGCTAACTCAGGCAAAAGGGAAATTGCGGAATACGAAAGTTACAGCAACTTTTCCGCAATATCCTGAAGGGCAAAAGAGATAACCTGAAGGTCTTTATTTGGTGTGTTTGCGCGAAGATGCATTTGATTGATAAAGACGGACTGGCCAATCGCAATCTCGTCCGAATACGACTTTGTAGCGCTTTCATATTCGATGAAAAAGCGCATAACAAGCGGAGCCTTTTTTTGATCGATGATGAATTCGATGGATTGGCCAGGCGCAAGGTAAGTGCCTTCGACATTAGAGAAAGGTGGATGGCCGCTTTCGTCGAGTTCAATCTGTTCAAGATCAAAGTCAGTCTTAAAACGAGTGATCCTAGCGCCGCACGAACCGAAGTTTTTCAAGATCATGTAAACGCGAAGTTCTCGGAAGAAAGTTGTCCCGCAAGAGATTGTGATGTATGGTCTGGAGCTCTCTTCAAGCATTTTGTGATTTTGCCGCAACGTGCAAATCGCAATTACAATCGATACGATACCAACGATCAGAGAGACAATAATACCAATCAATTGAATCTGATCAGAGGCAACCAGGGAAAGGAAAGACTTACATATCGAACTCACGGAATGACACGTCCTTTCTGGCTATTAGTGTTTGGAACTATCGCAAGAGGAGGGGGAGAAGATGCGTTACCCAGTATTGGAAGCAGAGCGAGTCAAGCATCAACTGAATAAGGGAGAGCTTGCAACCCTGTTGGGAGTTTCCCAAAGAACCGTACGGAATTGGCAGAACGGGACAACGGAACTTCCGGTCTCCAAGCTCATCTTGTTAGCCAAGACTTGGGATTGCTCTGCTGATTATCTACTCGGTCTACAACACAACAAATAAAAGCGACAGCGTCCGCAGGTCGTTGCGGATTTGTCGCCCTGACGTATCGCGCTGGTTCACCGGTCTGGAACTGGCAGGATCAAAAGTTTGGTCAAGTGAATCACCTCGATTTTGATTCTGCCCAGTAGGGCTAATCCCATTATAGGCAATATTTTTCCCAAAAGCAACAGTTTTTTACCAGGAGAGCCAGTGGAGCAAGACTTGGAGGAGGGAGGCGAACACCATGGGAATCCCGAGAATGAGGATCGCGACCGACGTCTTGGCTGAAATCAAAGCGCTGGATCCGGACACGCGGATCACCCTGCATTACATCCGGAGCATCATCAACCAGGGCAAGGTGCCTGTCCGCAAGGCTGGCACCAAGAAGCTGGTCGATTTGGACAAGGTGCTGGAGTACCTGGCTCGCGGAGACGAAGATGAAAAGACACCAACCGGAGAAATCCGGAGAGTGGAGCTGTGAAAGGAGGAACCAGCATGAAAATCGAAGAAGCAATCCGCTATTTTGAGGCAAAGGAAAACGAAACTGTCGAAGCGTTGGCCTGGTTGAAAAGCAAAGCGATGAACGACCACATTGAGTGGGAACATGAGCTGGCTGCCACCCGTATGGCAATCCAAGCCTTGCGTGAGAAACGGGAGCGTACTGCTGCCCGCAACACCGATGGCTAACTACCCCAGCACCTGCCCCAAATGCACGAAATGCCGCCTATACATCCAGCGCCGCTGCAAGGGTCTGCTGGACTACCAGCGGCGGTGGTGCCCGGAATGGATTACATACGGGATGGTGGCGGACGCTTGGGGTGCGAGGGTGCAGACGAGACAACTGAGGCAACGAGACAAATGAGGAGGATTTGATATGACAAATAGAACAAAATGCACCTGCCAGCTGGTCGTTGGCATCGCTGGCGCTGTAATGGGCGTAGCGGCCTGGGCGACCGCTGGACACATGGCACTGCTGGGCAACTGGCTGCCTGCCAGCATCACGATGTGCGCCGCAGCCTGGATGATGTCGGTGGCCGAGACGGCCTTTGACCGGATGTTGGCACGGAGGCTCAAGCGGTGAGCCGCAGACCCTGCGCCCACTGTCAGCGCCTATGGAGCGCTCAGACCCTGGTGACGATCGGCGCGGCGGAGCTGTGCCCGGTCTGCTATAAGCAGCGGCGCCGGGCACGGAGATTGTGGCCGTGCAGAGACTGCACGTTGGAGACCGACAGGACACTGGTCTGCCACGACAAGTGCCCGCGGTACGCAATGCACCGTGCCCTCATTTGGGCGGGCAAGCCCAGTGCGAACGACCGGGCGGCAGCAGAGGTGACGTTAGAGGGCAAACTGCGGAGTATCCGGCACAGGGGCACCGGCAAGGTTGCCCAAAGATAAAAGCCGCCGCCGGAGGGGCAACTCCGACGACGGCAAAGGCAAAATACCAACTGTATTGTAGCACAAGGAGGCAAAAAATGAAACTCCAAACACTCACCCTGAGCAATTTTCAGGGGATGAAACGATTCACGTTGCCCGTGTACGGCCGGAACGCCAGCATATATGGCGAGAACGCCACGGGCAAGACCACCATTGCAAACGCCTATGCCTGGCTCCTGACCGGGAAGTCTAGCACCGGTTCCAAAGGGTTCACCCCAAAGACCAACGACAACACCGGCGGGGAAGTCCACAACCTGGATCACTGTGCAGAAGCGGAGCTGACCCTGGATGATGGGGGCACAGTCACACTCAAGAAGGTTTTCCACGAGGTCTACAAGAAGAAGCGTGGCCACGCTGAATCGGAGTTCAGCGGCAACACCATCGACTACTACATCAACGGCGTCCCGACCAAGGAGAAGGACTACACCCAGTTCATCCAGGAGGCTCTGGGCGGGGAAGAACGCATGAAGATGCTGACCATGCCAGGCTACTTCCTCAGAGACTTGGATCACAAGAAGCGCCGGGAGGTTTTGACGGAGATCTTCGGGGAGGAGGATGACCAGGCGGTCATCGACAGCATGGCGGAGCTGGCTGACCTGCCGGAGTTTTTGAGGATTCCCGGCTCTGACCAGCGTTATAGCGTGGACGAGTACCGCAAGATCGCGTCAGCGCAGAAACGGGACATCAACAGCAAGCTGGACAAGCTGCCAGAACGTATCGACGAGGCGACCAATGCCATTCCGGAGGGGGCGGAGACCCTGTCGGAGGAGGCGATCCAGAACGAGATCATCGAGATCGACGCCCACATCAGCAAGCTGGAAAGCCGCCGAAAGGCTTTGGAGAGCGGTGATGCAGCGGCCACAGCGGAAGTGGACGCAGAGCTGATGCGGCTGTCGGTGGAGCTGACCAAAGCGGAAGGGGAACATCTCCAGGCAGAGAATGACCGGCTGGCAGATCAGTATCAGACGGCTCGCACCCTGCTGGCACGGGCGGCAGAGCGCAAAAAGGAAGCTGCTCAGACGGCCTTGGAAGCGGATAAGCTGACTGCCCAGCACGCCGCCATGGAACAGACCAGGGAAAAGCTGATCCAGTGTTGGAACCAGACCTTCGAGTTGGTTTGGGACGCGAAGGCCGAAGTCTGCCCCTGTTGCGGTCAGCGCCTTCCGGCGGAGAAGATCGCTCAGCTGCGAGGAGATTTCAACCAGCAGCGGAGTCAGATGCTGACGGAGATCACAGAACGCGGCAAGAAGGAGGCCAGCCAGGAGATGCTGGTGGCGCTGCAAGAGCAGATCCAGCAAGTGAGGGCAAAACAGCAAGCCTGCGCCATGGAAGCGGAACAGCTGACCGAGCAGGCGGAACAGGCTCAGAACGCCATCCAGAAGCAGCCGTTTGAAGCGACAAACATTTACCACACTCTGAACGACAAACGGGCTGCCCTCCAGGCGAAAAAGGCAGAGTTGGCAGCGAAGGGAACGCAGGACGAGGTGGAAAAGGTCTCTATCGCCATCCGAGACTGGACAGACCGGAAACGGGACTTGCAGACCCAGCTAGTCCACCTGCACACGGCACAGACCCAGCGGAAGCGCATTCTGGCGCTGGAGCAGGAGGAACGGACGCTGGCCGCTGAATTTGAACGCATCGAACACGGTTTGTATCTGTGTGAACTGTTCGTCCGTCGGAAGACGGAGCTGATGTCCGATCGGATCAACGGGCAGTTCAAGACCCTGCGGTTCCGGCTGTTCCGAGAGCAGAACAACGGTGGCTTGGCAGACTGCTGCGAAGCGCTGGTGCCCTCCGAAACGGGCGCCTTGGTGCCGTATCCGGACGCCAACGATGCAGCGAAGGTCAACAGCGGTCTGGAAGTCATCGACGTGCTGTCCAGGCACTTCGGCGTCACAGCACCCATCATCGTGGACAACGCCGAATCGGTGACTCACCTCCAGACGGTGGATACCCAGGTCATCCGACTGGTGGTCTCCAAGCCGGATAAGAAGCTGAGGGTCGAAATTGATTATCCTGACGAGAAACCGATGGAGGGTCAAGCGGACTTATTTGAACAGGAAAGTGAGGCAGTATCATGAATCAGAATGGATTGGCAAGAGTGGATGCGTTCAAGGGCATCCTGAATAATGGCGGCTTCCGGAACCAGGTGAAAGCCTGCATGGGGGAAGCGGCAGGGGGCTTTATCAGCTCCATGCTGGATCTGTACTCCGGAGACCGCTACCTGCAGGGCTGCGATCCCAACGCAGTGGCGGCGGAATGCCTTAAGGCGGCTTCCCTCGGCCTGCCCATCGTCAAAGCGCTGGGCTATGGCTACGTTGTGGCCTACAAGAATATCCCGACTTTTATTCCCGGCTGGAAAGGGCTGGTGCAGCTGGCGCAGAACTCCGGCAAGTATCTGCGGTTCAACGATGGTTGCGTTTACGAGGGGGAAACCGTAGTGAGGGACCGGCTCACCGGTCAGGTGGAGATCACCGGGACGCCGACCAGCGATAAGGCGATCGGATACTTCGCCTATTTCAAGCTGCTCAACGGATTTGAGAAGACCGTGTACATGACCAGGGAAGAAGCGGAAGCCCACGGGCGAAAGTATTCCAAGGCGTATAACAACGGCCCGTGGAAGACGGATTTTGACGCGATGGCCAGAAAGACCGTCATCCGGAAGCTGCTCAAGTATGGCCCTATGTCCACTAAGATGCAGCAGGCGGAACGGTACGAGGTGGAAGCTGCCCAGGCGGCGGCGCAGGCGACCGTAGAGGAAAACGCCAATGCGGCGGGGCTGGATCTGCCCGACCTGCCGGTGGTGGATGAGAACGGCGTGGTGATGGAACCTGACCCGACGCCTGCCGCACCTGGCTTCTGATGGACATCACGGTTTTGGCGTCCGGCAGCACGGGGAATTGCTATCACATCAGCGACGGCAAAACCCGCCTGCTGCTGGACGCGGGGATCCCCATCCGGAGGATCCGCGTGGGCTGCAAGTTCCAGCTGCACCAGGTGTCCGGGTGCCTGGTCACCCATTGCCACGGCGACCACAGCAAGGCGGTCAAGGATTTGCTGTGTGCCTGCGTGCCGGTCTATCTCCCGGAGAAAGAAGCGCAAGCGCTGTCCCTGACAGCTGCCGGTAAGCCGCTGTATTGCCTGCGGAGAGGGGCGAAAGGGTACAGAGCGTTCCCAATCGGCACATTCAGAGTGCTGCCCTTTTCAGTGGAGCATGACACGCCGGAGCCGGTGGGCTACCTCATCGGCTCCACAGCCACTGAGGAAAAGCTGCTGTACTTTACCGATACCTTTTACCTGCGGTATCGCTTCACCGGCCTGACTCATATCATTGGCGAGTGCAACTATGATGACGAGACATTATGGGAGCAGTACGGCGCGGGGGATACCCCGGCAGTCCGGGCAAAGCGGCTGTTCACCAGCCACATGAACTTGAAAAATTTCCTGACTTTTCTGGACAACACAGACACCCGCCGGTTGCGACAGATCTACATCTGTCACATGAGTGACAGCCACGGGAACGAAGCGCGGATCCGCGAACAGGTACAGCGAAAGACGGGAGCAGAGGTGTACATATGCTGATGTCGGTGCGTGGACACACTGGCATGAAGGAAGGAAAAGAAATGAACGTGAAATACATGAATGAACTCCCTGCGGGCTTAAAAGAACGTAGGGAGACCAAGACCAGCAAGCTGCTGGCAGTGATGCAGGATTTTATGGCGAGGCCTGAGCCCATTATGGAGGTGGCGTGGGAGGAGACTTTCAACAGCGTAACTTCCGCAGCCGCCTCCGCCCGCTGCCAGAACCGGCTGTTCATCCAGAAGGAGGCCGCCGATGCTGAATAAGGTATTCCTCCAGGGTCGCCTGGTGGCGGACCCAGAGCTGCGCCACACCCAGCAGGGGACGCCAGTGGCATCCTATCGCTTGGCTGTGGATCGGGGTTACAAGAGCAAAGACCCCAACGCCCAGAACGCGGACTTCGTCAACGTCGTGTCCTGGCGCAACACGGCGGAGTTTGTCTGCAAATACTTCACCAAAGGCCGCATGATGCTGGTGGAAGGCCGCCTGCAGATGCGGGACTACACGGACAAGGACGGCAACCGCCGGGTGGCGGCAGAGGTCGTGACGGACAACGTTTACTTCTGTGACTCCCGCAAGGATGAGAGCGGGACGAGTTCCGGCGGCGGCTACGGACCGCCCAGCGGCTCCGGGATGCCCGGTGACGGCGGCTTCGCGGAGCTGAGCGACAATGACGGCGAGCTGCCATTTTGAGAGGATGAGGCAACATGGCGTGGATTGAATTACATCAGAATCTTCCGGCGCACAGAAAAGTGAAAAAGTTGAAGCGGCTGCTGAAGATCAAGACGCCGCAGGCAGTCGGGCATCTGGCCATGCTGTGGCTCTGGGCAGTGGACAATGCGCCGGATGGTGATCTATCCGCGCTGGATCCAGAGGACATTGCAGAAGCGTGTGAGTGGCCGAAGGACGCGGAACAATTCGTGCAGGCGCTGACCGAGGCCGGTTTTATCGACCCGGACGCAAAGCTGCACGATTGGAGCGACTATGCCGGGATGTTACTCGACCGCCGGGAGAACCAACGAGAGCAGAACCGCAAGCGGCAACAGCGTTACCGTAACAAACGGAAAGCGGACAGTAACGCGACCGAGTCCGATGTGTCAACGCAAGATTCCAACACCGTAACGCATGACAATAACGTTAGCGTAACGCGTTACGAAAGCGTTAGTAACGCCCCTGTAACGGCCCTACCTAACCTAACCATACCTAACCATACCAAACCTAACCTTAACCAGGAGAGGTATGAGGATACTTGTAAGGCGTTACCTGGCACCGACAGCGTTACGGCACCAGCACCCTGTCCGCCGCAGAAACGGTCAGAAGCAGTGGCCTATTACTGCCAGCATATCAACCCCACACTGTCTGGGTACTCACTGCAGGCGCTGGAACGCTTTGAGGGCATCTTGGGGGCAGAGGTGACCATCCATGCCATTCAGATCGCTCAGGACGAGCGCAAGCAGAGCTGGAATTACATCAAGGCCATCCTGGAGCGCTATGAGCGTGAGGGCGTCCGGTCTCTGGCGGACATCCAGGCGTCGGAACAGCAACACCAGGTGGCAAGACAGCAACGGGGCTGGAAGAAGCCTGCAAAAGCACCTGTGCCGGAAGCGGACAGGCAGCCGGAAGACCAGGCGGAGTTTGCAGGCAGGATCGCCGAGCAGGACGCTTGGATGCGGGAGATGCTGGACGAGTGGGAAGCTGAGTGAACATGCAGTATGCCGCCAGAGGCTGTATGTGAGTGCAGGATAGACGTTTGAATAGCTAGCCATGAAACTACATAGCGAAAAAAACGCGGGAACAAGTGGCGATTTTGGACGCTGTGCAGAAACACGCTGGAACAGGCATGATTAGTCGGAAATGCGTTTTTCGGAGCATAGAAGGCAGACAAGAACACAGAGAACGAGGAGGATACATGACGAACAAATACCGAAACCAGAAGGTCGTGACACCGCACGGGACCTTCGACTCCCGCCGGGAGTACCGACGCTATCAGGAGCTGATGATCTTGCAGCGGGCGGGGAAGATCAGCGAGCTGCGGCGGCAGGTCAAGTACGAGCTGCTGCCCAGCCAGCGACTCAACGGAAAGTGCGTGGAACGACCGCTGTATTACATCGCCGATTTTGTTTATACCCAGGACGGGGAGACCGTCGTGGAAGACGTGAAAGGCTACCGGGATCCCGCGTCCGCTGGCTATGCCAAGTACGTCATCAAGCGCAAGCTGATGCTGTACCGGTACGGGATCAGAGTGAGGGAGGTAGGATGAATGAACTATGCAGAACTGAAACGGCGCTGCGACATTTTGAAAGCGAATGTGAAGCATCTCGACCGAGAGAACGAAATACTAAAAGCAAACCTGGAAGCGACCAAAGACATCCTGCTGGAGACGGAGAGCGAATTGAATCTGGCGACCGGGAAGATCGAAGGCTATCAGGAGTGTTTGCGGATACTGAGGGGGCATGACGATGACAAAGCGTAACCTATGCGACACATGCCAGCACCGTGCGGTGTGCAGGCATGGGATCACTCAGCAGTGGGGACGGATGGCGCACTGCGTCTACTACAGGCGTCTGATCCTGGCGGTGTACAAACCAGGATCATTGCCCTTGTGGGTCTGGACTGCGACACCACCAGAGGAGGATGAGACATGACAGGAGCAGAGATTAGGGCATTCCGGGCGCAGAAGCAGATGTCGCAGTACCAGCTTGCGCAGTTGGTCGGCACGACACAAAACGCTGTGAGCAAGTGGGAACGCAACCAGATCAGGCCGTCAGACGCATACAAAGCCCGGTTGGAGTGGCTCGTGCACGCCGCTCCGGATGAACTGCAAGCC